>PDWI01005287.1_pt1 | contig 16732 bp, 12 predicted proteins | sample 1430891 | NCBI WGS metagenome assembly PDWI01 (sample SAMN01162508, study PRJNA174530) | Oral metagenome, whole genome shotgun sequencing project. | biome: Marine environment; feature: Marine mammal; material: Swab sample of the gingival sulcus; isolation source: swab sample of gingival sulcus...
ATCCTCAACGATCTGGATATCGGCTATCTTACCGTATCCCACGAATTTGATTTTCTGGCCAAAACCACTGCCAGCATATTTTGCATGGAATCAGGAAAAACCCGTTTTTCATGCAGTGCCGATGAGTTTTCCCGGTTACACAATAAGACACCGGTAAACACACTAACTGGCAAAAAAAAGGAACAGAATGCATGATGTAGATCGAAACTCAATTTTAAGAAAAGACTGGGATGAAAGGGCCAGGAAGTATGGTCCACATCCCCATAAACATTCACACGCTCAGCAACATAAGCACGATCATCATGATGATCACCATGAACATTATCACAATCCATCGTACCACTTTTTCTCCCGTTATAAAGAATTTATCACCCCGCTGATCTGCCTGCTTCTGGTTATTACTGCATGGATTGTGGGAGAGCACAGCTCTGCCGGAACCTGGACTGCACTGGCAGCGGTTGCCATTGCTGGTTACCCCATTTGTAAAAATGCCGTTGTTTCTTCAATAAACAAGGGCAAACTGAATGCTGAGGTGCTGGTTGCAATCGCCCTTATTGCCTCCGTATGGGTGGGAGAGTATATCGCCGGAGCCCTGGTGGCCTTAATGATGCTCACCGGCGAACTGCTGGAAGAACTCACCATTGCCAAAACCAGCCAGGCTATCCGTGCCTTGATGGATCTTTCTCCTGATACTGCAACCGTTATTCGAGACGGCAAGGAGATGGAGTTGCCCATTGAAGAAGTAAATATAGGCGATATAGCTCTGGTTCAGCCGGGAGAAAAAATTCCTGTAGATGGAGTAGTATGTGAAGGCCGGGGAGAAGTTGACCAGGCAGCGATAACCGGAGAGTCTATTCCGGTGATAAAAGAGCCGGGCAGCGACGTCTATGGTGGTACTTTCAATCAGCTGGGAGCATTGAAGATCGAAGTAAGCCGTATTGGAGAGGAGACAACCCTCTCCCGCATTATACAGCTTGTTCAACAGGCTCAGGCAGAAAAACCACCAATTGAGCGTATTGCAGATAAGTTTTCCGCCTGGTTCACTCCGGTTATGCTGGCATTGGCAGCCCTGACCTGGGGGTTAAGCGGCGAAATTTTGCGGGGCGTAACCGTACTGGTTGTTGCCTGCCCTTGTGCTTTGGTGATTGCAACCCCCACTGCCGTTGTTGCCGGAATTGGCAATGCCGCCCGAAAAGGCATCCTGATAAAAGGCGGAGCAGTGCTTGAGACGATCAGCAAACTCAATGTTTTTGCCTTCGATAAAACAGGAACGCTTACCTTTGGCGAGCCGCAAGTTCACACTGTTCAGGGTTTTGCGGGAACAACAGAAAATGAAGTGCTCCAACTTGCTGCATCAGCAGAGAAAAATTCCGGCCATCCGCTGGCCGAAGCTGTTTTACGGTGTGCGAATGAAAAAAATCTGAAATATCCATTACCAGCAGAGACTCAGGTAATTGTTGGCAGGGGGGTAGAGGCAGTTATCCGTGTTGATGGAGAGGCAGAGCAGAGAATTCTTGTGGGGAATTCTGCCCTTTTTAAGGAAAAAGGCATTGCTGCCAATTCTGAGGCAACAGAATTAGTTGAAAAGGCAAACAAAAACGGACTTACCGGTGTGCTGGTAGCAATTGACAATCAGTTAATCGGTGGAATTACCATAGCCGATACCTTGCGACCCGAAGTAAAACAGTCCGTAGATACCTTGCGAGAGCTTGAGATTGAACGGGTTATTATGTTAACGGGCGATACTGAGGCTGTGGCGAAAACCATTATGCACAATGCCAATTTTGATGAAATTGCAGCAGACCTCCTCCCCGAACAGAAACTCAACTATATAAAAAGAATACAGAAAACCGGAAAAACGGTAGCAATGGTTGGGGATGGAATAAACGATTCTCCGGCACTGGTTGCAGCAGATGTGGGAATTGCTATGGGGATTGCCGGAACTGATTCAGCCATAGAAGCGGCCGATATCGCTTTGACCACAGACAGTCTTGACCGCATAACCGAGGCCATTGCCCTCTCCCGCCAAACCATAACCATTATCAAGCAGAGCTTTTTTGTCTCTATCGCCATTAATGTCATTGCCCTGATACTGGCCTCTACAGGTGGAATTGGACCGGTTGCCGGAGCCTTTATTCATAATATTGGTTCTGTTATTGTTGTGGGTAACTCTTCACGTTTAATTGGTTATAATTACAAAAAGAACACTGTTGTTAAAAAAGGGTAATGTATTGGATTATAAAGTGTTTTTCACTGTTTTCTTCTCAGTTCTTATTGCCGAACTTGGTGATAAAACCCAATTGGCGACAATGCTTTTTGCCACAGACCACAAAGTAAGCAAATTAACCATATTCCTGGGAGCATCCATGGCATTAGCTCTTGCCTCAGGAATTGGTGTGTTATTTGGTGGTGTTATCCTCAATATACAGGAGAAAAGAATCTGCACTATATCGCCGGAACTGGCTTTATTTGCATAGGTTTATGGACAATAATCAAGGCATAAATGCAACATGAACTTATCAAGCTCACACGAAGTATAATATAACCGAAAACTCCTGAAAAAAGCGATCCAAGAATAATACCTAACCGCTCATCAAATAAAAGGTTTATTGTTGTTTCTTCAAAAGCAAGGGAACCAATAAATAAGTTTATACTAAAACCTATGCCGCAGAGTGCCGCACTACCATATAAACTTAACCAATTTATATTTTTTGGAAGGCTCGCTATTTTCAATTTTATGGTAACCCAGCACAAGCCAAAAATGCCAATTTGCTTGCCAAAAATAAACCAAGAGCGATGCCGATGGGGACACCATGCAGAATTTTCCCCAAGGTTATACCTTGTATATTGATATCAGCATTGGCAAAGGCAAAAACAGGAAGTTGTTTAACGACAACTATAATTCCCTACTCAACATGCTAATTTAACGGCATATATTTTTTATTGTTTTTGTTTTACATTTTTCAACTGCACTTTCATTTTGCCCCCACCCTCAATTGACATGGTCTGGAGGTTGTCCTTTCCTTTCCTCGCTGTTTTGCTTTTTCCAATCTGTAGCTTTCAAGATTAGGCGGAAAGTGCGCCCCCTGCGCTATCAAAACTCTATGATAAAAGCTTTTCCCACGGTTATAGAAAGGGAGAACAGTAATGTATCTCCTTTCTACGGCGGGGGGTTCTCCCCTCTCTTCAGGGAAGCAACAAGGAGAGTTACACTCTGAAGCGTTTAACAATCTCTTGTAGTATCACTGAATTTGTCGCAAGTTCTTTTGCACTTTCAGCAACACTTCTGGTGTTTTCATTTATGTTCTTTGCAGACATTGAAACCTCTACAATCTCTTCTGTAATGCTTGCCACGGCTTGTGAGCTTTGGCTGATATTTTCATTTACTTCCTGAATCCCGCTGCTTACCTGAGCAATATTGGTGACAATTTCATCAGTAGCTGTGCTTTGTTCATTAACTTCAGTGGCAATATTGCTGATGATATCATTTACCTCATTAATAATCTCCTTAATATTCTCAATGCTGTTTCCCGTGCGGGTTGTAGTGCCTTGAACGTTGTCAACCAGATTGCTTATTTCCAAAGTAGCTTCCGCTGTCTGCTTTGCTAATTCCTTGATTTCATTAGCAACAATTGCAAAACCCTTGCCTGCTTCACCTGCTCTTGCCGCCTCAATGGTGGCATTAAGAGCGAGGAGATTGGTTTGTTCGGAAATCTCGGTAATAGTTTCTGTTACCGTGCTGATTTTACCGGCGGCACTATCAAGATCCCTCATAAAGGAGGATGCCTCTCTGGTTTTTGTTACTGCATTAGCAGAAATTTCTTTTGCCTTCCCTGATATTCCTGCAATATTACCAATAGTGGAGCGCATCTGTTCGGCTGCAGAAGTAACCAGATCGGTATTTACAGAGGATTGTTCCATTGCTGCAGCAACGCCGGAAAGATTTGCATTCATCTCTTCGGCGGAAGAAGCGACTGTTGTTGAACGCTGTGCTGTTGTTTCGGAATTGGTAAGAAGGTTGCCAGAGACATCGGTGAGTAATACAGAAGAATTATTAAAATTTTCACTGTTCTTTTTTAGCTCCTTGATGATAGAATACAACTTTTCAATAAAAGAATTAAAAAGTCTGGCAAGGGAACCAACCTCATCATCCTTTTCAATAACAAGCCTTTTGGTCAGATCACCCTCTCTCTCAATCTCCTGAACCAGTGCAGCAACCCTGTTTAATGGATTAACAATACTGTTTGCCAGCCACAGGCCAAGAAGGGAGAAAAAGACCACAAGAACAACACCAAGAATGGCTACAAGCTTCTGGATAAAAGAAGCCTTCCCCATTGCCTCGTCTTTTGTGATAAGCCCAATAAAATGGTAGCCAAGCTGAGGAGAGGTATATACGGTCGCCAAATATGTCTTATCTCCGATGGAGACCTCTTTGGCACTGTTTTTCATCTCGTCAAGATTGGCAAATGCAGGAACTTTTAAAGAAGATATATTACTGAAATTACTTGTTTTATTTTTTGGATTGGCGAGAATTGTTCCATCATCCTGTACCAGAATAATATAGCCCGTTAAACCGATGGTGCTGTTTTCTATAACCTTGGTAAGTACTGAAAGATTAATATCCATCCCCAGAACTCCCGCCAACTTTCCATCGGGAAATGAATATGGAGCGGCAATGGTAACAACGGTATCTCCCGTTGCGGCTTTATAAGCGGCGGAGACAATGGCATCACCCTTGGCAATGGCACTTTTATACCAGCCTCGTCCACGGGTTTCAAAACCGGGAGAAGGCATGGTTTCCAGGTTATGGGAAAGGAATTCACCCCGTTCTGTTCCCAGAAAAACAACCGAAACAAAATCACTTTCCTCATTTGCCCGTATCAGGGCATCGACGGCTTTTTTAACCGTTCCCTGAAGATTATTATAGCAGGCAGCGGGATCTTCCCCTTGTGCCAGATTGGGCATAAGACCGTCTGCCTCCAGCAATACAGGGGTTCTGGCAACAAGATTTGCGGTATCTTTCATCCCGTTTATAAAAAAGGCAAAGCCCTGATTTATCTGTTTTAATTCATGATTGGTGGAAGAAATAAATGAAAGAACCGCTTCTTTTTTCATATCAATTGCAAAATAAGAAGCAAAAATAAAAACAGGGAGCAATGGTAAAAACACAAGCAGAAAAACAAGTTTCTTTTTAATGGTCAATGAACGCATTTCCCCTCCCTTTTTTATAATGAGTAAAAAACTTGCAGAAAAAGACAATTCTCTCCAGAAAGCATTTAACTCAAAGAATCTGAATTAAATATTCAATAAAAACAACGGACTCTTTAGCGCAGGCAGATAATTTTTGTATTACTTCATAATTTCATAAAAAAAAAGGCATGACCAATGTCATGCCCCTCTGAGGTACCACCAAGCACCCATCCCGGACAATGACAGAAGCCACGCCCATACGGGCGCGCTCTGCCAGAGATTGACCGGGATAAAAATTGGTGGTTTTCAGAGGGTCAATTTCTGCGATCACGCAAAATATTCAGTTGTCTGTATCTGGTAGAGATATAATCTTAGCAAAGATTAACCTGAATTTATCATATTCCTTTTCCTTTCACCAGAAAAAAATATCTGGCATATAATCAGCCCGTCAATCCCACTCTTTTAATAACCGCAGCACAGAACCACAGGTGAAAAACGCGGCCACCGAGGTTATAAAACGCGGAAAATCAATAATCGCATCATCATCTGCCTTATCCGAGATTGTGCGTAAAACAAGACAGGGAATATCATATTCATAGGCAATCTGGGCAACAGCCGCACCCTCCATCTCAACACACCGCAGATTGGAAATTTTCTGCCGCAGTTGTAGTACCCTATTGGCATCTGAAATAAATTGATCGCCGCTGGCAATGGTTCCGCAAATAACCTTGGGTTTAACAATGGCAAACTCGTCAAGAGCTTTGGCAGAAACCTGCCCATTAAGCTCTTCCCTTATCCAGTTTTCGACAGCCATTTTGGCTTTTTTCACCTCTTCTTGCCGAGCGGGAAAATCGGCTCTGCCAAGCAGGGGGATTTCAAACTCTTTCATCTGCGGCAGAAAAGAGACATCCATATCATGTTGAACAAGGGTATCGGCAATAACAATATCGCCGATAGTCAGATCTGGATCAACACCGCCAGCAACTCCGGTAAAGATCAGATAATCCACACCATAACGCTCAATAAGGGTTGTCGCCGAGCAGGAGGCCGCCACCTTTCCCCAACGGGAAAAAGCCAGATAAATATCATGGCCGAAAAGTTGCCCGTTAATATATTCCCGCCTGCCTCTTACCTCTGAAGTAGAGCCCGTCATCTCCTTGCCAAGAAGATGAATCTCTTCTTCCATTGCACCCAGGATGCCGATTTTCATTATTTCTCCCCCTTTTTTTTTATTCCCTGAAAATTCCCGAGATTCAGCGATAGAGTTATAAAATCCGCCTGATTTTTCCCGTTGCCGTGCGTAAAAAATTCTCTTTAAAAATAATCTCTTTCGGGCGTTCATAACGGGAAAATTTTTCTTTTATAATGGCCGTTAACTCTGTTAGCAATGCGCAGCTCTTTTTTGCCTCAACTGCCAGCACAATTTTGTTACCCAAAATATCATCGGGTAAAGAGGAGATAAAAAAAGGATAGCTTATGGCATTATCCAACCTTTTTTCCAACTCTTCAGGGATATATTTTACCCCGCCGGAAATAATAACATTATCAGCTCTACCCAAAATTCTGAATTCCCTGCCGTTCTCTGCTATCTCCGCTAAATCATTGGTGATAAGGGGCTCTTTTAGCCCCGGCATAGCAATAATCAGCCTGCCGTCTGTAAGCAGAGAAAGCGAAATTCCATCAAGAGCGCAATACCAACCCGCCATGCCATCTATTTTTCGCAGGGCAATATGGGTTGCCGTCTCTGTCATTCCATAACCAATATAGCAGGAAGACGACGCTCCAGCTAGCGCCGTCTCAAGGGGTTGAGGAAGAGCCGATCCTCCAATAAGCAGGTTTTTTATTTGAGAAAAACTTCCCGGGATATGTAACAATTTTTGCGCCTGATTCGGCACCATTGCCGCAAAATGAAAGAAATTTGCTTCGCTTTTAGCCAGAAAAGAAAAATCATTAGAGGGGTTTTGGCAATGCAGGTCAAGTCCGCCAAGCAATGCCCGCACTACCATTAGCTTCCCGGCAATATATTTTATCGGCAGGCAAAGCAAGGCTTTATCGCCCGGTTGTAACTGGAAAAAATCAAGAGTTCGGTGGGCACTGGCAGCAACGAAACCTTTATCCAGAAGAATCTCTTTAGGAGTTCCTGTACTGCCGGAAGTATGGACAACAATATGATCCTTATCATTATACCACTGACCAAGAAAGGCAAGAACCTCCTGCGGCAGTACCCCGCCCTGCCCTTCAACAAGAGAGGCCACCTTATGGCGTTTGCCCGCAATCTGTATTGTTTCAGGAAAAAGCGACATGATAAGTCAAGCTCCTCTTACGGCAACAGAGAAGGTGCAGCGAATGGTAGAGGAAAGGATTGTGCAGAATCATAGAGAAGCCGCTCACCATCAATATAAAGCGGAGAGTTAATATTATTGGTAAATAAACCACCTGTGCCTAATCCTTGATGGAGTTTCGACAGTTTTGGATATTGACTATATTTTGTATATGTCCACTGGGCAATGGCATTTAAACCGATATTTGATTCAAGATAGGAGGTAATCCACCAGCCAATGCCCCGCTCCTCCGCCAGTGCAATCCATTCATCACAACCGCTCCAGCCGCCATGAAGACTTGGTTTTAGCACCAGATAATGTGGTGCTATCGTATTGAGCAGTGCTGCTTTCTCCTGCGGATTATCAATACCAATAAGCTCCTCATCAAGGGCAATGGCAAGGGGGCTAATGCGGCAAATTTCCGCCATCTCCTGCCACTGCCCAGCCATTATTGGCTGCTCAATGGAGTGAATACCCACATCCGCCAGTTGCTCCAACAGCCTTAGCCGCTGCCGGGAATCTTCCCGGCTAAAGGCACCGTTGGCATCTACCCGCAGGGTGATCTCCTCTGGCGAATATTCTTCCCTGATTTTTTTCAGGATATGCAGCTCCTCATCAAATTGCAGCGAGCCAATCTTGAGTTTGATACAGCGAAACCCCTGCTTGAGTTTTTTTTCAATCTGCTCTTTCATAAAAGGGATATCGCCCATCCAGATAAGCCCGTTAATGGGAATACCGCTTTTCTGGCTAGTAAAACCCGAAGGGAAAAGCAGCCGCCTCCCCCCCATCTCCAGATCTTTTTGCGCTGTCTCAAGGGCAAAGCGCACTGATGGAATTTCCTTTATATATCTTTCCCTCACTCCACCCGGCAAAAAAGCTGTGGGGTTGCAGGTGATTTCCGCAAGAATACTGCGCACCTGATCCGGTGTTTCCCTGCTTAATCCGCTAAGGGGTGCGCATTCGCCAACGCCTTTAATTCCGTTTTCTTCAAGGAAAAGAAACCAGACAGGGCGCTCTATAAGCGCCCCTCTTGAGGTTTTTGCCTGCCGGGCAAAATGCAGCGTATATTCTTGATAATGCGCTTTCATTGGGAGGCAGGATTATGGGAATTTGGGGAACTGGTCAAAATCGGGCTTTCTTTTTTCAAGAAAGGCGTGCTTGCCCTCCTGGGCCTCTGCAGTGAGATAGTAAAGCAATGTCGCATTACCGGCAAACTCCTGCAGGCCAACCTGTCCATCAAGCTCGGCATTCATACCCAGCTTTAACATTCGCAGCGCAAATGGGCTATGTTCCTGCATTTTCTTTGCCCAGCGAACAACCTCATCTTCCAGCTCATCAAAAGGCACAACCTTGTTGACCAGCCCCATTTCAAGGGCTTCTGCTGCCGAATATTGCCGACACATAAACCAGATCTCCCGTGCCTTTTTCTGCCCAACAATACTTGCCAGATAGGAAGAACCAAGCCCGGCATCAAAACTCCCCACTTTGGGCCCGGTCTGGCCAAAAATCGCATTTTCACTGGCAATGGAAATATCGCATACCACATGCAGCACATGACCGCCACCAATGGCAAAACCGTTTACCATCGCAATTACCGGCTTGGGCATGGAGCGAATCTGCTTTTGTACCTCAAGAATATTGAGCCGGGGAATGCCATTTTCATCAATATAGCCGCCCTCGCCTTTCACCTTCTGATCACCGCCGGCACAAAAGGCCTTATCTCCAGCTCCAGTCAATACAATAACATTGATCCGCTGGTCTTCCCGGCATATACGCAGGGCCTCACTTATCTCGTTTACGGTTGTCGGACGAAAAGCATTACGATACCTTTCCCGATTGATGGTGATTTTGCCAATTCCTTCAAAATAATCAAAAAATATATCAGTAAATTCCTTGATTGTTTCCCAGTTGCGCTGTGTTGTCATAACCATCTCCTTTTAATTTTTATTTATTAAATATATATTATTTCGTTCTTTTTTTGTATTAATGCTCAAAAACCTGTTACCAGCAAACCTCTTCCTGTCTTTACAAAACATATCTCCAGCCCCTGAGTGTAAACAAAATTCTCAATTATTCAACACTCCTTTCATAAATGCGGCAACGCTTGCTTCCTGTAAAAAATATTGTAATAATATTTTTTACAATTAACGAAAAAATTCCTTCTGGAACATCTTGCAATGCCTAAAGCTGCGGAAATAGCATTTACCCTCCAAAAACTAAAAAAGATAATTCAGTTGGCAGATTTTAAATAAACTATCTCCTTGATATAAATATTGTTTCAGAAATACGTAAAGCCGGGACGGGAAAAATTAATAACAGGGTTGCCGCCAGGGTGGAAACTGTGCAAATGCTAATCAATACGCCTCAGTGTCTTTTGCACCAGCATAATCAGCTCCTTACAGTCTTTATCATCAGGGTGCCCCTTGGCATTTTCTCCTTCCCCCAACCACGCCGGAGGATTGGCTGATTTGCCCAATTTATACAGTACATTAGGGGCAACCTCTCCCTGACAGGAAAAACAGCCGACTATTTCCGCCGTCTTAACCAGATTAACCGCCAGATTCATTACCGTTTTTGCCATCTCCGAACCTCTTGCCGAGCCATGGGTCATAAACAGCAGCAGTTTTGTTTTTTGTGTAAAACTGGCAAGAAAGCGGGCCATACGAGGTTCAACCCGCCCTGCCATAATAGAAAAACCGGCAATAACAAGATCATAATCATAATTTTCAACAGGAAGATCGGTAATGGAAACCATCGTTTTTTCTGTATCTTCTTCATTAAGCGAAACAAATACTGCTTCCGCCAGCTTTTTTGTATTTCCTGATCTGCTGGAATAGATGATTAGGGTTTTCATGGTTTCTCTCCCTTGATAGATTTACATATTGATATCTCGCAGAAAATTGGCAAACAATCGGGATGATAGCCGTGAATTTCTATCAAAATCCGCCATTAACTCCATACCGGGAATAATGGCACGACAGACCGGAATCTCCATATCCTGCCGAGTAAGATTCACATAAGCGGGGGTGCGTCCACTGGCAATAAAAGCCGATTCAAGCAAAAACAGATCACCAGCAAAACCACCAGTGGAATAATTGGGCAAATCCTCCACCATACGAACGGGCAAGCCTTGTGGCGCAGGCAGACCTGGCGGCCCCCAGGGATAGGGATATGGTACTTCCAGCATCGCAGAGAGACAGGCCTTTTCGCCATTTAATCCGGCAGAAGCCCCCTTAGTTACCTGCCCTTCCGGGCCAATCACAAAGGCTCGATAACATGGCACACCCAGCCCGGAAGTTATATCCTCAAAAAAGAGATCTATGCCGCGCGCTGCATATTTTTCCAGCAACCCGGCAATGGCAGGCTGGCGGGATTCAATACGAAAACAGCGGGAAATATGATGCGGCATAACGCTTTCCGCATCCCGCTCTATCACTTCAAGAAGCGCAGTAACCCTGGCCCGATTCATATCCAGCCCCGCACCTAACCCGGTAGAACCCAAACCACTACATAAATTTGCCTCCGGCAGGTTACTAAAAAGAAAGACAAACTGGGCAGGAACCAGAATAGAAGAACCATCTGGCCGCTGCCCCGGCAGCCAATGCAAGGGTATATCACCATCCGGTACTTCCAGCGGCAAATCATGGGGGTTGATCGCCAGCTCAGATAACTCGGAATAGCGGGCATAGGTTAAAGGCATGGGATGAATATACCCCTGCGCCCCATCCTGCCCGATACTTGCCCAGCTGGAAAAACGCTCGCAGATCTCCATCACCAGCCCAACCTTGGCACTGTCGGAATCCAGCCCTCGACCAAAAGAGGTCTGCTCGCCTTGCAGGGTATATTCCAGACCGCCAGTTTGCACAGAAATCGCCATCTGCCATTGCCTTACCAATCCTGATGGAGCCAGTGATGACTGATGCAACATCTGCGACTGCAGCTCCACCCTTGCCACGCGAAGAGCCTCTTCTGCCCGGGTGATTGCCTCTTCCACCGAACTGCCATAATCCCCCGGCTCCATAACCTGATCGCTAAATTTGGTGATGGGAACAAACTCCTTTCCTGCATTATTAATCTCTTCTGCAGAATAAGGCAGCTTTGGCACAGATTTCAGCGCAGGAAATGGCGCATGGTTCTGAATATTATTAACAAAAATTTTGCTCCATTTTCGGTGGACAGCCATATCGGCAAAGCCTTCCTGACGCAAATCGACAAGCGGCGATGAGGCAAGAGAGGCTTCGGGTACAATCAATCTCTTTTCCGTTAATTCCTTGCGTTGCAATGCCGCTTCGGTAAGCAGTGTATTCAGTGTAGCAGCAACAGGTGTTTCGGAAAATCTGGCAGAAAAGGCTTCTATCTCTTCCAGCTTCATTGATAAAATGCACCGCAACAGATATTTATAGATAAAATCATCAAACGGATTTTCTGCCAGATAACCAAGTGCCTCTGCATCTGTCTCTATATCCTGCGGCATACAGGAAAGATAACCAATAGTGGCGGCAACATTTGTTAATTCCAATAGATAACGCACTCGTTCTCCTTTTATCTGGTTTCTACCACCCAGCTATTTTTCTTTTTTCTGATATAAAAACGGTAATATCCAAGAAGATTACTCCCCAAAAACAATGACTCCATAAGTACTGCAACAGGCGAATCTGCAAAAATATTATGGGTTATCCAGAATGAGGTGCCAACAATCATCAATAACCGTAACTTTCTGTCATCACTGTTAAATGTTCCAATGGTCTGAAATACGGCACCAATGCAGCTTAAAATGCTTAAATATCCCTGAAAGCTCAGGGTAAAAGAGAGTATAGAGATAATTACAAACAGCATCATTGTTTTTATGGATGTGGTAAAATAACTCACGATATAACGAATTGCAGCAATTCCCATCAACATTGCTGCCGTCCATTTTTCCAGCAAAAGAAAATGTATGGAAATAAAAATCACAGATATTGAAAGGCAGAGAACAATATGCGTTCTTTTTTTAAGCTGAAATGAAATAAAATCAAAGATAATGGCAGTTCCTGCCAATATTTGAGATAAAAGAAACAGATTCATTATAAATCTACTATAATTTTATATTTACTTATAATTTCAACTACATACGGATGATTCCCAGTTTTTTCATTCGGCTTTGCAGGGTCGTTGGCTTTATTGCCAACAAGGAGGCCGCCCCGTCTTCCCCATATATCTTGCCATTGCAGAGTTGCAATGCCTTATTGATATGAGCGATAATCACCATATCCAAAGATGGGAGAGTATCTGATTCCTGTTCAAACTCGCTCTTTTTATCCCCTGCCAATACTCCTGGGTGATACAGCCCCCCCTCCTGTTTTACGGATTCCTTCAAGGCAAGATGCTCCGGCTCTATGCGTTTCCCTCCGGCCACCAGAGCTGAACGACGGATAACATTTTGCACCTCCCGCACATTACCCGGCCAGTGGTACCGTTGCAGACTATCAACCGCCTGGCTGCTTAAATGCACATTGATATAATAGTCTTGCTTTCTTAGCAGGCCAAGGAAATATTCTGCCAACAGTAATACATCATCTTTACGCTGTCGTAATGGCGGCAAGAAGATAGGAAAGACATTGAGACGATAATACAGATCTTCCCGAAAACGTTTTTCCTGTACGGCCTGTTCCAGATTGATATGGCTGGCAGCAATTACCCGGACATTGCTGTAAATGGTTTTCTCGCCGCCGACCCGCTCAAATTTTTTCTCCTGCAGGGCACGCAACAGCTTGGGCTGTAACTCTACGGGCAGATCACCAATCTCATCAAGAAACAATGTACCGCCATTTGCCAGTTCAAAACGACCTTTCCTTTGCGTATGCGCTGAGGTAAAGGCCCCTTTTTCATGACCAAACAGCTCACTTTCAGCAAGTTGCGGATTAAGCACCGAACAGTTCAAGGCAACAAACTGCTGGTCAGCCCGCGGACCAAGGCGATGAATAAGGCGGGCAATCTGTTCTTTTCCTGTACCTGTTTCCCCTTGAATAAGCACAGAAAGATCTGAAACTGCCACCAGACGGGCAGAATCCAGTACACTCTGCCAGGCAGCGGAATCGCCAACCACATCCTGAAAATGATCCGATTTTGCAGGAAGCAGCAGATTACGCTCCCGGGTTAACCGCTCCTGAACGGAAAGCAGTTCTTTTGAAGTATCGCTTTGAGCAATAATAATAGAGATCAATTTAGCAAGAGTATCAATAAAACGAACAGTTGATGAAGAGTACATATTGCAGACAAGATGATCCAGCGTCAATACGCCAACAGAAATTCCTTGCAGATGAAGAGGTATAAACATACAGGAATGGTCAACAGGCAAATCAAGAATACCATGATAGGTATCAATATGACTCTCTTCCGGTGCAAATAATATCGGACGTTGCCGTTGAATAATCTCTGCAATATCAACACGTTTTTTTAGATCAATCTGATAATCCTGTAATTCCGGGCAAAGAAGAGGACCTCTGGCCTGCTCTACAGAAAGGGTATCCTTATCCAGCAATTTAAGAATCACCGCCAGATCATATTCGACAACATTATCCAGGGCTTCAAGAATAAGATGCAATATCTGCTGGGGATCTGAGGCAAAAAGTGATGAGTCAAGGGTCTGCATAACAATCTCGCTTATTAGTACCGAAATATCGTAACAACGAAATATCGGTACTAATCTACCGATATTTCGCCAGATTGCCAAGGATTTATTGTATTTTTTCTTAACCGGATTTTTATTTAAAATAAATAAACAACCTTATTACAATATCTTAAAAGAAAAATGCAGAATTTTATTTTCTGGCATAAATAATGCGAAATAAAGAGCAAGCGCAATATGCGTATACCCTAAACAAAAAAGGAGAAAAAACCATGACTGAAAGTAAATGTCCGTTTTCCCATGGATCGCCAGTAAACAGCGATATGGGAAATGAAAAATGGTGGCCGAAATCATTAAACCTCGACATTTTGCATCAGCACGACAGAAAAACCAACCCGATGGGAGAGGATTTTAACTATCGTGAAGAGGTGAAAAAACTTGATTTCAAAGCACTTAAAGAGGATATGCTCCGCCTGATGACTGATAGTCAGGAATGGTGGCCGGCAGACTGGGGACACTATGGCGGCTTTATGATCCGTATGAGCTGGCATGCGGCAGGAACATACCGCATTGCCGATGGCCGGGGCGGAGCCAATAGCGGCAATCAACGCTTTGCGCCGCTGAATTCATGGCCGGATAATGTCAATCTTGACAAGGCCCGCCGTCTGCTATGGCCGATCAAGAAAAAATACGGCAACAAGTTAAGCTGGGCCGATCTGATTGCTTATGCCGGAACCATTGCCTATGAATCAATGGGGTTAAAAACCTTTGGCTTTGGTTTTGGCCGTGAAGACATCTGGCATCCTGAAAAAGATACCTATTGGGGCGCAGAGCGGGAATGGCTTGCTCCCAGCGGCAGCGAGGGCAGCCGTTATTCCGGTGAGCGTAATCTTGAAAATCCGCTGGCCGCAGTAATGATGGGGTTGATTTATGTGAACCCCGAAGGCGTGGACGGCAAGCCTGATCCGCTTAAAACCGCCCGTGATGTGCGCATTACCTTTGCCCGTATGGCAATGAATGATGAAGAAACCGTTGCCCTTACCGCTGGCGGCCATACCGTTGGCAAGGCACATGGCAATGGCGATGCCGCCTTGCTGGGAGCAGAGCCGGAAGGGGCAGAAATGGAAGATCAGGGACTTGGCTGGGTCAATAAATCGAAACGGGGTATTGGACGGGATACGGTTTCCAGCGGTCTTGAAGGCTCCTGGACGACCAACCCCACACGCTGGGATAATGAATATTTTTCCTTACTGCTCAACTATGACTGGGAACTGAAAAAAAGTCCTGCCGGTGCCTGGCAGTGGGAAGCTGTGGGGATCAGTGATGAACATAAGGCTCCCGATGTTGAAGATGCCTCCATTCGCCGCAATATCATTATGACCGATGCTGATATGGCGATGAAAATGGATCCCGAATATCGCAAGATTTCTGAGCGGTTTCATAAGGATCCAGACTATTTTTCAGAAGTTTTTGCCCGGGCATGGTTTAAACTTACCCATAGGGATATGGGGCCAAAAGCCCGTTATATCGGCCCGGATGTTCCCGGTGAAGATCTTCTCTGGCAGGATCCTGTGCCGAAAGGAAAGACAGATTATGATATTGAGGCGGTCAAAAAGAAAATTACTGCCTGTGGTCTGACTATATCCGAGATGGTTTCCACGGCATGGGACAGTGCCAGAACCTGGCGGGGTTCTGATATGCGCGGCGGTGCCAACGGTGCGCGAATTCGCCTTGCCCCGCAAAAGGACTGGGAAGGCAATGAACCAGAGCGGCTGCAAAGGGTGCTTGCCGCCCTGCAACCCATCGCCGATGAAAGCGGCGCCAGCCTTGCCGATGTGATTGTCCTTGCCGGGAATATTGGTGTTGAACAGGCAGCAAGGGCGGCGGGTTTTGCTCTTACCATTCCCTTTCTACCTGGTCGTGGCGATGCAACAGAAGAGATGACCGACAGCAAATCGTTTGCGGTGCTGGAGCCGCTCCATGACGGGTATCGTAACTGGCTGAAAAAAAATTATATTGTCAGTGCTGAAGAGATGCTGCTTGACCGCACCCAGTTGATGGGATTAACCGCCCCGGAGATGACTGTTTTAATCGGTGGAATGCGAATGCTCGGCACCAATCATGGCGGAACAAAACATGGTGTCTTTACCGACAAGGTGGGCGTGTTAAGCAATGACTTTTTTGTGAATCTGACTGATATGGCAAACTCCTGGGTTTCAACAGGAGAAAATCTCTATGAGATACGAGACAGGAAAACAGGCAAGGTAAAATGGACGGCAACACGGGTTGATCTGGTCTTTGGCTCAAATTCCATTTTACGTGCCTATGCGGAAGTATATGCCCAGGACGATAACAAGGAAAAATTTGTTTATGATTTTACCCGTGCCTGGACAAAGGTTATGAATGCGGATCGGTTTGATATAGAGACGTGATAAATATTTTGCTAAAGGGTTAATAGAAAGGAGTGGCCGGAATTTTTTGGTCACTCCTTTTTTTATTGCCCCTTTTCCCATAGCAATAGCTACTATAAAAGGAATACTTTACTCCAGCACCAATGGTGCATGCCGAACCAAATATCATATGGTTCCTGATCTCCCCGCAGTGGTCAAATAGA
>PDWI01008578.1_pt1 | contig 16729 bp, 19 predicted proteins | sample 1430891 | NCBI WGS metagenome assembly PDWI01 (sample SAMN01162508, study PRJNA174530) | Oral metagenome, whole genome shotgun sequencing project. | biome: Marine environment; feature: Marine mammal; material: Swab sample of the gingival sulcus; isolation source: swab sample of gingival sulcus...
CAAATTAGATACCCCATTGAGTTACATTCGGAAATACAATAGATTTGACACCACTTGTCAAATTACCGTACCACAGGCAATTATTTGTTTTTTAGAAAGTGCCGACTTTGAAGATGCAATACGATTGGCAATCTCAATAGGTGGCGATAGCGATACTATTGCAGCAATGGCTGGTGGTATTGCTGAGGCTTTTTACGGAGTTCCTGAGAATATTTGGAATAAAGCAAAAACATATTTCCCAAAATCTTTTATTGCTATTGTAGATGAGTTTTATTCAAAATGTGTAAAATACAATGAGTATGATTATATTGCCAATAAGCGATTTGAATTAGGGTAAATAGTTATATTTGCCCTATGGAAAAAGTAATTGCAGCTTTCGACCCTAACGAAGCAAAAAAGAACTTGGTTTATTACAAACGAGACGAGAAAGAGATAGACGGCTTTCGTCGTAGGTTTTGGTTTAAAAATGAATATATTGATTTCCATGTAGATTTGTACGAAAAGCATTTATACGATTTCCTTGAAAATTACAATATTGGTGATGTGATTGATTTTAGCGATTAGGATTAAAATTGTATCAAATAAATTGCACGAGCCTTTGCATTACGCAAGGGCTTTTTTGTTGCCTTAAAAATCGTGACAAACTCTACCCTTAAAAATTCTTTTAGCCGAAACCGCCTAAGTATTTTTGTTTAGAGATTATTTCAAACAAAAATAGATTAAAGATGAACTTACAAGAATTACTCAAAAAGGCACTCAAAGAAGCAGGGCTTAGTGAGGAATTAGCAAACGTAATTACAGTAACCTCAGAAGACCAAATTGAGGGGATTGTTAAGAATTTGAAGCCACAAGAGCAGGGGATTGACTTTGCTAAAATTATTGGCTCAAAAGAATTTTCAGACTTTGTGAACAGCAAAGGCTATGACGAGGTGTTGAAAATGTCAAAAGCACTTCAAAGCGGGACTGATAAAAAAGTAACGCAAGGCATAAAGACCTATATCGGAAAACTTACGCCTGACGGTGGGGCAGCCGAACCACAAGACCAAAAACCTAATCCAAATGACCCAAATGCAAAATTATTGGAAGCAATAACCGCATTGACCGACAAGGTAAAAGATTTGGAGCAAAAGGGGGAGCGTGAATCCAAATTAGGGAATGCCAAAAAGTTAATGGGAGCGTCAAAACTACCTGACAACTTAAAAGAAAAGTGGCTAAACCGTATCAATTTGGACGAAGATGCGGCAGAACAGATTAAGGATTTGGAGAGTGAATATGAGGAGACATACGGTGTCGCACTTCAAGAAAGTCCTAAAAGAGGTCTGCCTCTCGGAAAACAAACAAGTACGGAAATTAGCGACGAAGAGGCAAGTGAAATTGTAAATGAATTGTAAAAAATGACACAAGTTGATTTAGTAAAGCAAAGAGAGACGATAAGCACGGATAATGATAATATTATTATTGTAGATTGTTTTGAGTCTGTTCGAGGAGGTCGCACGTTAGACGTGAGCGGATTTCCTAACAAAGTGATTGTCGCAGGGCACCCTATCGTAAAAGAGGGTGATGAGTATAAACCTATGGCAGTAGATGGCTCTAACGGTGGCAAAGCCGTTGGCGTGTTGGTTAGTTCTGTATCGGTTGAAAAGCCTATGGCAGCCATTATGGTAAGAGGAACGGTAAATACAGAGGCGTTTAAAGAGACGTCAGGCATTGAAATTCCTGAGAGTGTAAAAACAAAGTTGAACTTAATAAATTTCTTGTAAAATGAATGAATCAAGATTTTTAGATATTGTAAAAAAGTGGTTTGGTAAGATTACCAAAGCATTGCAAGATAAGGGGAATGAGAAAAAAGGCGATGAGCCTAAATACTTGTTCAAAGAGTGGCTAAAACCAACCTTTTCGGTTGATTTGAAATGGTCAACCATTAGAGGTAAGTACAAGCGAGTAATGGCAGATGTGGTTTCTTTGAACTCTTCACTTCCATTAAAGAAGCGTGAAAGTGTTGAGATGGCAGAGGGAACTATTCCAAAAATTGGAATGGAGAAATATCTGAATGAAAAGGACTTGTCCGATTTGGATATTATGGAGGCTAAGGGCGGTCTCGAAAAAGAGGTTGTAAAGAAACTTTTTGCTGACACGAAAGCGTGTATTACAGGCGTGTACGAGCGTTTGGAATTTATGTTCTTACAGGCATTATCTACCGGAGTAACTTCGATTACAGATGAGAACAATAATGGCGTTGGCGTTCGTTTGGACTACCAAATTCCCAGAGGGAATATCTTCGGGGCTTCTAAAAAATGGAGCAATCCCGATGCAAAGCCGTTAGATGATATTGAGCGTGTTTTGGACACTGCGAGTGAAAAGGGCGATAGCCCGAAGTTTATCTTAATGGGTAAAACATTGGCTCGTAAATTCAGACAAAACGAACAAGTAAAAGCAGGTTATGCTACTTATATTGATGCTCACAACACCAATCAGCGACCAACCTTGCAAAAGGTTAATGAGTTTTTAGATGCAGAATATGGCGTTACTATCATTGTGATAGACCGTACTTGTATTATTGAAAATGAGGATGGAAAACAAGTAGCAGTTAATCCTTGGAAAGCTGATGCGGTTACTTTCTTGAACTCGTTGAGTGTTGGGGATTTGGTGTATGGCTCACTTGCAGAGGAAAAACATCAAGTTGCAGGTGTTGAGTATCAGAAAGTGGACAACTTCATTTTAGCATCAAAATATAGCGTGAACCGTCCGGCACTTCGAGAGTATACAAGCTCACAGGCAAATGTTTGCCCAGTGTTGAATGATGTGGATAGCATCTACATTTTGAATACTGACGATGCTATCGAGGTAGCAAAGACAGAAGTTGAGGGCGATGCAACTATTACTATTTACGACAAAAAGAAAACCAAATCAGAAGTGATTGGTATTCTTAACGAAATGGACAAAAACACCGCTGAGGGAATTACAGATAAAAGTTTGATTGCTAAAATCAACAAATTATCTGATGAAGATGAAGCGACTTTCAAAGAGAAATTTGAACAGTTAGCAGACGCATAGAGCAATGACAATTTTTGAAGTCATAAGGAATAATAGTTTATTTGGTTGTCTTTCAGATGCAGAGATAAGAGACGCAATAGAAGTTCGCTCCTTGAATGGAGCGGACGCCTATGTCTCTGACTCTGACGCTCACAAAAAAGGACGAGAACTTATAGAAGCTGACCTGATGGATAGGGTTTCTGGATTTAAGTCTGTAAAAGAGGGCGATTGGGGCGAGACTTATAATTATGAAGAATTAAAAAGTAAAGCGCAGCGTATTTATGATAAATACGAGAGCAAAGAGGAAAGCAAACCAAAGGGCTATAAAGTTTTAGATGTAGGAGTTTCATTTGAGCAGTAATGAGAAGATACCCACATACAGCATATTTGACCGTAAAACCTACGGAGCGAGACGAAAACGGCGACTTGATTACAGACGGCACAAAGTCTGAAATTAAAGGACGTTTCCAAGTTGTTTCCGGTGGGGGTAAGTCGGTTGATTATGATGCCAAATTCTTTACGCCTAAAATGAGCGTTGAAGCGTTTAGTTTAGATGAAGCGAGTTTGGAATATGAGGGTAAGAAGTTCAAAGTTGTGAAGCATTTTAATTATCAAACACACACGGAATTATGGCTAATTTAAGGGCGATGTTTGGCATAAAAGAAGTAGCAAAGGTTTTTGACAATTTCGCCAAAGAACAAGATGAAAAAGACTTAAAAGTGCTTCAATATGCGGGGGAGAATTTTGTGAATAATGCACGAAGTAATGATACCTATAACGACCAAACAGGTAATCTAAGGTCATCTATTGGCTACATTATTCTCAATAATGGCAGAGTGGTGCATCAAAACTTCAAACTTTCAAGAAGTGGAGATGATAGAGAAAGTGGAAAAGTTGAGGCGATGAATTATGCTTCTGAGTTAGCTTCGAAATATCCCCAAGGTTGGGTGTTGATAGGTTTTGCGGGAATGAATTATGCAGCAGCCGTTGAAAGTAGAGGTTATGATGTTATTACAGACGCAGCTAATCAGGTAGATATTAAAAGTTACTTTAATAATGATATTAGTATTTGATATAGAGAATAGTTTGTATCGCGCTTTGAAGCATCTAAAAAGTGAAATAAGCGGAGATATTTACAAGGGCGTAGAAAGTGTTCCGGATAATTCTCAAAAAGAAGATATTGAAATCAATATTGGAAGTAATCCAAATGCTTATCTACAAGTTGGCTATGGGAATGTAAATATTTTTTGCTGTGAGCAAGGCGGTGAACGACCTACAAAAAGACTTCAAGAATTGGCAAAGATGATAGAACCTATTTTACGAAATGGGGGCGATGATAAGGTGTATTGGCAAATAGAAAGCCAAAATGCTTTTAAAGACCATCGCAGAGACAATATGTATTATGTAAACTTTAAATTAAATATACAAGCAATATGAATGTAAGAGGAATAGAAACAATAGGGTTTGGTGCTCCCGGTGATGGAGTTGCAGGTGCCTCATTAACAACATACAAGGATTTCAAGGTGTCATCTGTGAGCTTCACAGACCCAAAATTCAGTACAGAAAATATCCCTGCTGAAAATAAGCCTGTTTACTTAACTGTAGGAGGTGATGCAGAGCCAAGTGTGATTGGTGGCGAGTTGTACAATGTGCCATTATCGGCACTTCCTGAATTAACAGGGGGTATTTACAACAGTAGTAAAAAAGAGTATTATCCGCCAAAGTCAGCACCGGATATTTATTTGACTGTGAAATTGACAACCGTAGCAACAAATGGTAAGAAGATTGAAATCACTTTCCCGTTTGCAAAGGTTACGGCTTGGCGTGAGGGAACTTTGACTGAAAAAGAATTAGTTACAGTTCATTTTGAGGCAATCGCAAATACACCTGTTTCAAAATCAGGGGTAGAGGGCGAAAGTTCCATAACTAAGATGATAAATGCTTAGTTTTATTTATAATATTTTTAACAAGAAAGGCGGGTGCGTGAAATTCGCCCGCCTTTCTTTTTTTTTATCATTATGGGCAATACACAGAAATTATTAGAAGCATTTATAGAACAGCCGACCACTTATACAATAGATGTGTTGGATAATACTATGCTTCCAGAGGGCATCAAAGACAAAAAACAGTTAAAATTTACTATAAGACGACCAACATTAAAAGTGTTAGCGTCTATGGCGTTGCCGTTGTCAAAAATCCCCAAAGAAATACAATTTAAAGAAAACTTAGAACTTTCCGAAGCAGCTCCTTATCTAAGGGATATGGTGAAGTCAATAGCAGTAGCAATGCACGGTGCGCGAGGAAATAGTATGCCTGATTGGTATGAAGATTTCTTATTCGCAAATTTAACAGACATGGAATTGTTTTTAATTTTCAAAGAGGCATCAATTAAATCTAATAGCAGTTTTTTTTTGTCCTATATCCACAGTGCAAGTCAGACAAATCCAATGATGATAGAAAATTCAACCCCTACGAGTTAGTGGGTAATGTAATAAGCCATTTTGGGCTTTCTTATAAAGAGTGCGTAGAAGAAATAAGTTTCCAAAATTTGATGCTTTTAGCATCAAGTGTAAATACTGAGAGTAACAACAAAGAGGAAGACGTTCACATATTTGACCTATTGAAAAGAAATGGAAAAAAAATTTAATATAGTAGTAGAGAGAATTGAAAATAACAAAGAGATATTTAATGAAAAACTTTGCCGAATAAACAGGATTAAAATAAATAGATTAAAAAACCATTTTGACGAAGAAGAAGTTTGGCAATTTTTAATAAAAAATATAGCGTGGGTGGTAAATTTAGGACTTTTAAAGACATCTGAACTTACAGAATGGTTTACAGAAGAAGAGTTGAATAAACACTGTATTTTTTCAAAAGGCACACACGAGGTTCAAAATGGTCGATTTATTGGAATTGGTAAAGCACATTTAATTTCTACACTACATACTGAGGTGATTTTATTTGATGATTCATTTGCAGAATGTTATGACACTTCATTTTTAGTTTGCTACAATAACTCAAAGGGCGAGGTGGTAGATTGTATGGCAGTGGGAATGCAAAACAGCGAAATAATCGCCAACGGCTCACGAGTAGAGCTTTTTGAAAACGCTAAATGCGTAAACAAAGGTAAAAGTTTAGTAATTCAGAGATAATGGCAGTAAGAGGTGAAAATAGTTTGCATTTTGCAACAGGTTTAGACAATAGTGGGCTGAAAAGAGGCGCTCTTGATGCCGTTGGTATGGTGCAAAGAATGGCGAGTAAAATTACGCGTATAAATCCATTTGCAGGCTTGGCATTAGCCGCTGCAACTGCATTTATTGCTATTTCAAAAAGCGCGTACAACCTGTCTAAGGAGTTTCAACACGCAATGAAAGAAGTTGAGACGATTTCCGATGCAACAAAAGAGAATTTCAAGGAAATGTCCGCAGAGGTTTTTAAACTCTCTACTATTACAACGGATAGCCCTGTAAAGTTAGCCAAAGCCTATTATCAAATCGTTTCGGCGGGGTATGATGGTGCAAAAGGTTTAAAACTTTTAGAGGTCGCAACAAAATCAGCAACAGCGGGAGTAACCGACACAATGACCGCAGCGGACGGTATTACAACCGTTTTAAATGCGTTTAAGATTTCGGCAGAAGAAAGCGAACACGTGGCTGACGTGTTATTTCAAACGGTAAAATTAGGTAAAACTAACTTTTCTGAATTAGCCTCAAATCTATCAACCGTTGCACCGCTCGCAGCAGCAAATGGTATCTCATTTGAGCAGGTCTCGGCGGCAGTAGCAACCCTGACTAAGCAAGGTGTGCCAACCGCGCAAGCAATGACACAGATACGAAGCGCAATTATTGCAGCTAATGAGGTTTTAGAGGACGGGTGGAGTAAGTCAATAAGCCTACAAGAAGCATTCCAAATGATTTACAAATCCGCAGGCGGAAATCAAAGCGCTTTGCGTGAAATGTTGGGGCGTGTAGAGGCTGTAAACGGTGTCTTGGGTGTGTCTGGTCAGAATGCAAAGATGGCAGCAGAAGACTTGGTGTCTTATGCGAATGTTGCGGGAGTTATGAGTCGTGAACATAAGACAATGATGACCGACAACACTAATCAATGGGAATTGTGGGGGAATAACATTAAGCAAAAGCTACATGGTCTTGGAGAGGCTATGTTAGAATCAAGTAGTTGGATTGCAGAGAGCCTTAATGAAATGATGCAAGAGACAGAAGATTTAATAGGGGCGACGGCTAAGGCTTCTGTTGAGTTTGATAATCTTCGTGCTGAGTTAGAAGATAGTAACACTGCATTTGAACGGAAAAAAGAGATTTTAGAGCAACTCAAAGCAACGTATCCGGATTACTTAAAGTCTTTGGATTTGAGCGAATTTAAGGAGGAAAATTGGCGAAAGGTTTTAGAGGGCGTTTCTTCCGAACTTGATAAGATTAACGGCAAACTACGTACGAAAATTGAACTTTCGGGGTATAGTAACAGGGTTAATGAAGAGAAAGATAGGCTTTCAGATATAAATGAAGATATTGAAAAAAATGAGTCTGTTATTTATGAATATTTTGAGAGAATACAGAGGTATGCTAAACAACATAAAATCCCTATTGATATTCAAATAACGGATTTTAAAAATAACGGATACTCAAAATCGGTTGCAAAATTGATGCAGAATAATAAACTCCGAAAGGTGTTTGTTAAGCAAATGACTGATATGGAAGCCGCATCAAAAAGGCTAGATACTTTTAGTAGTATGACTAGCGACGCCGATGGAGGTTTGTTTGCTAAAAAAGACAAACAGTTAAAAAAAGTTGCAAAAACTGTAAAAATATTAGAAGATGAAACAAGAAGGTTTCAAGATTCAGTAGATTGGGGGAACCTTATTAATCAAAGCAAAAACACCAAATCACTTGCAGAGTTACAGAAAAAATTAGAGAATGTTTCAAAAACAGGAACTGTTCTAAAAAAAGAAGAAATAGCAAATCTTAACGCCCAAATTGCCAAGCGTCAAGAGGTTGTGACACAATTAGAGGCTATCGGGAAAGTAACGAAGAAAAATAGAAACGAGCTTCTAAAATACAACAAGAGCAATAACGATGAAATACGGGCAGCAGCGAAAGCAAGGGCGTTATCTCTTAAAGATGTTGGATTTAAGTCTGCGGGTGGAGGAAAGTCCGATAAAAAAACCTTTGAAGATGTATTAAAATCAAAAGAAGAAGCGTATAAAAATTACGAGCTTCTTAAAAAACATTTGGGCGATGAATACGCAGATCAAGAATATGCACAACTTCTAAAAGGTGGTGAAAATTACCGCGCTTTCTTGCTCCAAAAATTGCAAGACTTTAAAGGGCATAAGGAAGAGGAAGCGGCAATCTTAGCATCTGCCGAAAAAAATAGATTTAGAGGATTTGGGGGCGAAAAAGAAATTACCGGAATAAGTGTTCCTGGTACTATCCCTATAAAAGTGGAATTAACCCCACCCAATGAAGAAAGCATAAATGAGGTGTCTGCTCGAATTAGTGCCTTACAAGAGCAATATAATAATGCGAGAAGCGAACATTCAAGAGTTATAATAGCCAATCAGATAAAATCTGAGCAGGAAAGGCTAAACGCAATGCGAGGTGTTCTTAGTGAAGAAAAATCATCTCGGCAAGATTTGTATAATTCAATAAATGATTTGACTTGGGAGCAACTTCGCTCTCGAAAAAAAGCATTAACCATAGAACTTGCAGAGGTCAAAAAACAACTTAAAAAGGAATTACTTGCGGAGAAAAAGAATGTCGAGAAAATAAAAAAACTTAAAAAGAAAGAGAAAGATACACAGGAAGACTTAAATGCAACAAACAAAGCAAGTGGACAGAAAGCACAGGAGGTGGTAGGAGATGTTTCAGGGGGGCTTAAAGATTTAGGTGATATATTTTCTATGTTTGGTGATGATGAGACAGGGAAGGTGATGAATCAAGTTGCAGGAGTTGGTGAAGGGGTTGCTAAGATGTTTTCTGGTGATATTGTGGGGGGGGCAATGCAAGCAATTACATCTGCTATATCTGTTGAAGTTGTTTCGGACACTGCGGAATTTGAAAAACAAATAGACAAATTACAAAAGGTAATAGTTGACCTTGATTATACCATATCAAAAAGTCTGGGTAATGATAAGTTGCGCTCGCGAATTGAGGGGGTTGGGCAACTTAAACAACTTGAAAAAGCTGCAATGGACGCCCAAGAAGCCGAAAAAGAAGCGAGAAAGCAAATAAAATTCTTATGGATAAAAATAGGCGATAAAGGGAAAGGTTCTGGTACTGACCCTGCAAAATTAGAGGAATTTCAAAAGAAGGCAGAAGATGCAAGAAGAAAAATGCGAGAGTTGCGTGAAGAAATAAATGAGTTGTGGGTTGGGAGTGATAAAGAAACTATAATTGGTCGTATTTTTGAAGATTTAGAAAAAACAGATGCAAAAGTAAAAGATTTTAAAAAATCTTTCAGCAGCATGATTCGGGAATCTATGGAACAACAATTCAAGAGAGATGCTATTGAGAAGTGGGTTGAAGATTATTTTTCAAAGTTTGCTCAGTATTCAGATAACGAGGGGCTTACAGAGTATAAAACAGTGGGGAAAGGTGGTGTTGAGATGACAAATTATTCAGTTGGAGATGGCGTGTATGACCTTAGAGATTATGAAATTAAAGAATTGGAAAATGATTACATTGTTGGAATGCAAAACATTTCTAAGAAATATAAGTTGATGCAAGACATCTTAAAGCAAGTGGGCGCATTTGAGGAAATGGAGAAATCTAAAAAAGGTATGGTTGGGGAAATTTCCTCTAAAATAACCGAAGAAACAGGTACTATTATTGCGGGAATTTCACGTGCTAAATTGGTTGAATTGAGAAATATGTCTGCTAATTCAAATATTCATACCGACCAGTTAAGTGCTATTGTAAAAAATACATCGTTCAACAAACATTTAACAGTGTTGCCTGATGTTGTTAAACGCTTGAAAAATATAGAGGAGTTATTAGGTTAATACTTCTTTTTCTTTTTGTCGTTGGAACGGCTCACCTTTGGTGTGGGCTGTTTTTTTTTGAAAAAAAGTGTAAATATATTTTGATATTAAAAATAATATCATTACATTTGTAATGTACTAATCAAGTGATAGATAAATGAAGTATTCAGAAATTAAAAGAAAATTGAAAAAAGCGGGGTGTTACCTCAAAAGAGAGGGAACGAGGCACGAAATGTGGTACAGCCCTCTAACAGGCAATTCCTTTCCTGTGTCAAGGCACAATAAAGAGGAAGCGAACATTAAAACATTTCAATCAATCATTAAGCAGTCGGGGGTTAAGTTATAAGCCCCTGACACAAAAAAAATAAAAGGAACAATGAAAGTAGAAGTTATTATACAAAAGAGCGAAAAAAGATACGAAGCAGTAATTAATCCTGATAGGGATTATGGGTTATCATTTAGCCTGTTTGGCGAGGGAGCAACTGTTGAAGAAACTATTGAAGATTTCTTGATTTCAGAGACAGAGATGAAAGAGATGTACGAGGAAGATGGGCGTGAGTTTCCTGATGATTTGGAATTTGTGTATAAGTATGATGTTGCCTCTTTTTTGGCGGCATACAGTAAAGTTTTGAGCCTTGCGGGGTTGGAGCGACTTACAGGAGTGGCACAAGGACAACTGAGCCATTATTTGAACGGACATCGTAATCCTACAAGAAAAACAGTTGAGAAAATAGAGCGAAATTTACATAGTTTCGCAAAAGAATTAAGTCAAGTACATTTCATTTGATTAGTACACTTCTGAATTAACACTTGACTTTTGAGCCTCTGCATTTGCAGGGGCTTTTGTAATGCAAAAAAAAGGGCAAACGCCCCTTTAATTTTACCTGTCCTTTTGGTTAACACACCTTAGCCAACTGCTTAGGCTCTTGCTCTATATTAAACAACTTAGCGATAAAGGCTAAGCCCTTTTGCGTTACCAAAACTTTCATTACCATAAAGCCCTCGTGGTTGTTGCGAGGGATAAACTTTTCTTTTAGCTCAAAATATCCCCGATTACAGTATTCTTGTTTGGGTTCATTACGATTTTTGAAGAAAATACCCATTTCTTTCAATTTCTTAAACAAAGTATTCCTACCGAATGGCAAATTAAGGATTTTCGCCACTTGCCCAATGTCGATAAGTTCGTCTGTATCCATTACTCTGTCCATTAACTCTGCCTTTGGGCGTAAACGTTCTGCTTCTTTCTCTGCAAGTAGCCTGCGTTGTTGCTCGTCTTTCCAATTTTGGGCGAGTTGTAGTACCGTGTCGGGGTTGGAAAAGTCTAAGGCTACCTGCTTTAACTTCTTTTCACACGCTATAAAATAACGTCTTGCCTGTTTGCCCTTGTCGTTGCCCTCTACCATTGCAATTTCTTTTGCAGTGTCGAGTAGTAGGGCGTATTCTGTTAATGGTCGTCCGCCGTTGGGGTTTTCGCCAAAATTGTTGAAAACCTCAAAGTCTTGATTTTCAATAAAACCATATTTGTCAATTCTTGACTTTATCCAATTAGAAAAATCTCGCTTGCTCTCTAAAAACTTGTGCAATTCTCTTGCTGAAACAACACTATTACCATTTTGCTCTGTGATTTTGATTAACTCTTTCATAACTATGCTACTTTTTTAGTTAAGAAATAATCTTTAATCTCATTTAACCATTTTAAGTAAATGGTCTGGGCTAATTCAGGAACTGATATTAACTCATTCTCTTTGACACAAGCATTTTCATAATAAGTATCATTTAACTTGTCTTTCAAGTCTTCATCTTCGATACCCATTATAATAATAGCAGTTTCAATACCATTGTAACCTACTTTTAACTGGTGGCAAGTTTTGTTAGGTGCATACGAATTTAACACCGTGTACAAGCCATCATAAAATCGAGTAAATACAATGTGGTCTTCGATAATCTTAATTATCGCTTTCTCGGTTGAGCGCTTGCTACCTGCTGTCAAACCACCGAAAGGGTAAATTTCGCTAACCATTACAGTTTCGCACAGGGCAAACGCTTTCAATTCGTTTTTCTTTCAATAAAGCACTCAGGCATAAAAAAAGCCCTCAACTTACAATAAGTAGGGCAACAAATTAAACCTGCCCTTTCAATAGTTTGACGTTACAAACATACGCATTATTTTTGAAATAAAAAAATGTTGTGCAACATAAAATAAAAAAAGTGCAGATGTTTGGTCTGCACTTTGAAGTTGTTTGTTTTTGAATGATTAAGAGTTAATAATTTTTCTTTTTAGAGTCTGAAATTCATTGTCATCTATTACCCCCTCGTCTTTCATTTTTCTAATTTTTTCGAGTTCATCAGCAATAGAGGTGTTCTTTTCTTTTTCAGCTTTTGAGATTTTGTCTAATGCTTCTTGTTGTTTTTCTTGAACCGTTAAGACTTTCTCGCTTAATAATAATGATAGAAATAAAGCACCCCAAAACCCGATGTTTCTCCCAGAACCGATAGCCCCAACAATGATGCTGAAAACTATCCACATAATAATTACCATAACGCTATTTTACTTAATTACATTTTAAAAAATTCTTTGCAATTCTCATTCTTTTCCCTTTATGAACACCGCTTAATATTAGAATGCTGCGAGTTCCTATATTGACATCAACAATAAGAACTTTTGTCCCAGCTTTTAATAAAAAGGCTTTACCTTGAAGAAGTAATGTTCTTGTCGCCTTTTCATTTTGTAGGCTACAAACCTTTAATAAATGACTATATGCTTCTTTTGAGTCGGGTGATGCAAAACTTAAAGATTTTACAGAACACTCTTCCCCGCTTGAAGAAGATGGCAACGCAAAAGAATTCGAGTAAAAAGTAAAGACTACCATCAAAATCAAAAGTAATTTTCTCATAATAAATCGTTTAAAAAAGTTAATAATGCCACAAAGGTATAAAAAATCGTGACAAACTCAACGCTCTAAAATTTACTAATCTTTAATTTAACAAGTACTTTCGTTTTAGGTAAAATAAGAGGCTAAAAGTGCAAGATTTTAAGACAATAGAATGGCAGGGGCTTTGGGATATGCCAAGCCGAAAAGGCGAAACGGTCTATGATTGGGGCGATGAGTTGCAGCCATTGACCGATGATGAGGATATTGTATGGAATAGTCGGAATTTTACTCTAAGAGCGTTGTTTGACAAGCGAATTTTGGGGAATGATTTTGAGCAGAAAAAGGCTAAAATTGCCGCATTAGGGAAATTTACCCTTTCGACACCGTTTAGGGATTGCGAGGTTTGGGTTGAAGAATTTAGGATACTTAGCGAAAATAGTATTTCTGCTATTTGTGAATTTAAGTTCTATGAGCAATCACCGAGATTTGAAGCGGTATTACCTACACCATCTAATTATGGAAGCACGATAGATGGGTATAGCTTATATAAAGATTTAGGGATTTATTTTGTTTTTAATGACGACAAGCAACTTGCAAAACTGAAAGATTTAGGAAAAACAGTTTTTAATAAAGGCAAGGGAAAATCAGAATACAGGGAATTTCCCGAAGTTACGCTCAACTGTTTTTCAAAAGATGTGTCTAAAATTCAAAAAATCCTTTCAAAAAGCGGATTGCGGGAATTGCGACACAAAGGGAAGACTTACAAATGTTTTTTTACAAAAGGATTTAAGATAAATAAACGCACCAACGGATTTATTTATGAAATAAAATTATCAGTAAGTGAAATTATATAGAGGAAATAAAGAGATTGCGGATATTGAAATTGACGAAAAAAACACTTATGAATCAGAGCTGCAAGGTGGTGATTTGATTTCGTGTAATTTCACTTTGCCTGAATTGATAGAAATCAAAAAAGACGATTACACTATTTGGCGAGGAAAGAAATTCTACGCAAAAGAGGTTATACCGGTACATCGCAAAAAAACGAATGAATTTGACTATAATTTCAAGTTGTATGATTTTTATTTCTTTTTGGGAGATGCTTTGCATCGTTTTAATGAGGAGTTGGATTTTTATTTCTTCGGGGACTTGGAAGACCAAGCGAGATTGCTTGTTGCAAGTTTTAATAAAATAGGCAGAAATGCCTTAGAATTAGGGAATTTCCCAACTACTGAACCTAAAAACTTAAAATTTTCCAATACGGATTGTGAAAGTGTATTGCACCAACTTTGTAAAGAGTGGGGTGTTGAATTTCAATTTACCGGGAATACGCTCTCTTTTGCAGAAAAGGTGGGTAATGCGACAGATTTAACCTTTGAATTTAAAGACGGCATTCGAGGAATTGAGCGCAAAAAGGTAAACGATGCAAGCCTAATTACACGCCTATACGCTTTTGGTTCAGAAAAAAACATACCGCCTAAATACGGAACAAAACGGCTGAGGATAGCACCTTTGGAGCGTAATATCTCGAAATATGGTGTTATTGAGGCAGTCAAAAATTTCGATGATGTTTACCCACATAGAACAGGCACTATCTCATCTATTGGTGATGACATTTGTAAATTTTCTGATAGCGGTTTGGATTTTGATGTTAAAAAGCAGGCAATAGAGGGCGTTGTAGTAAAACTTACTTTCACAAGTGGCGACCTTTCCGGACAAGAATTTGAAATACACAATTACGACCACGCCACAAAAGGATTTGATATTATTGAAAAAACGGACGAAACGAATACTGTTTTTCCGAATAAAGATTTCAGACCGAAAGTAGGCGATAAATATGTGTTGCACGATATTATTATGCCTCAATCTTACATCGATGAGGCAGAATATAAGTTGCGGCAAAAAGCAACGGAATACATAAATAAATATAGTGTTCCACAGATGTCCTACGAAATTACACTTGATTATGTGAAATTACGTAGAGATACTATTGAGTTAAATGTCGGGGACATTACCACTACGGTAGATAACGAGTTTGGTATTTCATCATCAACACGAATTATAGGACTTTCACAAGTTTTGGTAAGCCCTTCAAAATACACCATTAAAGTAGGAGATAAAGCAACAATTTCCTATCTAAAAAGAACTTTGGCAAAGCAAGTAGAATTAGACCTTGCTTTTCAAATCGAAAGGGATAATCGAAGAGCGGATTATCGAAAAATGCGCAGAGGGTTGCTTCAAATGGCGGAATTACAAGAAAGTATTTTTGACCAAGAGGGATATTTTGACCCTGAAAAAATAAAGCCTTTATCTATTGAAACAAATATGCTGTCGGTAGGTAGCCGTTCGTTAAGAATGAGTTTTGAGGGGTTGAATATTAAACCTAACTTCAATAACAATCCGGAACTTGTCAATATAAGTGCTTCAAAATTGGTGCATTTTACTATTGCTGACGAGGTAAAAGAGTGGAATTTTAAGCAAAAAACACTTACGCTACCTGATGCTTCAAAATACTATTATCTGTACGCTGAATGCCATAAAGAGGGTGCAGGTGGAGAGTATCACGCAACAGCCGAAAAATTAAACTTAGAAGATGGAGCCTATTATTATTTTCTAATAGGCGTAATTCATTCAGCCATTGACGGAGTTAGAGGGGCAAGTTTGCAGTATGGGCAGACTTTTATAAATGGGAAATTCATCACTACTGGTGTTGTTAAGTCGGCAAACGGAAGCCTCGTTTTTGATTTGGATAATAATAGAATCATCGCAACAGATGGAGCAGAAATAATAGGTAACATTAAATTCAAGTCAAAAGGGAGCAATGTTAATCTTTCTGAGTGGGCAGGAACGACAACAAAACAAATAGAAGATGTAAAAGAGGATTTCGATACTATGGAAATCGGCGGAGATAATTTACTGTTGAAGTCCGATAGTGAGAAATATTCTTCATCTTACGCCTTAGCTGACTATTATTTAACAGAGAAAATTGCAGCAGGTGAAGATGTCGTACTGACCATTTGGGGCGACTTAGGAAGCGATAGAGAAGATTTTTGGCTGTATAATTCGGGCGGTTATGTTTTTTTGGCAACTCCCCAAAAAATAAGAAATGGTGTTTATCAAGCTGCACAATGAGTTTCTCCGTGTATATCAGGCAAAGAGCACCGGCACTTCAAAATCCAAAATTTCAAAGATACAATTGCAGCGAGGAACGAGAGGAACAGATTACTCGAAATCAGTTAAAGATGTACAGGCGGAAATTAAAAAAGTAAAGCAAGATGCTATTGCTGCTAATCAATCCTATATCGCTTCCAAAAATTTCGTAACGCAATTAAAACACAGGGCTGACCTTGACGGTGTCCGCACGGCAGCAGAGCAAAAGGCTATCGATGAGGCTACCAAGAAAATGAATTTGGCAAAGGCATATGCCGTTGCACAGGATAAATTATTAAAAACACAACAGCAAGCGTATGCCGATAAGAAAATCACAAAAGCGGAGCAAAAGGCTATTGCTGTTGCAGCGGCTAATTCTAAACTCGCAGAGGAGCGAGTAAAAACCTATGCAGATGGAAAGGTAACAGCAGCGGAGCGCAAAACGCTTAACGAACTTCAAAACAAGTACAACGAGGCAGTAGCAGAGGCGCGCAGAATGGATACTGCTCTTGAAATACCAGGCAAGAATTTACTTAAAAATCCCAATTTCGAGAATTTCGACAGTTGGAATTTCACTGCAAACAAGGATATTGAACGAAATAACGCTCGCACTGCTAATTTTGGGACGGTGATGAGCATTTGGAATAAGTGCGAAATGTCTCAAAATGTGCAGCTG
>PDWI01008710.1_pt1 | contig 16728 bp, 15 predicted proteins | sample 1430891 | NCBI WGS metagenome assembly PDWI01 (sample SAMN01162508, study PRJNA174530) | Oral metagenome, whole genome shotgun sequencing project. | biome: Marine environment; feature: Marine mammal; material: Swab sample of the gingival sulcus; isolation source: swab sample of gingival sulcus...
GGGCGGTTATACAGGTAGCGCAGCAGTTCGTACATTTCGTAATGCGCTTTGTCGCGAATGTCAATCATAAGGGGACGTAGTCCCTGGGTCATGGCATCTCGTAAAGCAAGGTGTGCCCTTTGGGGATTTTCCTGGTAGCGTGTTTTGAATTGTTCAATGGCAATGGGTTTCCCAAACTGGATATGGAGTGTTTCGTCAAAACGATCGGTATGGCTGTAATAGAGTCCTACCGGAATTACGACCGTTCCCAATGTAAAATGGTGTTCCTCTTCGGTAAGAAAGACAATGCGGGGGATCCCCTTTTTGAGGGGGAGAAGTCGTCTGATGGGATTATGAACTGCTTCGGGGAAGAGTGCCAGGAGTTTATGATCTACCAAAACCCCTTTTGCTTCTTCAAATACATGGTTATTATTGGCCAGGTTCTCCTTGCCATCGCGAATTCGGTAGACGGGCAGGATTTTCAGTCCACGAAAGAACCAGGCCAAAAGGCGTTTTTTAAAGATGTCTGCGCGAGCCAGAAAGACCGGTTGCCCGGGTACGGCATAGATCAGGGCCAGGGCATCAATCAAGGCATTTTGATGGTTGGGCGCAAACACCACCGGTTTCTCTTTGGGTAGGTTTTCGATCCCCTCTATCCAGATCTTACGATGGTAAAGCCTCATGGCAATGTTAGAGGCAAAACGTCCCAGGGTGTATCGGAAATCGTATTGTTGAATAATTTTTGACATGGTGTTAATCTAATCTGATGGGTTTTCTATTCCACAACCACGCAATGGTCATTCCTGAAATGATGTGCCATATTCCCCACCAGGCAATGATAAAGGCCATTCCGCCTAAGTTTAAGCTTTGATCGAAGATGTGGGGGTTGAAGAGCAGCGCCAGGCCCAGTCCCGAGTTTTGGATACCCGTTTCAATGCCGATGGTCCTTCGGTTATTTTGTTTCAGACCAAAGAGGCGTGCAAAGTTGTATCCTCCAAGAAGGGCAATGCCATTATGCAGCAATACGATGACAAAGATATAGCGGATATAGTTGAGGAAATGATCGTAATTGGAGGCGAATGCACCGGCGACGAAACCGATAAAGATAAAGAGGGAGGTAATGCGCACCCCTTTTAATATTCGTTTGGTGGTGTTGGGGAACTTCCATGCAAAGGTCATTCCGGCAGCCACGGGTAATCCGAGAAGGATAAATACCGTCTTTATCATCTCTATGGGATCGATGGTGACCGGCACCAATAGCGGGGAAGAGGAGGCATATAATCCGCCCCAGAAGGCGAAGTTTAAGGGGGTGAGCACAATGGAAGCCAAGGTGCTGAAGGCGGTCATACTCACAGAAAGAGCTACGTTGGCTTTGGCCAAAGAGCTGATAAAGTTGGAGATATTTCCACCCGGGCAGGAGGCCACCAAAAGCATCCCTAGCGATACCGCTACAGAGGGTTTTAGTAGGATGATGAGCAGGTAGGTGAGCGCAGGGAGCAGCAGCCATTGGCTGATGATCCCCACTATCGCCGGTTTGGGACGTTTGAAGAGCTCTTTGAAGTGAGCAAGCTTGATGTCCAGTGCTACGCCAAACATGATGAAGGCAATGGTTACATTCAGGAGAAAGAGCCCTTGTGGACTAAAATTCAGCTTTATGCTATCGAGGATTTCTAAGTTCTCAAACATCATTTAAACAGATTCTATTTTTTATTCTCCGGAGTTGTTAAAGGGGTCTCCTTTCTCAAAATCCGGTTGATAATTATCACTACTTTCCAGCGCCTGAATCCAACCATTTTCAAATCCTAACTGATCAAGATGATCTACAACTTTTTGATACTCAAAAGTATAGAGTCGCCTGTTCAAGGGAGGCCTTTTCCGAGCTTTGAAAGCGGGATAGTATTGAGCCATTAAAGATACGGTAATTTTTGTATTCACTTGTGTTGCCATTTCATTCAACACCCCGATGCTGTTTTCTACATATCCGGGGAGAACCAGGTGACGGATAATGACGCCGGAAACGGCAATTCCCTGTTCGTCAAGCTGAAGCGTTGTTCCTTTTTGTCGAACCATCTCCTGTAGAGCCTTCATGGCGATGTGGGGGTATCCCTTCACCCCTGAAAGTTGTCGTCCCATTTTTTCATCGGCATACTTCATATCGGCAAGATAGATATCCACCCAGGGTGCCATATCCCTTAAGGTTTCAACTTTGTCGTAACTATTGGTATTGTACACAATCACCGGGTTGTAGCCCCTCTCCCGAACAGCGGATATGATACGAAGCATTTGGGGAATTTGATGGGAAGGACTCACAAACCCAAGAGAACGAATTCCGGTTTCCAGGAAGGCACAGATGGTGCTGGTGGCTTCTTCCAGAGAGAGGATGGGCGAAGAGAGGCTATTTTGGCTAATCTGATGATTTTGACAGTAGATGCATTGAAGGTTACAGTGGGAAAAGAAGACGTTGCAGATCCCTTTTTCGCCCGATATGGGTGGCTCCTCCCCTTCGTGCTTACAGATGGAGCTAATGTGAAGTTGCACATCAGTTGTACAAAAACCTGTTGAAAAAAAATGCCGATCCACATTGCAGTTATGTGGACAAAGCGTACATTTGGCCTTATAATTGTATGTGTTCTTCACCTTGAGGTGCGAAATTAGTGTTTTTAAGCATGATGGATACGTTTTTTATATAACATTGTAAAAAAATAGGGATGAAACAGGCTTTCCGTTGGTATAGAGGATTGATTATTATAGGGTTGATCCTTGTTGTACAGATATTTACCAGTTGTACATACTTCTCTTACAAAGGGATACAAACCCTCTCTCCTCCCCCCTCTTCCCTGCTTTTGGAGGCGCCAAAGTTAACCATCCTCCAAAACAGCTTTAAGCCCGCAGGAGATACGACAAAAAGGGTCTTGATCGATACGATTCATCGCTATGCCCTGGAGGGATTTTTACACGCTTTATCGGATTATAACGGGATCCACTTTGAGGTAGACTCGCTAACTTCCGTTCGGGTAAATAAGAAAAACAAGATCACCTATTTCGATTGGCAGAAGCTTGCGAACCTCTCCCAAGAGCGGGGAGCAGGCCTTTTTGTGCTTCTTTACGATTCGGATATCAGTGTGCGGAGTGATTTTTTCTACGATGAGTATGGGGATGTGGAGGCCCGCAGGGATTTTTTGATTGCCAATCGTTGGCTTTTTATTGATCCTGAGAAGCAGTTGGTTTTGAAAGAGGATATTTTAATCGATACCCTCTCTTATCGAGCTTATAATACTTTTCCCGAGGCAGCCTTGGGCGATCTTCCTCAGGTTTCGGATGTGCTGGCGGAGTTGAGCTGGGAGACGGGACGCCTCTTTTCGAAAAAATACATTCCCATTTGGCAAGATCAACAAAGGCCCTATTTCCTTTTGCAAAGGCCGGGATATGATCGCGGCATTGAGGCTTTGAAGAAGAATCAACTGGATAAGGCGGCAGCGGTATTTCGGTTGTATAGTGACCATAAAAATAAACGGATTGCGGCCTTGTCCAGGTTTAATATGGCCCTGGTCTGTGAGATAAGGGGGGAGTATGAAATAGCTTTAGACTGGCTTAGAGAATCTTACGAGATAAAAAAATACCAAATGACCGAGGAGTATATACAGATTATGAAGCGGCGGATCGCCGAAAAAAAACGGTTATCCCCCTAACCTCTTCCCTCGGGAGAAACGGGTGATAAGATATTGTTAATAATTTGAGTTTAAAGGGGCTTAAAATCCCCTTAGCATCTAAAAATTATTATACATTTGCAGGACAAATCAGTATCTATTAAGAACGCATAAAATTAAATTCTTCACTATGAGAAAGCACATCTTTAACGCAGGTCCTTGTATTCTTTCTGAGCCTGCACGTGAGAACACGGCAAAGGCGGTTCTCGACTTTAATGGTATTGGAATGTCCATCATGGAGATGAGTCATCGAAGCAAAGAGTTTCAAGCTGTTATGGATGAAACGGTGGATCTGATGAAGGAGCTTCTTGGGGTACCCGAGGGATACTCTGTTCTTTTCCTTGGAGGAGGGGCCAGCACCCAGTTTGCCATGATTGCTGCCAATTTCCTGGATAAGAAAGCTGCCTATCTGAACACCGGGACTTGGGCTACTAAAGCGATCAAAGAGGCTCAATTGTATGGTAAAGAGAAGGTTGTGTTGGTGGGTTCTTCGGAAGACAAGAACTTCTCCTATATTCCCAAGGGTTATGAGATCCCTGCAGATGCGGATTATTTCCATATTACCACCAACAACACCATCAAGGGTACTGAAATTCGTGAAGACTGTGATAGTCCGGTACCATTGATTGCGGATATGTCTTCTGACATTATGAGCCGTCCGATAGATGTGAGCAAGTATGCGATGATCTATGGTGGCGCTCAGAAGAATCTTGGCCCGGCAGGGGTAACTTTCGTGATCATCAAGGATGAGATGCTGGAAAAAGTTGTTGATCGCCCCATTCCCACCATGCTGAAGTATAGCACACACGTGAGTAAAGGATCCATGTTTAACACCCCTCCGGCAATGAATATTTTTGTCGTTGGCGAGACCTTAAAGTGGGTAAAAGCACAAGGTGGCGTGAAAGAGATGGAGAGAAGAGCTATTGAGAAGGCAGATCTTCTTTACAACTACATTGATTCCAGCGCCATGTTTAAAGGCACGGTGGCCAAAGAGGACCGCTCATTGATGAATATCTGTTTCGTTTTTGAAGAGCAATATGAACACTTGCAGGCGGAACTTCTTGCTTTTGCCGCAGAACACAATATTGCTGGTATCAAAGGACACCGCAGTGTAGGTGGTTTCCGGGCAAGTTGCTACAACGCCCTCGAAAAAGAGAGTGTAGAGGCGCTGGTGGAGATGTTAAAAACCTTTGAGGCCAAGCATCAATAAGAGACGTTCAGTTGAACATGAACTGTTTTAAGGGGAGGGGTAACGCAGATGGCGGGGCCCCGTCTCTTTTATTTTTAAACCGTAAAAAAAATTACCCATGAAAAAAATATTAATTGCTACGGAAAAACCGTTTGCTCCTGAAGCAATCGAAGCCATCAAATCAGTGGTGGATGCTACTCCCGATTACCAATTGTCGTTACTGGAAAAGTATACCGATAAAGCCGAGCTTTTGACAGCGGTGGCTGATGCCGATGCCATGATCATCCGTTCCGACAAGGCCACACGGGAAGTGATAGAGGCCGCTAAGAACCTGAAGGTGATTGTTCGTGCAGGGGCCGGATATGACAACATTGACCTGCAAGCATGTACGGATCATGGCGTGGTGGCCATGAATACCCCGGGACAAAACTCCAACGCAGTGGCAGAGTTGGCTCTGGGAATGATGGTTTTTATGGCTCGTGGAACGTTCAACGGAAAGCCCGGCACCGAGTTGAAGGGCAAAAAAGTGGGGATTCACGCCTATGGAAACGTGGGAAGAAACCTGGCCCGTATTGCCAAAGGGTTTGGCATGGAGGTGTATGCCTTTGATCCCTTCTTGGAGAAATCAGTGATGGAAGCTGATGACGTAATCGCCGTGGATTCAGCGGAAGAGCTCTATAAGACGTGTCAATATATCTCCTTGCATATTCCGGCTAACGAGAAGACAAAAAAGTCCATTGGAAAGACGATCCTCTCCTTGTTGCCTAAAAATGGTGTTTTAGTGAATACGGCACGAAAAGAGGTTATTGATGAAGAGAGCTTGCTTGCCTTTATGGAGGAGCGTCCCGACTTTAAGTATCTGAGTGATATCGCCCCGGATTCAGCGGCTGTTTTTACTGAGAAGTATGAGGGACGGGTTTTCTTCACTCCGAAGAAAATGGGAGCCCAAACGGCAGAAGCAAATATCAATGCCGGTGTGGCCGGAGCTACACAGATCATCAATTTCTTCGAAAAAGGCGATACCACCTTCAAGGTGAACTAATTTTGAGAGGAAAGAAGCACACAAAACGTTAATCTATTTTTATAAAAAATAAAATTCTATTACAGTATGGCAATTATTAAACCTTTCAAAGGTGTAAGGCCGCCCATGGAATTGGCCGAGAAGGTCGCAGCCAGGCCCTATGATGTCTTAAATTCGGAGGAAGCACGCGAAGAGGCAAAAGATAATCCCTATTCCCTTTTACACATTACCAAAGCGGAGATCGATCTGGAGCCCGGTATCGATGAACATACCGAACCGGTTTACCAGAAGTCGGTGGATAACTACAAGATGTTTAAAGAGAAGCAGTGGTTGGTGCAAGATGAGAAAGAGAAGTACTACATCTATGCCCAGACTATGGATGGTCGTACGCAATATGGCCTTGTGGCTGCTGCTCATACGGAAGATTATCTCAATGGGGTGATCAAGAAGCATGAACTTACGCGTAAGGAGAAGGAAGAGGACCGCATGATTAATGTGCATCGTAACAATGCCAACATTGAGCCTGTATTCTTTACCTATCCTGCCAACGAGAAGATTGACAAGATTGTGAATGATACCATTCGTGATGAAGAGCCGGTGTATGATTTTACGGCAGAGGATGGCTTTGGTCACCACTTTTGGGTGATCGAAGATGAGGCTCATATCGCTGAGATTACGCGCATTTTCAAGGAGGAGATCCCCTATACTTACGTAGCGGATGGACACCATCGTACCGCTGCCGCAGCACGGGTAGGATTGGAGAAAAAAGCCAATAACCCACAGCATGACGGCTCCGAAGAGTATAACTACTTCCTGGCTGTTCATTTTCCGGATGATCAACTTAAGATTATTGACTACAACCGTGTGGTGAAAGATCTTAACGGTATGAGTGCTGAAGAGTTGAAGCAGAAACTGGAAAAATCCTTTGTGGTGGAAGAGATGGGAAGCGACATCTACAAGCCGGAGGCGCTGCACGTATTCAGCATGTACTTGGAGGGGAAATGGTATAAAATGACAGCCAAAGAGGGTACCTTCGATGACAATGATCCTATTGGTATTCTGGACGTGACGATTCTCTCCAATCTCGTTCTCGACGAGTTGTTGGGGATTAAAGACCTAAGAACCAGTAAACGCATTGATTTTGTGGGGGGTATTCGCGGACTTGGTGAACTGAGCAAGCGAGTGGATAGTGGTGAGATGAAAGTGGCTTTTGCCCTTTACCCTGTCTCCATGCAACAACTTATCGATATTGCCGACACCGGAAATATCATGCCTCCTAAGACCACTTGGTTTGAGCCCAAACTACGCAGTGGCTTAGTGATCCATGAACTTGTTTAACAACTCCTTCCCTAAAACCTGACAGCGATAGAGTGCTGTCAGGTTTTTTTATACGAAATCAATTGCTATGAAAAACAGATCGCTTTTTTTTCTCCTTTTGGGGGTGCTATTTACGTGGTGGGGCTGTTCTTCGAAGCCCCAAGAGGCGGAGATCACGCCCCAACCCCTCTCCTATTTTTCCCATGTGGGGAGCTTTAATTTTGATAAAAATACCCGTATTGCTTATGATTTGGACAACGAGGCGTTGGCGGATGCCGTCTCTTGGTTTACCGATTTTGTGCAGCACGGTTCCGGGCTCTCTCTTACGCCTGTTGAAATATCGAGCCTGGAGTCCTCTTCCAATACGTTGATGATTAACCTGGTAGAAGAGGAGGAGAAGAGTGAAGCCTATCATCTTCATATTAGAAGCAATGTGATTTCCATTTCAGCTGCATCTGTGGCTGGTGTTTTTTATGCTTTTCAGACTTTGCGTCAGATGATGCCTTCTGCCATTGAAGCCTCGGGGAAGATGCAGAAAATCTCCATTCCTGCTGCTGAGATCAAGGATGCCCCCGCCTACCGTTGGAGGGGCATGCATTTGGATGTGAGCCGTCACTTTTTCCCGGTTGCCTTTATCAAGGAGTATATTGATCTTATTGCCTTCCACAAGATGAATGTGTTTCATTGGCACCTAACCGATGATAACGGTTGGCGGATCGAGATCAAGAAGTATCCGAAACTTCATGAGGTGGCTGCATGGCGGGTAGATCGAGAGGATATGCGTTGGGATGAGGTGACGATGCCGGAGCCCGGAGAGAAAGCAACCTATGGCGGCTATTATACCCAGGAAGAGATCAAGGAGGTGGTGGCTTATGCCGCACAACGTCAGGTGATGGTCGTTCCTGAAATTGAGATGCCGGGGCATACCTGTGAGGTGCTGGCGGCATATCCGGAGTTGGGGTGTACCGGAGGGCCTTATTACGTACAGCCCGGAATTTATTGGCCTAACCAGGATATCTTTTGCGCCGGGAATGAGCAGGTCTTTACCTTTCTTGAGGAGGTGCTTGAAGAGGTGATGGCCCTTTTTCCGGCTCCCTATATCCACATAGGTGGTGATGAAGCCACCAAAACCGCCTGGGAGAGCTGCCCCAAGTGCCAAAAGCGCATAGAAGATGAAAAGCTGGCCAATGTGGAGGAGCTACAGAGCTATTTTATCAAGCGTATGGAGAGATTCCTTCTCTCTCACGGCAAGAAATTGATTGGCTGGGATGAGATTTTAGAGGGGGGGCTGGCGCCGGAAGCTACCGTAATGTCGTGGCGAGGAACGGAAGGAGGAATTGCCGCCGCAAAATCCGGCCATGACGCGATTATGACCCCTGTCTCCCACTGTTATTTTGATTACTATCAGGCCGATCCCGAATTTGAACCGTTGGCGATTGGGGGGTATACCACCCTGAAAAAAGTGTACTCGTTTAATCCTACCCCTTCGGTGCTGAATGAAGAGGAAGCAAAACATATCTTAGGGGCACAAGGAAACCTTTGGACAGAGTGGGTTAAAACGCCGGAACATGCCGAATATTTGGTGGTTCCCCGAATGACGGCTTTGGCAGAGAAGTTATGGACAAGAGAAGAGCAGTGCCATTGGCCCGATTTTCAGCAACGAATGAGGCAACTCTTTACCCGCTTTGATTTAATGGGTATCAACTATTCCGAGGGCTCTTTCAAGGTGGAGATAGAGACCCAATATGATGCTGTTAATCAGGCATTCAATGTCTCTTTGGAGACCATAGGGCTCTCTGATGCGATTTACTATACGCTGAATGATACCACTCCGCCTGATGAAAATGCGCTTCTTTATGAGAAGCCTTTCATGGTGGATAAAAATACCGTTATTAAGGCGATTGCTTACAAAGAGGGGGAGCCCAGAGAGAGATACAGCACCACAGAAGTAGTACTGCATAAAGGGATTGGTAAGACTGCAACCTTGAAGAGCCCTCCGGCAGATAAGTATGCTTGTGAGGGAACATTGACCCTTTTGAATGGCCTTTTTGGTTCTCCACGTCACTCGGATGGACAGTGGTTGGGATTTTGGGATAAGGATATGGAGATGGTCGTGGATTTGGAGCAGGAAGAATCGATCAACCGGGTCTCTTTGCATGCCCTGGCCATGCCCGACATCTGGATTTTTCTTCCTCAAGAGGTGGAGGTTGCCTATTCAACAGATGGCGAAAATTTTGAAGTGATGGGGCGTCGGACCCATTCCATAAACCAACAGGATTGTGAGCAGGAGATAGTACCCTTTATTGTTGAAGACAAACCGGTTAAGGCGCGTTACATCAAGGTGAGTGCTAAAAATGCCGGGGCATTGCCCTCATGGCATGGAAGTGCAGGAAATCCATCGTGGATCTTTGTGGATGAAATTGTGATAGAGGGAGAATGAGAAAGCCGATACAAGTAGAAGTGTGTGCCAACTCTCTCTTCTCCGCTTTTGAAGCGGAGAAGGGAGGCGCTTTTCGGGTGGAGTTATGTGAGAATATTCCGGAAGGGGGAACGACTCCCTCTGCGGGAACGATTTGCTTAGCCCGGAAAAAACTTTCCATCCGTTTGCATGTGATTATTCGTCCCAGAGGGGGGGATTTCTGTTATTCGGAGGAGGAGTATGAGATTATGCAGCGGGATATCCTGTTTTGTAAAGAACATGGCGTTGACGGTGTGGTGTTTGGTCTTTTGGATCCCGAAGGAAAGGTGGATAGGGAGCGGAATCAACAGCTATTGGATTTGGCTCGCCCTATGAGTTGTACCTTCCACCGGGCTTTTGATGTGACGCGAGACGGCAGAGAAGCGCTGGAAGATCTGATAGCGATGGGGTTTGACACGGTGCTTACCTCCGGTGAGCAGGTAAAGGCTGTGGATGGGGTGTCGCTTATTGCACAACGGGTTGAACAGGCTCAGGGACGTATTGAGATCATGCCGGGGAGTGGTATTAATGCGGAAAATATTCGTTGGATGGCAGAGAAGACCGGAGCTACGACCTTCCATCTCTCCGCTCGTCGCCCCTACCCTTCCCGGATGGTTTTTCGCACCCAGCTCCCCATGGGAAGCCTATCGGCAGATGAAGAGTGGAATCGAAGATACACCGATGCGGCATTGGTGGAGAGGGTGTTGAGGGCGGCCAATGGATAAGCCGGCGAAGGAGATCCCTTTTGTGGACATCCACACCCACCACTTTGTGGAGAGGGAGGGGGTCGTGGCACTGTTTAACCTTATGTGGCACGAGCGTGCGGTCAATCCTCTTCCTCCCGATCTCCCCCACTCCCTCGGAGTTCATCCTTGGTTTATGGAGGAGGAAGCGGCTTTACCTCCTGAGGAGGCTTTCCATTCCAAAAATGTTGTGGCCATTGGAGAGGCCGGATTGGATAAACTTCGGGGGGTATCATTGGAGGTTCAGCGAACCTTTTTCCGTTATCATATCCAGCTTTCGGAGGCCCTCTCCAAACCGCTCATTATTCACAATGTGCGCATGACTCACGAGATTGTGGCTCATTACGACCGGCAACATCCCAAGATGCCTTGGGTTTTGCATGGTTTTATAGGAAATAGCCAGCAAGCAGAGATGCTGTTAAAACGGAATTTCTACTTTAGTTTGGGAGCCCCCTCCTTTCAGAGCATAAAAACGGTGGAGGCGCTGCCTCTTATCCCTGTGGAGCGGCTCTTTTTAGAGACCGATGAGGGTACTCACCCCATAGAATACCTCTACCAACAACTTTCTGAGGCGAGAGATATTCCGTTAAATAGGCTGAAGGAGCTGCTATTTCGAAATTTTCATCAGTTGTTCTCTTCGTGTTCGTGAGGATGCTCATCGTCGCATAAGGTCATTTGGGGGTCAATGGCGATGACCTCCTGAGGATTTATCCCGATCTTCCCTTTACGAATCAAAAAATCAAATGCGGCAGAGGCATCCATGTCGTTGTTAGAACAGGCATAAAAATGTGTTTCTGCACCGAATCGCTGTTGAATATCTGCCATAAAATCGGTTTTATTGAGATAACTTTTTTGGGTTTCTTGCATCATGCGTAACACCTCATGAATATGTAACTGATTCATATATAGTTGTTTTTATTGTAATTTTATAAAGATCGCTCCCTACCCCTTTTTTGAGGTACGGTGTGAGTGACCTATGGTTGAACAAATAAATGACCTTTTTGTCTTTTGTTTATTAAAAAAAAGAGAGGCCCTCAATGTTTGGGTAAAAATGATGATAGAGGAGAAGAATTGCGGTATAAGAAGCAAGCCCTCAAAAAAGAGGAAACATCCATGACTAGTTTTTAGACACACAACGGAGTGATTATGGGGACGGAAGACCAAAGACAATTTTTTGTGAACGTTGCCATTAACCCAAGCCAACGAGGGCTAGCAGCTAAAAGCCAAAGGTCACAACAGATAAACAGCGGAAACACTCCTTTTAAGGAAGAGGGCATCTGCTTTTGCATCACGCCATAATTGGATTACTTTTGTCAAAAAATCAACAGATCATGAAACCAACACTACTGATACTTGCGGCTGGAATTGGGGCTCGTTATGGTTCCGTAAAACAATTGGATAAAATGGGGCCTTCGGGTGAAACCATTCTCGACTACTCGGTATATGATGCCATCCGTGCCAAGAAGATCGAGCAGCATATCCCCTGTGAGGTTGTTTTTCAAGAGCTTCACAATGTTCCTCAAGGCATTAAGGTGCATCCGGAACGGGTAAAACCCTGGGGCACGGCTCATGCTATTTTGGTGGCGAAAGAGGCGATTGGGGAGAATTTTGCCTCCATCAATGCGGATGATTTTTATGGGTATGATGCCTTTCGTGTCATGGCCGACTACCTCTCCTCTTCGGCTTGCCAGGATTATGCAATGGTAGGTTACCCCATTGGGAAGACATTGTCGGATCATGGTTCGGTGTCGCGTGGCGTATGCCGTATGGATCCCCAAGGGTATCTAAAGGGGATTGTGGAGCGCACCAGGATTGTTCGTGAAGGGAGAACCATCCAGTATCAGGATGAAAAGGGATTGATGCAGCCCCTATCGGGTGAGGAGACCGTCTCCATGAACTTCTGGGGATTTACCCCGGATGTGTTTGATGCCATTGAGAAGCAGTTTCATCAGTTTATCGATAAAAGAGCGGATGACCTTAAGGCCGAGTTTTATATTCCCTTTGTGATTGATAACCTGATTCAGGCTAATGTTCGACAGACAAAGGTTTTGCAGACCAGTGCCGAGTGGTTTGGAGTAACCTATAAGGAGGATAGAGAGGCCGCTGTGGCACGTTTAGAGGCATTGGTGGAAGCAGGCTTATACCCCGGAAATTTGTGGGGTTAGGGGCAGCGGCTGTTACCGGTAAGGGGCTGTTCGTGTGCCGTGCAAGATAAGTTTGGTGGCGTTGTGGAGTAGGCTCTCTTTATTCCTGCTTTGAAAAATATTCTCTTTAATCTGCTTTTGATCTTCATACACAAGGCGAAAGAGTGTCCAGTAGCCCTTCATTCTGTTGAGGTGGATTTGGGCACTGTCCGAACTCTCTTCAATGCGTCTGTTCAAGTCGGTATAGAAGGCCATGAAACGTTGCGTTTCCCATTTTCTGTTTCCCGACTTTATCCACTCCCCCAAAAAGGGATTGGTAATAAGTCCGCGTCCCAGCATCCACGATGAGACCGAGGGCATCAGTTCTTTGAGGTTGGAGTAGTCTTGGGGGGTGACGATATCCCCATTATAGATCAATGGGGTATGTTCAAATTTAGGAAGAAAAGGACGGAGAGCGTGGGGGTCTGTTTCGCCAGAGTAGCGTTGTTCCCCAATGCGGGCATGGACGGTTAAAGAAGCGAGGGGAAATTGGCTAAAGAGGGTCATAAGCTCCGGAAGGAGGCTCTTGTCATGGAAGCCTAAGCGGGTTTTGATGGAGAATTTAACCTCAATCCGGGCAAAGATTGCGGTGAGGATATGATGGAGTTCACGGGGATGCTGCAACAGTGCAGAGCCCCGGTTTTTTCGGGTGATACGGGGCATGGGACAGCCCAGGTTCCAATTGACCTCTTGAAAGCCCCGGCGGGCCAGTTCCTGAGCCATCTGTATGATTTGTTCAGCGCTATTGCCGATCACCTGAGGGATCACGGGGAGCTTTTCGTTGGGAGGGAGGAGGTCTTTCAGGCGTGATGGGTTGATATAGGCCACTTCAACGAGGGGGATAAAGGGGGCAAGAACCACATCTATTCCGGAGAAGTGGTTGGAGAAAGCCTCCCGAAAGGGACGTTCAGTGAAGCCCCTCAACGGCGCCATATAGAGTTTGGGATTTGCTGTCATTGTTTGATAAATGCTTCTTCAAAGGCCTTGGCAATTGGGCTTATGACCCTGCGGCCATCCTTTGCAGGGAGGTGTTTGGGAGGGCCTTGTGGCGTGTTGTTGACATCTACAATATAGATGTTATGGTCGTCTCGATCTCTTAGGATATCCAGCTCGCCATAGTCCAGGTGAATGGGTGCCACATAACGGTTAATCTTTTCAATTTCCTCTTTTGAAAAGAGCGTATCAATGGCTTTCAGCGCTGTTTTTGCGGTATCGTTGGTGAAGCGGATGGCGTGTGGACAGTACTTTACGTATGCAAAATCAAGGGTTCTCTTTACAATGGGCACCCGAAGATCCACCACCTGATCATCCTCCGTTTCATTATGGATAAACTTTTGGTAGATAAAGCCCTCCCGGGGTTTCCTCATGGGGTTTACACATCAGAGAGTACGGAGTCCAGTTTATCAAACCTTCGTACATAGTCCTCCATGGAGTGGAGAATCACCTCCCTGGCCTCTTGGGCTCCATAGGTATCGGTGATTTGTACATCAATCTCTTTTCCGGGGAGATCCTTATAGGTCAGGAAATAGTGTTTCAGGCGTTCGACAACCATTGTGGGAAGTTCGGAAATATCTTTGTATTTCCCATAAACGGAGTCATTTTCCAATACGGCAATCAGTTTGTCGTCCACTTCGTGGCCGTCGAGCATGCGGAAGCCTCCTACAGGAACCGCTGGAACCAGGATATTTCCATGAGGAATCACTTTTTCCGTAAGCACACACACATCAATGGGATCATTATCGCCCATAAGTTCGGGTTTCCCGGTTTTCTCCATGCAATACTTTGCCACGCGCTCTCCGGAGAAGGTCTGGGGAATAAACCCATAGAGGGCCGGAACCACGTTGGAATACTTTTGAGGGCGGTCTATCCGAAGGTATCCGGAAACCTTATCTACTTCATATTTGACGGTATCTGTAGGAACCATCTCAATAAAGGTCATCACCTTATTTGGTGCTTCAAATCCGATGTCAACGCCGTGCCAGGGGTGTGATTTGTAGCGAAGCCCCATCAATCGTCCGATGGGATCCATTATTTTATTAACCATAGACATAAGTTTATCGTTTAATATTTATCAGAGCACAGAACTGCCAATGAATGTGTTGAAAGAAAATCACCTTTCATTGTAAGTCCACCCCCCATCAAGGGGCCCCAAATAAACACGTAAAAGTAATAAAAGGTTTGATAATTTTCAACTTATCTGTTAGGTGAAGAAAAGATGAAGAAATTCCCGTTACCTTTGCGCGGCCTGTTTTTCGGTCCATGATCTCCTTTTTTGAGGAGAGAGGGGCAAGGCCCTGTTTTTTTAGTGTTTGAGTTATTGTTTTTAAAATTATGTAAATAGTGTCTGTCCATAAAGCCAGGGTTTTGAGCAGCGGTTCTATAGAACGTTCGAACTCGAGGCTTGCGAAGGCTGAAATAGGGGCGTTTACCGGGGTAAATGCGATTATATTGAGCAACGCTGAAATAACCCTTTGGGCGACAAACGTCACAAAGAAGTCGGACTTTATAGACAGACTCTAGATAAACTATAAATCAGAAAGAGTAGGATTTGATGAATTCCTGGTTAAAGAAAAAAAACATTGAGATATCTCTTCAACGGTATGGGATTGATGCCATGAATGCCATGGCTTTGGGATTATTTGGTTCTTTAATCGTTGGTTTAATTTTGAAGAATATGGGCGGATGGCTCTCCATTCCCTGGTTGATGGATATGGGGCACTTTGCTCAAAAAATGATGGGCCCGGCCATCGCCATGGCCATCGCTTATACCTTGCAGGCACCGGTGTTGGTGATTATTGCCAGTTTGGTCGTGGGGGCCTTTGCGGCTCCTCTTGGCGGTCCTGTAGCCGTCTTTTTGGCGGCGGTGATCACCACCGAGTTTGGCAAGATGATCAGCAAGACCACCCCCATTGATATTATCATTACGCCCATGAGTACGTTGCTGGTGGGCCTGTTATTTGCCCGCCTTGTAGGGCCACCGGTACAACAGTTGATGCAAGCCATTTCCCATTTCATTGCCTGGTCGGTGGAGTTACAGCCCTTTATTATGGGGATGGTTTTGGCGGTGGTGATGGGGATGTTGCTCACCTTGCCCATCTCCAGTGCGGCTATTGCCATCTCCCTCTCCCTCAGCGGGCTTGCGGCGGGAGCTTCTACGGTAGGGTGTGCCGCACAAATGATTGGTTTTGCGGTGATGAGCATTCATGACAATAACTCCGGAGCGGTTATCAGTCAGGGGATCGGTACCAGCATGTTGCAGATGCCCAATATTGTCCGAAATCCCCGGATTTGGCTCCCTCCCATTATCACCAGTGCTATTTTGGGGCCTGTGGCGACGCTATACTTCAGAATGCAGAACCTTCCCGAGGGAGCCGGCATGGGAACCAGCGGTCTGGTGGGGCAAATTGCAACGATCGATGCCATGGGCGACGCCCGACAGGTTTATTGGGGGATTGCATTACTGCATTTTCTCTTGCCCGCCCTCCTCTCCTACCTTTTTTATCGCCTGCTGCGCTGGAAGGGATGGATAAAGCCGGGCGACTTAACGATTACCACGTAAGGCCTTTTCAAAAAAATAGGCTATCCGTTATTGGGGGTAATCCTTAAATTCTTTGGGAAATTTCTCCGGAGAGGTTCCAACAAAAGGTGGTTGTAGGAAGGGATAGCGAAAGTTAAATTTTATAACTACCTTTAGAACCACAAAGGTTGAAACGTCAAATGGATTACCGTGATGAACCCCAAAACCATCATACCCGCTTTTATCTTTATCCTCCTACGGGGCTGTTTTTCCGCCGATGCCCAGGTGTTGGAGCAGGACTCGCTGGCGCTGGTGGCCTTTTACAACAGTACCGGCGGCCCCAACTGGAAGAAGAATACCAACTGGCTCACCGGGCCGGTAAGTACATGGTATGGGGTAAAAGTGGAGAACGGACGGGTTACGGAACTGGGGAAAGAGGGAAGTTTCTCCTTCAATAATTTAACAGGCCAGCTCCCTACTGAAATAGGTCATTTAACGGCACTTAGAATATTAATTTCCGGAAACAATCCTGATTTATCAGGAGCGATTCCGGAAGAAATTGGAAACCTTCATGAGTTAGTATATTTTGGCATTGGGAATTCTTCACTTACAGG
>PDWI01005288.1_pt1 | contig 16726 bp, 11 predicted proteins | sample 1430891 | NCBI WGS metagenome assembly PDWI01 (sample SAMN01162508, study PRJNA174530) | Oral metagenome, whole genome shotgun sequencing project. | biome: Marine environment; feature: Marine mammal; material: Swab sample of the gingival sulcus; isolation source: swab sample of gingival sulcus...
GGTTGCTATAATCTTCTGGAGTATGTTTTATGTTGGTTAATTCACTCATATATTTCATTAAAAACTAGTCTTTGCAAAGTTACATATTTTTACCAAGTTCTTATATTTAGGATTAAGTTTATTGACAAAGCGATAAAACAACCCTTTTCCGCTGATTTTTTGCCGTGCTTGCACACAACCATCGAATATACCCAACAAAAGCCTCTCCGCTTGAGGAAAATACTATTATATATATGATAGGGTTTCTCCATATCGGAAAAACCCCAACTTTTAACCTTTAACTTTTAGCTTTTAGCTTTTATTTTAGCCTGCAACTTGCTAAATAACTGTTCTTAGAAGTCTTTTCTGCGGATAGGCATTGTCATACATCTAGCACCTCCGCCACCACGAGCCAATTCAGAACCTTCTATAGTAACCACACAGTTTTTATAATCTTTTGGAGATTTAATACCATTGGCAACATCGTTAGCGCTTAGAACTTCAAAACCGGCTTGGTTCATAGCCTCTATAGTGTTGGAGTTACGAGCATAACCTAAAACTTTACCCGGAGCAAAAGCAAAGAAATTAGCACCACTATGCCACTGCTCTCTGTCTTGAATCCATCGGTCTTGGCTTCCTCCACAAGGAATGATTTGTAAATCCATTCCCAATTCTTTTAGGGCTTCAGGAATATTGTTTTGCTCTTTTATAGAAGTCGTTTTACCATTGTTTAATGTAATTTGAATGGTTTTATATTGGTTATTACCCATAATAAGAGGCGTATAAGCCATACACTTATCGTGGTCTAATAAAGTAAATACCATATCTAAATGGATAAAAGATTCAGGAGTATCAGGTAGTTGTTGAACAATAATGTTCATATTTCTTTTTTCTTGATTTAATTGTTCAACTAAATAATCTATAGCAGACAAACTGGTTCTTAATCCTGTACCTATTAATAAAATATCTTTTCGAGCAATCAGTACATCTCCTCCTTCTATTTTGAAATGAGAATCAGATAATTGTGTTTCTATATTAGGATTATAGGTCTCAGCTTTGAAGTAAGGATGATTTTTAAATATATAATCCATTATAAGCGCTTCTCTATCCCTTACTTGGTTCGCCATTTTCCCTATAATTACCTTTTTACCAAATGACATAGAAGCATCACGCATAAAGAAGAAATTATATAACGGCTTCAAAGAATGACGGTCGTCCATCAAAAATTTAGTCAAGGTGTTTCTTTGTAAATCAACGCCTTCTATTAAATTTTTGGCTAATTCTTCATTATTAAAATCAGAAATTAAAGCTTGGTCTCCAAAAGCATCTTCTTTAGAAAAAATATCCGTTAATAACTGATTTTTAATATCCTTATCTTTTAAAATATCCGTTAATAAATCTTGTAATTCAAAGGTAGTTGTTACTTTGTCTAAAGCGCCTTTAAATTGAGAGTATTCTTGATTGGCAACTTCTACGTTAAGAATATCGCTGTATAAAGCACGATTGGCATTTTCAGGCTTCATATTCTCAACCTCTTTGCCCGGTCTATGTAATATAACGGCTTCTAATTCTCCTATCTCTGAATTAACGTTTATTGTGAAATCTTGTGTCATTTTTTAATTTATTTTCTTTATCTTAATTTGGTTTTTATTTTAAATGAATAGTACTTTGCCCTATCAGATAGCCTTCAGAGAATAACTCTATGCGGTAATCTCCTTTAGAAAGTTTCTGCTGGTTAGACCAGAAAATACAGGCTTCTATATCTTTATTGTTATATTCTATTTCTCTTTTTTCTGTGTAAGGAATTTGTTCTCCTTTATGCTCAAAACTTTGTTCTTGATTGCTTAACAATTGGTTGTCAGGAGAAAAAATCTTTACATAAATACTTCTATTACCACTTTTTGCCACAGCGTTTTCTGCCAATGTGAAGCAAATTTGTATTTTTTGTGTTTTGGAAGCTCGTTTTGTTTTTCTACCTCTTTTCTTTAAGGCTTGTCCTTGAATACCAATCGCTCTAAGCACAGAAGCTTTTTCAACAGTTGTGCTTAAATTAGAGGTCAATTCCTCTAGCTTTTTATTCTTATTTTTGATTTTCTTATTTTCCTTAGTTACGTTTTTGTTGGTCGCTATTAAATTATTATTTAATGTGTTAAGAGAATCTATCTGGAAAATATAACTTTTCATAATTTCTCTTAGCGTGAACAATTCTTTTTTATACTTTTTTATTTGCCAACGGTTATTCGCTTTGACTTTTTTCAGTTCCTCTAATAATTGTGTTATTTTTTCTTGCTCCTGACTTAATTTTTTATTGACTTCTTCATTGTCTGTTTTTAAGTCTTCGTATTCCACCATTAACTCTTTCAGTTCATGAGTCACTTCTGCTTTTTCATCAGATGTTTCGCTTAACTGGGCAAGGGTATTTTGATAATCAGATTTCATATTGAAATACAATCCCCATCCCACGGCAGAAATAATAATCAAAAGTATAATAATAGCGTATAAACTATATTGTTTCTTGGGGTTTTCAGGCTCTGTTGTTGCAGGTTTTGTAGCCTCAACTTTTGATGTTTCAGACGTTTGTTTTTTAATTTTAGAAAGCTTATCGTTGATGTTTTCTGCCATTATTTTAATCTTAAAAAATTTCTCCAAAAGTATATAAATTCAATTTTATAACAAATATTTTGTTGTTTTATTTAGGGGTATAAAAAAAGGTGCCTGATAACATTCAGACACCTTTTATTTTTTATTTAATTAGAAATAATTTTAGCTTATTTCTTAATTACTTTTTGGTTAACAAATTGACCATCTTTACTTAATCTTACAATATATAAACCTGCAGGATAAGCTGACAAGTCTAATGTAGTTGTGTTGTTTAAGTCGTTAGACTGGTGCAATAAAGTACCTGTTGCGTTGAATACTGTTACGCTATAAGTGTTATCATTTACAATCTTAACCATACCATTAGTTGGGTTAGGAGAAACACTTAGGTTAGTAAATATTTCAGGAACACCTGAAGGCATTAAGTTAATGTCAATAGTAACAGCTTCATTAGCTACAGTAAGCGTATTGCTGAAATTATGATAGTCGCTTAAAGTGACTTCATAATCATAAGTTCCGTTAGCTAATTCAATAGTAGCTACACCTTCAGCATCAGTTGTTAATGTTTGGTTATCGATGCTGATAGAAGCATTTTCTAATACTTCTCCGTTATTATCCTTAACATTGAAAGTTACAGTGTAAGCATCTGGAGCAGGTACGTTAACAGTAACTACCCAGTCTTGAACTACACCACTTTCTGCAGCTACAGAATAAGTAACAGGATTACTAAAGTCATTTGGAGTTACACCACTAGCTTGGTTTACGTTACCTACTTTAGCTGTAGCGCCTTCTGATAATGTAAATGTAGCAGCTAATAAGCTTACATTACTTCCTGCAGGCATTTCCACAGTAACAGTGTGTGCTTCATTATTAATAACACTTTCTCCCTCTTGATTTGGTAAGCTGAAGGTTAAGATGTCGTTTTCTACATTTAAAGCACTGATTTTGATGTCGTCAATAGCCCAAAAATAATTGGCAGCACCAATGTAATTCCACTTCAATTTTACAGTAGATTTACCTCCTATTTCAGCAGAAAGATTAGCCATATATTTTTCAGGATTAGCTGTAGCGTTTTCCCAAGCTTGGTACTCTGTCCAGTTTTCACCATTGTCAATAGAGTAGTATAAAGTAGCTCTAGAATTATCTTCTCCTTGGTCCCAATGCTTGAAGTAGTGATCAAACTCTAATTTTACATAACGTAAATTAGTAAGGTCTAAAGTAGGAGTAATTAAATCAGCATCTTGACTGTTTCCACTTCCATATCCATAACTATCTAAGATAGCATATCCGTTGTCGTGAGTTGTGGTATTAATATCTCCACCTGTTGTTCCAAATATCCACTTATTGTCAGAAGCATTGTTTGATATATTCTTCCAGCAGTAAGGCATATTGTCGTCGCTAAAGTTAGAGAAATCTATCGACCAAGGGAATTCATTGATAACTATTTCAACATCGTTTACAGTTACAGTCCAATTTTCGGTAGTTCCGTCTTCAGCTGTAATAGTATAAACTACAGGGTTAGTGAAATCGTTAGCAGTAGTACCGCTTACTTGGTCAGTGTCACCTACCTTTGCAGAAGCAAAATTAGAAACAGTAAATTCAGCTACTAAATTATTAATGTTATCAACACAGTGCATAGTTACAGCAACAGTATGGTTTTCTGCATCAATTACAGATTCTCCATCTTGTCCTTCAATAGTAAATGCAGTGATGTCTTTTTCAGCAGAAGGAACAGATTGGCTAACTGTAACAGTCCAGTTTTGCTCAGTTCCATCTTCAGCAGTAATAGTATAAACTACAGGGTTAGTGAAATCGTTAGCAGTAGTACCGCTTATTTGTTCAGTATCACCTACTTTTACAGAAGCAAAATCAGAAACAGTAAATTCAGCTACTAAATCAGTTAATGTAGTAGTTGAAGAAACCCCTAAACTAACCGTGTGCTCTTCTGTATTAATAACAGCTTCGCCGGTTTGGTTAGCATGAGTGAAAGTAACAAAATCATTAGCAGTATTGATAGTTCTGAATGTCTTAACTTCAGACCAAACAGAAGCATCATCATCACTACATATCGTTTTAACATATACATCATATGAAGTATTAGCTGTTAAACTTGATAAGCTTGTAGTAGTTGCGTTAATGTTTTCAAGAAGCGTTCCATTACCATGCTCAAAACCACTCATACCATATTCAACAGTAAAATTAGTAGCTGAAGAAGTCCAGTTTATATCTACAGAACTAGAAGTTAGGTTAGCAGTACTAATGTTCTCAACAGGTAAACAAGAAGGTGCATCAGAAAGCACTATGTTGTCCACAAAGATACTATTATTAGAGTTAGTTTGTGTTGATTCTAAGTAGAATCCAATTTTAACAATACCTGTGTAACCTGTTAAGTATAAGGTAACGTGAGTTCCGTCTCCGTTAGGTATATCTTGTAGTACAAATGGGCTTCCGGCATTATCCCACATTCTTAATGTGTTATTAGATGACCAAGTAAGACCATTGTCTGTTGAAATTACGATTGCAAACTTATCATCATTACCATTGGTTTGAGCAGCATCAGTGCTATTGTACTTAGTGTAAGCAAGGTCAAGGTCTATTTTTTTATTGCCTGTTCCTAAATCAATAGAAGGAGTAATTAACCAATCAGCAACACCGCCTCCAAAAGTGGTAGCCGAACTTGCACCTGTTGTTCCGTTATTGGCAAAGCCATCATAAAGCCAACTGTTAGTGTAAACAGGTGTAGCAACAGTATTTTCTTCTAATAGAGCTTTTGCTATTCCCCAGCAAGTAACATCCTCGTAAGGAGCATAAGGAGGGTCAAAAGACTCATTAAATTCAGTTACAGCTGTACAAGAAGTTGTAAAAGAAATAGGGTCACTCCAATCAGACTGGTCTGTATCACTACACTTAGCTTTTACATAAGCTTGGTAAGTTGTGTTAGCTGTTAAACCTGAGATAGTTCCTGTAGGATTGGTTGTCACGTCTAAAGTAGTACCTGCACCATGTGCGAAGTTTTCAGCACCATATTCTATTATCCACTCCGTTTCAGAACCTCCTGCTGTCCAAGCTAGTTCAGCAGTTTGATCTGTAATACCTGCTATATTAAGTCCGGTAGGCTTAATACAAGTAGGAGCCGGTTTAATAACAATGTTATCTACATATAATTTCCACATATTAACTGCTGAATGGCAGTGCCAAGCAAAATAGTAATCACCATCAGTTGTTACAGTATAAACTACTTCGGTAGATTGTGGTGTTAAGTTCGGTGTTGCAATCTCTTGATCCCAAAGGATATTAGTTTGAGCAGCCATAGTATTTGCTGTTCCAACAGTAATAGCTAATTTTTCAGGATATGTAGCGTCTCTTACAGCATAGTCAAAAGAAATTACCACTTGAGTTCCTGCTGTTAAGCTTATGGCAGGTGTAATAGCCCAAGCGTCAGCAGCTGCTGTTTGACTATTTGAGTACTCCATATTATACTCCCCATCTGTAACTACACTAGTTTCTCCACCTTGTTGCCATTCATTACTTGCACCTCCGCGTGTGATAGTCCAGCCGGTAGGAGGGAAAGCACCCTCAAAACTTTCGGTTAAATAAGGCGTTTGTTGTGCCTTTGTTTGAATCATTAAGCCCGCTATCAAAAATAAAGATACGAGCCATTTGGTATTTACATACTTCATAAAACAATAATTTAATTTATAATTTATTTTTTGTAGATTAGACCTGCAATAGTATATAAATTAAATGAATATGCCAAGCTTTTTTTGAAGTTGTATTATTTTAATGAGTTGATGGGGAGGTTGGTGAGCTTTATAATTGATTGATTGTTAAATTGTTGTGGTTGAAAGTTTGAGGTTTTGAAATTCACTTGACCGAAAATAGCAAAGGTAGTCTAACGTTCTTAATGATTTATATTGAGAAAGGAGAGGATAAGGGGGATAACTTAGGAGAGTACTTAATATGGTAAAACTTTCATTTGATATAAATCTGATAACAAGGAATACAGAAGGTTTTACCATTAAAAATGTCCATTAAGTCTAAAACGCCAATAATGGGTATTTATACCTTTTTAAGCTTTCTTATCGTAGATGAATAATATTAGAAAAATGGTTTATTTTTGCAAGACTAACTATTTTTTAGATGTGTTATGGGTAAGCTAAGGCGCTTAATTTATATATTTTTATTAATACTTGTAATGCCTGCTTGGGGGCAAAGTAAGAAAACAATTACGGGAACTATTATTGGCATTAAGGATAATTTATATTTGAGTAATAGAGAGGCACTTTATCCTTTAGATTTACATAATAATCAATTTAAAATAAGACTATCTAATTTACAAGCTTTTGATTATATAGCGCTTGCCACTACTTCAGGTTCAAAAATAAAATATCTATCTCCTAAAATATGGATTAAACAAGATTCTGTAAACATTGTTTTTGATATTACTAATACTGAAAATGCTTATAAGACAGATGCAATAACCTCTTTTCAGAATGTTTCTGAAACCATAGAAAATGCATCAAAACGGAAAAGAAAAGCCTTAATATCAGAACATATTAAATTATATCCTGCCATATTTTTTCTATATAAAAATAAGGAAAGTTTCAAACAAGAGGAGTTGGAACGTTTATTTTCGCACATTCCGGAAATGTACAAACAAGATATTCTAGTAAAGAGAATAGAGGGTTACTTAAATGCCAAAAAAAGAACAAGCCCTAAGCTTAAGGAGCGTTTTCAACCTTTTGTATTAGAAGATAAAAATCAAAGGAAAGTAACAATAGAGCCCTCTGCTTCTAAATATCGTCTTCTGGCTTTTGGGACTTATGGCTGTTACTATTCAAAAATCGCTATTCCTTTATTGTCTGAGCTTCAAAAGGAATACGGCGAAAAACTCGATTTTATCACTATGTGGGATACTAGAAGCAGTGCTATATGGCAAGATAAAGAACTGCTATCATTAATCACTTGGAGCAACTTATTAGATAAAAATGAGTTTGCTTTTACTTATTTTGATATTGACCTGTTTCCTACTTTTTATTTGATTGATAAAGAGGGGAAAATTATTGGTATTAGCCCAATTAATAAGTTGCGAAAAATGCTGAAAAAGAAATTAAAATAATAGATGCCTTAGAAAGGGATTTTATGGCGACAGGTATGTCTTAATTGGTAATTTTATAGGTTTTAATCACTTTTTTTGAGAAAAAAATATTTACTTTGAGGAAATTTTAACGAATAAAAATTAGATGTATATGAAAAGAATTGTATTCTTAGCGATAATGGTATCGTTTTTTAATTTGTTTAGTAGGGGACAAGCGCTTGTTAATGAGTTGGCAGAGCTGACTTATTTTACAACAGAAAACTGTGTTTATATGCCTTTTGCAGATGCTCAATCTCAAACCACAGGGGTAGATGATTATAATTGTTTTGCGTATTTTCCCGAGACAGTTATTGCCGAGCATACCGGAGAAAGTATTTTGACAATTGCTTTTAATATTAGTAATACTTCTGAGGATATTATTAACAGCATAAAGGTATGTGTTTGGACAGATACTTCTAATGCAGGAACGAACCCTGCTTATACGCAAGTGGTGGAGGATTTCGTGAATGGTTGGAATGAGATTACTCTTACAACGCCTTATGAATTAGGAACAGAAGCGGTTTTTATAGGCTACACCTTAAATGGAATGGGTTACTGTGTAGGGATTGAGGAAGGAGTAATGACCACAGAGCCTAATGGTTATGGAAATATGATTCAGCATTCTAACGGCTTTGTACAGCGTACAGGTAGTGCTTATACTCCTTTTGGTGATATTGCTATTAAGGCTACCGTTGGAACTTTAGAAAATCTAGAAGCAGAATTGTTGAGTATAGAAACAGATTCGCATCATACAGCAGGAATGGTCGATATAAAAGGGCGTGTCAGAAACTTAGGAATAACTCCTATTACTTCTTTTGATGTGACTTATGCTCTTGGTGATGAGACTTCTGAAGTTTATTCAGTGAGTGATGTTAATATTACTACAGGCTTGGATTATGTATTTACACATAATGCTCAAGCAGATTTAAGTACTGTAGGGGCTTATCAGCTTACGGTTACTATCTCTAATATAAATGGGGGTGATAATGATGCTAATTTAGACAATAATAGTTTGAGTAAAACGATTTATTCGGTAGAAGAGTGGATTAAGAGAAAGAACTTGTTTGAGTTGTTTCAGGCGCCCACCAACTATGAATCAGCAGCAGCCAATAATATTCTTGACGACTTGTTTTATAATCAGAATGAAGAATTGGCTACATTGATAAAATATCCTATGGATAGTCCTGATGCAGGAGACCCTTATTACATAGAAGAAGCTGGTGTTCGAAAAGATTTTTATGGAGATATTTTGTCTGTTCCTGCTTTAAAGATTAATGGTGAAACCCATATCTCATTGATAGATATATCTGTAGATGAGTTAAATGACGATGTGTCGGGGGCGTTTTTCAAAATATCCGGTAACTATAAGTTAGTGGATAGTGTTTTTAATCTTGATGTAACTATCAAGCCTCTTTATCCTGTAGAAGGAGAGGTAGCGCTTTATGCTGCTGTTTTAGAAAAGGAAACGACAGGAAATACAGGTTCTAATGAACAAACTGTTTTTCATAATATAGCTATGAAGTTGGCTGATAATGGGCAAGGTCATATTTTAAGTAATATTGTAAGTGGTCAAAATCAATCTGTTTTGCTTTCTATGGATATGCAATCTACTTATGTAGAAGAAATGTCTGATACACGCATTTTGGTTTGGTTGCAAAATACGGCTACCAAAGAAGTGTATCAATCAGCTTATATAGATGATATTGCTTTAGTAAAGGAATATAATTCAGATGCTTTTGAACTATATCCTAATCCTGCTAAAAGCGACTGCTATTTAAATAAAGTAGCTCAAAGTCAGGTAACTATTTATAATATGTTAGGGCAGTTGGTATATTCTCAATATTGTAACGATAACCACTTGCGTGTTGATTTATCTCGTTTTGAGAAAGGTACTTATATTGTAAAAGTGAATAAAGATAAGCAAATTTATACTAAGAAAATGGTAGTTAATAACTAGATGACAAAAAGATAATAAGGGAGTGCTTTTATCCATTCCATTTAGGCATTGTATCTAAGTATAAAGCTTTCAAAAAGATTTGATTTTTAGCGTTTTTATTATCAACTTTGTTGTCTAAAAAAACAAAAGAAAATGAATACAAAAGGAAAGTACATTGTATTATTAGTTATTTTGTTGTTTAATCTATCTTCTTATTCTCAGTCTATTATAGGGAAATGGAAGACGATTGATGATGAAACTAATAAGGCAAAAGCAGTTGTTGAAATAAGGAAAGCTGACGACGGCTTATTTTATGGTAAAATAATTCATTTATACGATGAAAATGTAAAGAATGCTGTTTGTTCCAGATGTGATAAATCTGATGAGCGGTATAATCAAAAGGTGTTAGGATTGACCATTATTACCAAAATGAAAAAAACGGATGATAATGAATGGACAGAAGGTCATATCCTAGACCCTGATACAGGAAAAGTCTATAAGTGTAAAATATTTAGAGAGGGAGACAACTTAATGGTAAGAGGTTATATTGGGTTCTTTTTTAGAACGCAAACATGGTTGCCTTATAGAGCTTAGTTTTCTCTGAAGCCTAAAAAATGTGATTAAAACCTATATTCTAATGAATTGGAGTTTGTAAGAAATTTTTGCCGGAGAATAATAGGTTTGAGTATAAAAAAAGACCTCAAGGATGTTAATATCTTTGAGGTCTTTTCTTTTATAGAAGTGAGGGGGGGATTAATGTTGTATGATTAACTTCGCTTTGTTTTGTAAGCTGGTGTGAATAATGTATAAACCCGATGTCCAATTCGAAATATCCAATTTGCCTTTAGGAAGCGTTCCTTTGTAAACAGGAACCCCATTTGATTGAATAATCTCAAGGACTTCATTGTCTTTTAATCCTTTGATATAAACATAATCAGAAGCAGGATTTGGATAAATTTTTAGCTGTTTTGAAAGAAGATTATTTTCCGGAATACCTGAAAAATCACCGTTTTCAACTTTTAAATCATCAACATATAAGTTATTACCACCATCGTTTACAGTTTCTAATATGATATAAACACTTTGTCCGGCATAGTTGCTTAAATCCACCTTGTTGTGAACCCAATCGTTGCTGTCAGCAGGTGTGTAGTCTTCAAATAAACTACTATGGGTTGCTAAATCACTTCCGCCTTTTGCAAATATCCACTCCCCTCCATCAGGATTTATATTGTTGGATACCTTTATTTTCAAAGAATCTTTATTGCTACTAAAGAATCTAGCGTAAGAGTGATTAAAACGCAATACTGTTTGCTCGTCTTGAGGAATATCAAATTGTCCTAAAATAATATAATCTTTCTGCCCTTTTTCTCCATTCGTGTCGTATTGATAGAAAGTCATTTTTAAGGCTTGTGTTTTTCCGTTGAAACCTTCTATACTGTCTAAAGACCAGGTATTTCTTGAATCAGGGTTTAGAATAAACATATTGGCATTTGCAAAACCGACATCAGTAGTGTCAAAATTTTCAACATAAGGTAAGTCATTATGTCCTAATTTATAAGTTCTAAAACTTCTGAAGTTATCAAACACATCGAATTCGTTTAGATTGTTGGTTTGAGTGCTAATATTGAAATTGTTATACCCTTTTTGTAGTTCAGAATCGAAAGAGAAAACCAAAGAATCCCCTGAGTTTAAAACCTCATTGGAAGTGACTTCTTGTAGTAGAGTTCCGTTAGCTTCTATTTTGTAAGTGAACTCGTTAATAGGATTTTCTCCGGTATTTTTTACTGAGAAAGAATAAGTCTGAGAAGCTTCGTCAGTATATTTCTTAATTTCAGTGATTAAATTGACTTGTAAATTATAGCCGTTGCCAATAGGTGGAGCAGGAGTGTATTTTTCGGAAAGGAAGTTGTATGCTGCTTCCAAATTAATTAAACCTCTACCATAAATATTGTCTTCTCCGTTTTCTCCTAAGTCGGTAGCTGTTTGGTATAGCGCATTTTTAAGCTCTGTACTTGTAGCCTCAGGAAAGGCTTCTCTTAATAATAACACGGCTCCCGAAACGTGTGGTCCTGCCATAGATGTTCCCGAAAGTAGAATATAACCGTCACCACCGGATGCCGAACGAACTTGAACACCCGGAGCAGATACTTCAGGCTTAATACCTAAAGGAGAAGTCACATCGCAGTGAGAAGGACCTCTACTTGAAAAATCCGCTATAGGGTAACTTGCGTCAGCGCCGTCTAAAGCGCCTACCGAAAAAATATTTAACGTGTCTTTGATGATACCGGCAGGCATTCCTGTTGTTTGTGGGTTAGGACCTTCATTTCCTGCTGAAAAAATAACAGCACAGTCAGCGGCTTCCAAAGCTGTTAAGAAATCTACTTCTATAAGGTTACAGTCAGGCCAAACCTCGTGTGCCACACCCCAAGAATTATTGATAACATCAGGAATATCATCGCTGGTATTTAAATCGCCGTCAGGGTTTAAAGCCCATTGGAAAGCCCAGAAATAATCTGATTCAGGACGAATATCTTGTACTCTGGTAACGATAGGGTCAGAAGAAATCCAATAAGAATTGAACGCAAATCCAATGGTGTCGGAATGAACTTTGTCTAAACCTATCATAGTTCCTAAAGTATGTGTTCCGTGGAAGTGAGTCTGGTCTATATCAAACGGAAAATCGTGTTCATAACCAAACCAAGCTTGACTTAAAGGTAAATAGTCTCCTAAAAAACGGTCTGATAAACTAGGATGTTCAGAATTAACACCGGTATCAATATTCATAGCAATTCTATTGCGACCGGTATAACCTAAATTCCACATAAAAGGTGCTTTACAAACAACAAGTCCTTTTTCTGCTCCTCCCTCACTACGAGCCGGTAGTAAAGGGCTTTCTTGCTTTACTTTAGCTGTTTGGGTTTCGGAATCGTACTGGATAAAATCAACACTAGCATCGTTTAAAAGCTGTTTGATAATGCGTTTTGAAGCCTTACAAGAAACAGCATTAACAGCCCAATATTTACGGATAGAAGTCAGTTGATTAGGATATTTCTTTTGCAATCGCATTAATAACCTGTCTAAATCATTTATTTGTGAGTTTTTTGAATATAACTCATTGACAATAATACGTCTTCTTTCTTCTAAACTTTGTCTTTGAGATAATAAATGGGTTTTTAAACCTTTAACATCTACTTGTTTTTTATGTTTAATAACAATAGGTATAAGTTGATTATCTTCTTGCTGCATTTTGTACTTAAGATAATCTTGTAAATGACCTGTTTGCGCATTAGAAATTCCTCCACATATCCATAGAGAAATAAAAAAAGTAAATAGTAGTCTCATCTGTTCTTTTGTTTTATATTATTTTTTAGCGTCGTAAAAATAATTATTTTTTAAATTAAATTCGAAACATATTTTTAAAAATCTGTTTGGGGCTTGAAAATAGTTGCTGTTTTAAATATTTGAATGTGTTTTTTTCTGTTTTTTAATGTTGTTATGAAGAAGCCTATCACTCTTTAAAATACAAATAAAAAGGTTCAACCAGACTTTTGTATTCTTCTGAATAAAAGTGTCTTTTTTCAGGCTCTATAATTAATTTTTCGGTTTTAGTTGTTTGATTAATAAAACTGAATGTCATTAATAAGCGCTTCGGCTTTTCTTCGTTAAAAGCTTTTTGGTTAGGGTAGATAAAATTAATACGTTCTATAAAAAGCTTGTGTTCAGAAGCGATTTCTTGAATAGTCTGATAAGCATCATAAGGCACCACAATAGATAAGCGCCCTTGCTCAGAAAGTAGTCGATGAGCATAACTGAACAATTCTTTAAAAGAAAGGGTGTCATTATGTCTAGCAAATCTTCGTTCTTTTTTTTCGATGAGCCCCCCCGATTGAAAAAAAGGCGGATTAGAGATAATGAAATCGTATTTCTCTTGCTGATGCGTTGGGTAATAATCTTGTATTGATTCGGGTATGATGCGTATTCTATTGCTCCACGGAGATTGCTCAACGTTATAATGCGCTTGTTCAGCTGCTTGAGTATCTATTTCTAAAGCATCAATTTGTAATGAACTACTGCGTTGAGCTATCATCAGACTTAGCAAGCCGGTTCCGGTGCCTATATCTAAAGCGCGTCCTGTTTGAGGAAGGCTAGTCCAAGATCCAAGAAGAACACTGTCAGTACCTACTTTCATTGCGCATTGGTCTTGCACTATGGTAAATTGCTTAAAACGAAACATATCTAATTTTTGTTTTTTTGAGAGGCAAAGGTATTTTACTTTTAATGAAATAAAGAAAGATTTATTAATAATTTGCTAACGCACTTATCAAGAAAAATAGCTTTGTAAACTCTTGTAATTTTGAAGTTTGATAGTGAATTATAGTATTTTTTGAGTTTTTATTTTATATTTGTAGTGTTAAAGGGTAATATCTTTTGTTAGCTTGATTCGCAGTATTTAGTTTAATGAGTTTTTTTAGATATCATTTCTAATTCGTAGCTAAAGTAAATGATAGGTATTGTTTCTTAATTTTATATTAAGGGCTTTTAAAATTATTATATTATGGGAAGAAAATGTTTAATCGTAATTTTGATGTGCTTTACAATGTTTTTGCACGCTCAAAACAAAATGATTTGTGGTCAAGTAGAGTATGTTCAAACCACTCATTTTTCAATGCTTTATTCAATGAATTTTAAGTTGTTTTTTAATCAAAATGTTTCTTTATATGAGCAAATGAATGTGAAACAACAAGAGGAATCATTTGAGAAAGTGGCTAAAAGTAAAGGGTTGCAAATTAACTTTAATATGGAAAGAAATAATTTAACACCTGACTTTTATTATAATGATAAAAAGCATTTTTATTATATGGAAGTCTTTTTTGACCAAGAATTAATGGTCAAAGACCCTGATTTACATTTTAAATGGCATTTAAGTACAGAGACTAAAAAAGTAGGTCGTTTCTTGTGTCAAAAAGCTACAACACATTTTCGCGGACGCGATTATACAGCTTGGTTTGCCCCTCAAATACCGGTGACTTTCGGTCCTTGGAAGTTTAGAGGTTTGTCCGGTTTGATATTAGAAGTATATGATAAAGATAGAGTTCTACACATAGTGGCTAAGAATATTAAACTTAATGAAAAAGAAAATTGTAAAATAAAAGTGGATAAAAGTCGCTTTAAAGAAGCGATGACCATACCTGAATTTTTTCAGAAACAAAAAGAGTTGACAAATGAAGATTTAATGAGAATTTCTACAAAGTTATCTAAAAATCCAGTATTCACTTTAGGTATTGATGAAGATTGTGAGGAATGTCAGGCTGAAAGGATAGAGTTGTTTGAGAAAAAGTAAATTCTTGTAAAATAGTTTTTTATTCGTGTTTTGTAGATTAGGAAGGAGTTCAAAAATTAAGAATAAAGAAAAGGAATTAAAATTTAAAATGATATATTTATGAAAAAAAGTATTTTAACTATAATAGTCATATATTTATCATTACGTATTTATGCTCAAAACTCATTCTGTGGTAATGTAGAATATGAAATAACTTATAATTTAGGTTTGGAAACTAAATCCAATTATTTGTTAAATTTTAATTCAAAGGAATCTTTATTTGAGGAGCTGAATGTTTGTAAGTCAAAAGCAGAGGTAAAGCGAAAATATAAAAAAGATAATGGAGAACTAAAAGTAGATGTGCTTTTAGGAGGAGAAAATACAAGTTCACAATTTTATTACAATGACAAAAAACGCTTTTATTATATGGAAGTTTTTTTTGACCAAGAGCTAATGGTCAAAGACCCTGATTTATATTTTAAATGGCGTTTAAGTACAGAGACTAAAAAAATAGGTCGTTTCTTGTGTCAGAAAGCTACAACACATTTTCGCGGGCGCGATTATACAGCTTGGTTTACTCCTCAGATACCGGTAGCTTTCGGACCTTGGAAGTTTAGAGGTTTGTCGGGTTTGATATTAGAAGTCTATGATAAAGATAGGGTTTTGTATATTGTAGCTAAAAGTGTTAAACTCACTGAAAAAGAAAATTGTAAAATAAAAGTGGACAAAAGTCGATTTAAAGAAGCGATGACGATACCTGAGTTTTTAGATAAAAAGAATGAGTTGATACAAGAAGATATAATGAGGTTATCTTCTAAATTACCGAAAGATGTACCGCCTTTAGAAATGAAAGAAGATTGTGAGGATTGTAAGCCTAGAACCATAGAGATTTTCGAGAAAAAGTAAACTTTTGTAAAATAGCTTTGGCTAGTTGTTCTTTGTGTAGGTTAGAAAGGGTAGTAAAATGATATGTTTATGAAGAAAAATATTTTGACTATAGTATTTATATATTTCTCAGTAAGTATTTATGCTCAAAATTCCTTATGTGCTAGTGTAGAATATATTCAAACTACTCATTTTTCGAAGACTTATTCAGCCGTTTTTTTGTTGAACTTTAATGCTTATATTTCTTTATATTTTGAAAATAAAGTTCAGAAAACAGCAACAAAGGAAACAAAAGAAATAAAAGATGGTCGAATAAGAATAAACCAAGAATTGGCAAGAAATAACACAAATTCAGAATTTTATTATAATGATAAAAAGCATTTTTATTATATGGAAATCTTTTTTGACCAAGAACTAATGGTCAAAGATCCCGATTTACATTTTAAATGGCGTTTAAGTACAGAGACTAAAAAAATAGGTCGTTTCTTGTGTCAGAAAGCTACAACACACTTTAGAGGACGAGATTATACGGCTTGGTTTACACCTCAGATACCGGTAGCTTTCGGACCTTGGAAGTTTAGAGGTTTGTCGGGTTTGATATTAGAAGTGTATGATAAAGATAGGGTTCTACACATAGTGGCTAAGAATGTTAAACTCACTGAAAAAGAAAACTGCAAAATAGAAGTGGATAAAAGTCGATTTAAAGAAGCGATGACCATACCCGAGTTTTTAGAAAAACAAAAAGAATTAATACAAGAGGATATAATGAAATTAGCATCTAAATTGCCAAAGGGGGCAACTATGCCTGTTTTAAATGAAGATTGCGAGGAGTGTCAGGCTGAAAGGATAGAGTTGTTTGAGAAAAAGTAAA
>PDWI01005289.1_pt1 | contig 16723 bp, 11 predicted proteins | sample 1430891 | NCBI WGS metagenome assembly PDWI01 (sample SAMN01162508, study PRJNA174530) | Oral metagenome, whole genome shotgun sequencing project. | biome: Marine environment; feature: Marine mammal; material: Swab sample of the gingival sulcus; isolation source: swab sample of gingival sulcus...
TTATTAAGAAAAAAAGCAGACAAAGACTATATTGTAAATCAAATATTTCATTCACATAAAGAGAGTAGACAACGATTAGAAGGTTACATACTCTATGAAAAAGTTCAGATACTTTCAGAGTTAAATTGTGCTTATTTTACATTGACGCTTCAAGAACAGAGGGCATTTGGCATCTCTTCAGGAGATACAGATGGATTAGTTAATAAGCCCTTAGATATAGAAGGAATCAACTGTGTTGCTTTTTTCAGAGAAACAATAGATGAGGGTATAAAAATCTCTGTACGAAGTATAGGAGATGTGCCAGTTAATGAATTATGTAAAAACTGCTATGGAGGAGGAGGACATAAAAATGCCTCAGGAGCAGAAATGAGAAACTCTTCTATGGAAGAAGTTGTAAAACTTTTTGTAGACTATGTGAAAGAGAATTTTATGAATTAGTATTTTAGAAAGCTGATTTAAATTTATGAAAAAATAATTTTATAAAAACAAATTTAAAACATATACAAATTATGATAAAAGGAAATATTTATATAAAAGAAGGAATATTGTTGTTACTTACATTAAGCTGTTTACTACTTTCCCCAGCTTGTAGAAAAACAAAGGATATAAAGTCTTTAACAGAAATGTTGAAGGATGAAGAAAAAACGATAGAAAACTTAATTCAAAAGAAATCATTTGTCGTAAAAGAGTACGATAAAAAACAAAAAACTTTAGAAAAGGGAATTTTTTATCATTTTCCTAATGGACTTTATATGGAAGTCTTGGACAAGGGGGGCGAACGTCCTACTCCTGAAAAAACGAGGGTGATTGTGCGAATGAGAGGAGAGATGCTTTTGATGAAAGAGCTTGTAGGGACTTTTGACAGCCTTTCTAGTGGAGGTTTTCAAGATGCTGAATTTAAGTATGTCAACCGTTATGAGAGAGGAGAAGTGCATTTTATACCTATGACAGTCGCTCCGGGTTATTCATTATCTAATTTACTTTGTGAAGGCTTAGCTTATCCAATGACTTTGTTGGGAGATGGTGCAAGAGTAAGATTGATTATCCCATTTTCAATAGGTCCATCTATAAATTATAGAGAAGGGAAGACAATGTTCTGTGATGAAGTACGTTATGAATTTTCTCGATTTTAAATATAACTATTAGTAGGAAGAAGTATGGCATTAATCAATTCAATTTCTGGAATTCGAGGTACTATAGGAGGTTCTTGTAAAGAAGGTTTAAATCCAATAGCTGTAACACGTTTTGTTGCAGGATATGCAACATTTATAAAAGAAAAGTATAGTATAGATCAACCTCTAATAGTAGTCGGTCGAGATGGTCGTATATCTGGAGATATGGTCAAAAGAATTGTGACAGGAACTTTAGTTGCAATGGGCTGTAATGTTATAGATATAGATTTAGCAACAACTCCTACAACAGAAATGGCTGTTACAGGATTAAATGCAAATGGAGGTTTAATCATAACAGCAAGTCACAATCCGAAAGAATGGAATGCTCTAAAGATGTTAAATCAAGAAGGAGAATTTCTTTCAGCCCAAGAGTGTTTACGGGTAACAGATATTGCCGAAAAAGAATTATTTTCATTTGTTTCTATAGAAAAATTAGGTAGGGTAAAAGAGTGTGATTATTTAGAAGAACATTGTAGAAGGATATTGGAATTAGAAGAAGTAGATGTAGAAGCTATTCGTTTAGCTCAATTTCGAGTTGCTTTTGATAGTATTAATTCTGTAGGAGGTTTAGCCTTACCTTATTTACTAAAAAAGTTAGGGGTAGAAATTATATATCCTTTATTTGAAGATGTTACAGGAGACTTTGCTCATAATCCAGAACCATTACCTCAACATTTAGTAGCCCTATCAGAAACGATATGTAAAGAAAAGGCTGATGTTGGATTTTCAGTGGATCCAGATGTTGATAGATTGGCTATTCTTGATGAAAAAGGAGTGCCTATTGGAGAAGAATATACATTGGTCATAATTGCTGATTATTTATTGTCTTTTCATAAAGGTGGAAATACCGTTTCTAATTTAAGTTCAACTAGAGCTCTTAGAGATGTTACAGAAGAGAATAAAAGAGGTGTTTATACAGCATCTGCAGTTGGAGAAGTCAATGTCGTTGAAAAGATGAGGGAAGTCAATGCCTTAATTGGAGGAGAAGGAAATGGAGGTGTAATTTATCCTAAATTACATGCAGGAAGAGATGCATTATTAGGGATTGCATTATTTCTAACCTTTTTAGCTAAGAAAAAATGCAGTGTGCGTACGCTAAGAGATGCTTATCCTAATTATTATATGAGCAAACAAAAAGTGAGTCTTCAAGAAGGATTTGATACAAATTGCTTATTAAAAAGTATTTCAGAGCTTTTCTCTCAAAATTCTCCGAATACTATTGATGGAGTAAAAATTGATTTCGCATCTTCTTGGGTGCATATACGTTCAAGTAATACAGAACCAATAATTCGTATTTATACCGAAGCACAGACACAACAAGAGGCAGATCAATTAGCCGATCAATTTAGAGATCTAGTTTTAGAATTAAAAAAGCAATAAGGAAGAAGAAATTTGGCACGAAATAAGAAACCACTCCCACTTCTTCAGGGAGTTCAGATAGAGAGAATAGCTGCAGAGGGACAAGCAATAGCTTATTGGGACGAGTTAGTTGTATTTATTCCTTATGGTGTACCTGGTGATATCTGCAGTATACAAATTACAAAGAAGAAGAAAAATTATGCAGAGGGACGTATTGTTGCAGTTGAAGTTCCCTCTCCATTACGAATAGATCCAAAGTGCAATCATTTTGGCACCTGTGGAGGTTGTAAGTGGCAACATATACCTTATGAAGAGCAGTTAAAGGCAAAAGAAAAGCAGGTCAGGGATGCAATGGAGCGAATTGGAAAGGTGGATATTAAAGAATATTTGCCGATATTAGGCTCTAAAGAAACATTTTTTTATCGTAATAAGTTAGAGTTTACATTTAGTAATAGACGTTGGATAACGGAGGAGGAGATAAAATCATTACCCGAAGAAATGTCCCAAGATGAAAGGAGTGGATTAGGATTTCATATACCAGGGAAATTTGATAAAGTCTTAGATATAGAGCATTGTTATTTAGGCTCAACCTTAAGTGATGAAATCAGAATTTTTATTGGTAAGTTTTGTAAAGAACACATTCAAGATTATCCCTTTTTTGATCTGAGAGAACAAGAGGGGATGATGAGAACTTTGATGATTAGAACCACTTCTTGTGGAGATATTATGGTTTTAGTTTCTTTTTCTCAAGATGATCTTCGTGCAAGAGAGTTTTTCTTGACAGCTTTACATAAAGAGTTCCCTCAAATAACGTCTTTATTATACGTGATAAATAAGAAAAAGAACGATACGTTTGCAGATTTAGATGTAAAGACATTTGCTGGAGAAGATTTTATAAAAGAACAAATGGAGTCTCTTATCTTCAGAGTGGGGCCTAAATCTTTTTATCAAACGAATAGTGAACAAGCTTATACTCTTTATAGTGTAACTAGATCATTTGCCAATCTTTCTTCTCACGATATTGTTTATGATCTCTATACAGGAACAGGTACTATTGCAAATTTTGTAGCAAAGCAAGCAAAGAAGGTCGTAGGTATAGAGTATGTACCCGAAGCGATAGAAGATGCAAAACTAAATAGTTCAATTAATAAAATTGAGAATACCCGTTTTTATGCAGGAGATATGAAAGATTTATTGACAGAAGACTTTATCCGTCAAGAGGGAGCTCCAGATGTTGTTATAACCGATCCTCCAAGAGCGGGGATGCATCAAGATGTGATTACCACTCTTTTGAAGACCATGCCTAATAGAATTGTCTATGTAAGCTGTAATCCAGCAACACAAGCAAGAGATGTTGCTTTGATTTGTGGAGGAGGATATAAGATTTTAAAGTGTCAGCCTGTAGATATGTTTCCACACACCCATCATGTTGAGAATGTACTTTTACTAGAGAAAGTATAAGATGTTACAGGTAGAAGGTTTATCAAAGTCTTATGGAGACAGACTTTTATTTGAGAATGTTTCTTTTTCTATATCAGAAGGAGAAAAAGTTGGTTTAATTGCTTCTAATGGAAGTGGTAAAACAACCTTAATAAAAATATTAATAGGAGAAGAAACACCTGATAAAGGAGAAGTCGTTTCATCAAAAGGACTACGGATAACTTATTTACCACAACAAATTCCCATATTAGAAGGAGATTCTATATTGGAAGCTTGTTTTAATCCTTTAGATAAGGTTGCACAATTGGTTGGTGAATGGAGAAAAGCAACTGAAGAAGAAGATACTCAAAGGATTGAGGCCTTATTACCTCAGATGGAGCATTCTAATGCTTGGGATTATGAACGTAAAGCAGAGGAGATTCTAAATAAATTATCAATTCCATCTTTATCAAGATCCATAGATTCCTTGTCTGGAGGAGAGAAGAAAAGAATTGCATTAGCAGGAGTTCTTCTCACAGAACCCGATCTTTTAATTTTAGATGAACCAACCAATCATTTAGATTTAGAGATAATAGAGTGGTTAGAATCTTATTTGTCAAGAAGTAAATTGATGTTATTACTTGTAACTCATGATCGGTATTTTCTAGATAAGGTTTGTTCTTCATTCTTAGAATTAAATCAAGAAGGAGTTTATCATTATCATTTAGGTTTTGAATCTTATTTAGAAAAAAGAGAAGAACGTTTAGAAAATGAAAAGATAACGCAACAAAAAGTAAAAAATCTTTATAAGAAAGAATTAGAGTGGATGAGAACTCAGCCTCAAGCGAGAGGTACTAAGCAAAAGGCAAGAAAAGATGCTTTTTATGAGTTGGAAAAAAATAGAACATCTATTCATCAAGAGGAAGAAATAGTATTATCTCCTGTTGAGACTTATATTGGAAAGAAAATTTTCTCTGTAGATTCTCTTTCTTTAGCATTTGGAGAAAAAGTTATCTTAAATAATTTTGAGTATACATTTGCTAGATATGATAAAGTAGGAATAGTAGGTGCAAATGGTGTTGGGAAGACTTCATTCTTAAAGCTATTATTAGGAGAAATAAAAGCCGATAAAGGTTCTATTGATATTGGAGAGACTGTAAGATTTGGGTACTTTAGTCAAAAAGCTTTATCCTTCTCAGAAGATAAAAGAGTTATAGAAGTTATAACAGATATTGCAGATCAAGTAAAACAAGCAGATGGAATAACAAGTATTTCTGCATCACAATTATTAACTCGATTTCTTTTTTCTCCAGACCGTCAATACACTTTTGTAAGTAAGCTTAGTGGTGGAGAATTAAGAAGATTACAACTTTGTACAGTTTTACTACAAAATCCTAATTTTTTAATTTTGGATGAACCAACAAATGATCTAGATCTTTTGACTTTAAAAGTATTAGAAGAGTATTTGTTAGAATTTAAAGGATGTTTATTGATTGTTAGTCATGACCGCTATTTTATGGATAGGGTAATTGATCATCTTTTTATTTTTCAAGGAGATGGCGTAATTAGAGATTTTCCAGGTAATTATACTCAGTATAGACTTTCCAAAGAAATGGAAAATCAAAATTTAAAAAGTTTAAAGTTGGATGAAAACGAGGAGTTAGATCTAAAAAGCAGTTATGCAGAACAACAGAAAATTCAAAGGAAGAAAAAGCGAACATTTAAAGAAGAGCAAGAGTTTCTTTCTTTAGAAGGAGATATTGAAGCCCTAGAAGAAAAGATAAAAGATATAGAGAGTAAGATGTCAAATGGTCAGTTAAGCTCTATGGATTTACAAGAAATGTCTCAAGTTTATCAAATCTTAAAGGAAGATTTAGAGAATAAATCAATGCGTTGGTTAGAATTGTCTGAAATAGGTTCTTAAGAGAGCAAGAGTATTTATGTCTAAGTATTCATCTTTTATTGCATCTTATTTAACCAAAAGGAGTATACTTAAAGAGTCTCCCATATCTAATCTTCTTCATTTTATAACAGCAGGAGTTACTCTTTCTGTTATGCTTATGTTATTAACGGTTTTTATAGGTAATGGGTTTAAAAAAGAGGTGAAGAAAAGAGTAACTTTATTATCTGGAGATATTCTTCTTTCATCCTATTATTTATCTAATAATACAACTAAAGATATCCTTGTTCTGCCCGAGTTTTTAAAGGAAATAGAGGAGACAGAACAAGTTAAAGATGTTTTAATGGTAAAAAAAACACTAGGGATTATAAAAACGAAAGAGCTGAATGAAGGAGTTTTATTATTGGGACTGTCTTCTGATCAGGTTTTAAAGAAAATAGACCATTTTATTATAGAAGGGGAGTTTCCATCATTTATAGGAAAAGACAATGTTGATAATCCAATTATATTATCTCCTCAACTTGCAAATAAATTAGGCTTGAAACTCGGAGATAAAATACCTCTTTATTTAATGGAAGGAAAAAAAAGTATGAGGCTCTTTACTCTAAAAGCTATAGCTGATTTACCGTCGCTTGGTACTCCTATAGTAATTACCCCATTGAGTGGTTTACAAAAGATTTTACAAAAGAATGTAAATGAAGTAGGAGAGATAGAGATTTTTCTAGAGAATCCCCCAAAAGATAAGGAAGCCTATTCTCAATTATTAATAAATAGAATTTCTAGATCATCTTATTTAAATGGACAAAGATTAGGAATGAATTTTTCTGAAGAAATATATCCTTCAATATATTCTTGGTTAGAAATGTTAAATGATAATATAAATTTTCTATTATTATTACTTTTACTAGTAGTTGGATTTACAATGATTTCAGGTGTTTTAATCTTTATTTTAGATCGCACTAAAATGGTCGGAATTTTAAAAGTACTTGGGGCTACAGATTATTCTTTACAAAAGATTTTTCTGTTTTTAGGTTTTACAATATTAAAGAGAGGTTTGTTTTTAGGAAATACGGTTGCATTCTTGATTTATGGAATTCAAAGTACGTGGAAAGTTTTATCTTTAGATCCCTCTATTTATTATGTTTCTTATATACCTATGTCTATAGATTTATTTTCAATTTTAGCAATAAATATTGGAATAATTCTTTTTACCATGCTTTTGATTATTTTGCCAACTTGTGTTTTAAATCGAATTCGTCCATCAGAAACAATTCAGTTTAGTTGATTATTCTTTACTATTCAAAGCATGAAGAATAAAGGATATTTTATTCTTCTAATCTTTTTCTTAAATCTTCAATAGAAATATTCTCAAAAACTTGCCCTTGATAGGCAAAAGATATACTTCCTCGTTCTTCACTAATTATTATAATTTTAGCATCAGTTTCTTGTGATAGACCAAGAGCTGCACGATGTCGTAGTCCTAAATCTTTATTTAAATCTTCACCAGAAGAAACGGGTAATATACAACCCGCTCCAATTATTTTTCCCTCTGAAATAATCATAGCACCATCGTGTAAAGGGCTATTTTTAAAGAATATATTTTCAATTAATCGGGCATTTACATCTGCTCGAAAAATCTCTCCTGTATAAGCGTAATTGGAGAGATCAATAGATTGTTTAATTACCATTAATGCTCCAATCTTTTTTTTAGATAAATTAAGAGAAGCAAGAATGATAGATGCAATGTACTTTCTTTCCTCAACATTTTTTAGATTTTTATCTCGAGTAAACCATTTCTTTATTCGACTCCATTTTTGAGTAGATCCTAATCCCAATAGGAATTTTCGTATTTCATCTTGAAAAATGATAATAAGTAGAAGAGTTCCAATATTAATTAGCCGATTTAATATAGAGCCCATTAGTTTCATTTCTAATATTTTAGAAACAAGAATCCAAATAAAAAGGAAAGTAAATACTCCTAAAAATATAGCTTTAGAGCCAGATCTTTTAAGAACTTGATAGATGTAGTATAGAAATAAAGCTACAAGAAATATATCAATACAATCTTTAAAAGAGAATGTTAGCCAAAGAGGAAATAGCATAATTAATTAGAGGATAAAATAGTTTGGGTAAGTTGAATACATTCAATAGCTTCCTTTACATCATGAACACGAAGAATATCTGTTGCTTTATTGAGTAAGAGAAAAGTATGGAGAACAGACGTTCCGTTGAGAGCCTCTTGAGGACTTTTGTTGATTGTCATCCAAACCATTCTTTTTCTAGAAATTCCAGTTAAAGTAGGTAGTCCAAGAGTATTAAAAATTTCTTTAGAATGAGCAAGGAGTCTATAGTTATCTTCCATAGATTTAGAAAATCCAAAACCAGGATCAAGGATAATATCTTTAGCACCAAAGTCTCTTAATAAGCTTATTTTTTCATTAAAATAATCTAATATAGAATTTTCTATAGAAGGCGAGTATGTCTTTTCTTGATGCATATTTGCAATACCTCCTTGTAAATGCATTAGGATATAGGGGATTTGGAGTTTTCCAATGGTAGGAAACATATTTTTATCTTCAACACCACCACTAATATCATTAATTAAGCAAGCTCCATATTCTTCTACTACAATTTGAGCAATTGAGCTACGAAAAGTATCAACAGAGAAAAGAATATTAGGATATTCTTTTTTGAGAATTTCTAACATAGGACGTAGTCTATTTAATTCTTCTTCTTCTGTTAAAGGAGTAGAAGAAGGGCGAGAAGAGTAGGCTCCAATATCAACAATCTTAGCTCCTTCTTGAATAATTTGTTCAATTCTTTTGCGAAAGTTCTCTTCTTTTTGTATTCTACTTTCTTTGAAAAAAGAATCAGGAGTTATATTTACAATTCCCATAACAATAGGTTGAGAAAGATCTATAACTTGTCCTTTTAGTTGAAGTGTTTTTTGTCGTTGCATTAAAGTGTAGATAAAATCTTATTATTCAAAAATAACAATTTAGATAGAATAAAATAAAAAAACAGAGAGTTTTATATTAAAAACTCTCTGTTGGTAAGTCGGGATGACTGGATTCGAACCAGCGACCACACGCCCCCCAGACGCGTACTCTAACCGGACTGAGCTACATCCCGTAACTTTTGCAAAAGTAGTATATGTTTTTTTACTGACCAAAGGTTTCTCGGAAAAAATCAAAAGAATCTTTTATTTCTTCATGATTTACTTCAAGAATAGATGGATTGCCAAAATTAGAAAGTCCAATGATTGTGATTTGAGTTCCTTTGTTTTTCTTATCCGACTTCATAAGTTCAATGATCTTAGGATATTCCTTACAGAGTAGAGGGTATGGAGAATGATATTGCCTAACTAAACGGACTAAATTACAAAGTTCATTAAGATCAAATCCTAAACGAATATGAGAAATAAATAGTTCACAAATTAGTCCGAAAGCAACAGCCTCACCATGAGATAGTTTTCTCTTATGTGGAGAGTTCAATTGAAAGGAATAGGCTTCAAAAGCATGTCCAATTGTATGCCCCAAGTTGAGATATCTTCTAATTCCAACATCAAGAGGATCTTCTAAGACAAAAGATAACTTTATGTCTATGTTTTGTTTAATTATCCTTTCCCAATTAAGTTCTTTTTCAAGAGGGTCAATAGAACGGACTTTTGTCCAATCTTCTTTACTTGACAAAAAAGAGTGCTTAACAATCTCCCAAAATCCAGATAAGATTTCTTTTTCTGGAAGAGTTGAGAGAAATAGAGGACAAGAAAGGATAGTAAGCGGAGAATGAAACGCTCCAAGTAAGTTTTTTATACCCTTATGATCAATGGCAGTTTTTCCTCCAATTGAAGCATCTATCATAGACATTAATGTCGTTGGTATATAAAGAGTGTTTATCCCCCTTTTAAAAATTGCCCCAGCAAATCCCCCCATATCTAAAATAGCACCTCCTCCAATAATAATAAGTAAGGAATGTCTTGTTGTATTACAAGTGTGTAGAAGTTCTAATAATTGAAAAAGGGTAGTCGTGTTTTTTTCCGTTTCTCCCCCTAGTATTGTAAATCTCTGTTTCGGAGGTATTATAGAATAGAGATCTTTTAGTAAAGATGAATGATTTTGAGCCACAAATTCTTCTTGTAAAAGAATTAAGTGGTCAAATTTATCGAAGAAAAGAAGATCAATCTTTTCTTTAGATAGTACATCATTTCCTACAAAAATATCTGTATTCATCCTATAATCCTAGATAGAGGCAATTTCTTCTTTTATTTGCTGAATTGCATCAGCTAATCCACTTGGATTTTTACCACCTGCAGTTGCAAAGTGAACTTGTCCACCACCACCACCTTTGATATGATGGGCAACTAATCGAACTAAATTTGAGGCATTAAGACCCAATTCTACAGCTGTGTCAGAGAGCATAATAGTTAGTAAACATTTTCCCTCATCTTGAGATGCTCCTACAAAAATAAAAGGTTCGTTAATCTCTCCTCGGAGTTGAAATGCAAGATCTTTAATTGCTTCTGCTTTAAAATCTCCTTCAAGAAGAAGAAAACGAAGATGGCCAACAACAGTATTATTTGCAAGTAATTGAGCTTTTACTTGGCTTATCTGATTGGCAATCATAAGATCTAACTTTTTCTGTAAATTCTCTTGCTCTTTGAGTAGCTTTTGCACACTTTTTACAATGTCAGGATTGTTGTTGAAGAGAGATTTTACTTCTGTAAGAGTATCTTCAATATTATATAAATATGCTTCTGCATTTGATCCTGTTACAGCTTCTATACGTCGTATACCTGCAGCAATAGAGCTTTCAGATACAATACGAAAAGCTCCGATCATTCCAGTAGAAGGAAGGTGTGTCCCCCCACATAATTCTATAGAGTCTCCATATTGTAGAACACGCACTTCATCTCCATATTTTTCGCCAAAAAGAGCCATAGCTCCCATTTTTTGAGCCTCTGCTATTGGAACATTGCGGTATTCTTGTTTTGCAATGTCTTGACGAATTTTTTCGGAAACAATCCCTTCAATTTTTCTAATTTCCTCAGGGGATAATTTATTATAGTGAGCGAAGTCAAAACGAAGAACTTCAGGGCTAACAAAAGAGCCTTTTTGTTCAACGTGTGTCCCTAATACTTCACGTAAAACTTGGTGTAAAATGTGAGTTGCAGTATGATTGGCTTCAGCTTGGCGACGTAGAACCTGATTAATTTGAGCTTGAAATCTTTGTGTTGGGTCTACAGGAATTTCGTTCATAAAATGAATAGGAAGGTTGTTTTCTCGTTTAGTTGTGGAGATTTCATATTGCTTCCCATTTTCATCAATTAGATACCCAGAATCACCCACTTGTCCTCCCATTTCTGCATAAAAAGGTGTTGAAGATAGTACAACTTGAAAAAACTCTCCTTTCTTTTGTCGTACTTTTCGGTAGCGTAATATTTGACATTCACAATAAGTAGTGTCATATCCTACAAATAAAGACTCTCCTTCAGAAATAGTAATCCAATCATCCGTCTCTACTTGTGCAGCATTTCTTGCACGAGCTTTTTGTTGTTGCATTTCTCGGTCAAAACCTTCTTGATCTAGAGATAAATTGTGTTCACGTAGTATAAGCTCCGTTAAGTCAAGGGGAAAGCCAAACGTATCATAAAGAGTAAAGGCATCTTGTCCAGAAAGAATTCCTTTTTCTCTACATTCTTCTATCTTTTTATCTAATAATTTAATTCCAGATTCAAGGGTTCTAAGAAAACTATCTTCTTCTTCTTTTATTACTTTTGAAATAAGATCTTTTTGTTTTTCTAATTCAGGATAAGCTTCTCCCATAGATTCTATAAGAGTGGGGAGAAGGGTATACATAAAGGCAGATTTTCTATTTAGGAAAGTATAGCCATAACGAACTGCACGTCGAAGAATTCTTCGTATAACATATCCCGCTTTTGCATTTGAAGGAAGCTGTCCATCAGTTATGGCAAAAGCGATTGTTCGGATATGATCTGCGATAACACGCATAGCGATATCTGTTTTTTCATCTTTTCCATAGGGTATTCCAGTAAGATTTCCGATGGTTTGTAATAAAGGTTGGAAAACGTCGGTATCATAGTTAGATTGTTTACCTTGCAAAGCCATACACAAACGTTCAAATCCCATTCCTGTATCAATTACTTTATGAGGAAGAGAAGTTAATGAAGCATCTGCTAATCTATTGTATTGCATAAATACGAGATTCCAAATCTCAACAACTTGAGGATGATCTTTATTTATAAGAAGAGCTCCTTCCATTTTTTTTCGTTCATCTTCAGAACGTAAATCTATATGGATTTCACTACAGGGACCGCAAGGACCCGTTTCACCCATTTCCCAAAAATTATCTTTCTTATTTCCATTTATAATATGGCTTTCAGGTAAGAACTTTAACCAAAAAGAGGCAGCTTCATTATCTCTTTCAATTTTATCTTCTTTAGACCCTTCAAAAACAGTTGCATAGAGACGATCTTTAGGAATATGTAAACGATCGTGCAGAAATTCCCAAGCCCAAGATATAGCTTCTTCTTTAAAATAATCACCAAAAGACCAGTTCCCTAACATTTCAAACATTGTATGATGATAAGTGTCATGTCCAACTTCTTCAAGATCGTTGTGTTTTCCACTTACTCTTAAACACTTTTGACTGTCAGTTACTCGTAAATATTTAGGCTCAACATTACCAAGTATAATGTCTTTAAACTGATTCATTCCAGCATTGGTAAACATTAATGTAGGATCTCCTTTTAGAACCATAGGAGCAGATGGTACAACTTGGTGCTGTTTTTCTTTAAAAAAATCAAGGAAAGCTTTGCGAATTTCTTTTGCAGTTATCATTTTTTATTTCTCTTCTCTATTACAATTAGATACAAAAATAAGAAATCTATTGCTATGTGGAATAGATTTATTGGGCAAAAGGAATAAACTATATAGACTTACTATTTTTCTAGTTAGGATTTTACTATTTTGATATTAGCTAATCTAAGAAGTCTAATTAGAGAAAAACAAAACTCTTTGTGAAAGATGAAAATAATAGAGGGGAAGAGCTTAATTGCTATTTTGGGCAAATTTTAAAAGAGATCCTGTAGGACAGAAGAAGCGGCAATAAGGCTGGGGAATAAATAAGGAGAGAATACAAACAATAATCAGCTGAATAATGACAATGTAGCTGGCAGAAGTTAAAATAAAAGAGGTGAAAATCTCATATTCAATCCAAGAGAAGCCAATTCCGAATAGCATCATAATAGAAAGAATTGTCCAAAGAATTTTTCGAAATCTTTCAAGTGTTCGGGTCATTTTTAGTGATAATTTCCACTTCTTTTTCTTTATTTTTCCCAAGAAGAATTGCAAGGCTCCACAAGGACAGACATAATGGCAATAATAATTCTTCTTTCCAAAAAGAGGATATATAAATGCTGCGATAAGCATTAATATATAAAGTATCCCTTTTTTCAAAGAAATACCTTTAGCTAACGTATTTATAAAGAAAGAGTAACTTAAAAATGTGCCTGACCAGAAACCTAAGACAATTAGGTTAAGAAAAAGAGAAGTAATGCGAAGTTTTCTATTTTTTGTAATAATAGGGATGGAAAGAGAAAAGATAAGTACAAGGAGGCTTATAATTTCTTTGAGATTAAGGCTTTTTTTTTAGATATAGCTTCTTGTTTATGAAAGAGATCTAATGCAAGGTGCACATTTTGTATGATAGCATCACTAGTGAAAGTTGCACCAGAAACGACGTCTACTTTGAGATTTTTAGCTTCTTGAGTTCCTAGACCGATCCATTTAGTAAAGAGTTTAGAGGCACGTTTGAAAAAACTAGGTGTTTCATCGTTTTGTAGAGCTTTTATATTTATAATTTTATTGTCTTTTATAAATATAAGAAGAGGTACTTGATTTGCATAACCATATACATCTTTTCCTAATAGACTTGTATTAACAATTGTTATACCTCCTTCTTTAAAGGAGATGTCTTGAGGAATACTATCTTGGGGACTTTGTTGTATCTCTTTCTCCCAAATATTAGAAATATTGTAGGCAAATATTTGTCCTTCCTTCTGAATAGCTGTCGCAGAAAGTATAAGAATACAAGATAGTAATGTCAATATTTGTTTTAATTTGTTCATATTGCAAAGTTAATGTATTCAAATAATACAAATATTCTTTCTTAAAAAATCTTTATGTTATAACTATTTGTTTTTATTAAAAATTGGCACGATAGTTGAATTGTATCTAGTGTAATAAAAAAGAACAAAATAGAAAATAAAATAAGGAATAAAAGTTATGTCAAAAATTATTGGTATTGATCTTGGAACGACTAATTCATGTGTGTCTGTTTTAGAAGGTAATGAACCTATTGTAATAGCAAATAGTGAGGGAAAAAGAACAACTCCTTCTGTAGTCGCTTTTGTAGATGGTGGCGAAAGAAAAGTTGGAGATCCTGCAAAACGCCAAGCTATTACCAACCCTACAAAAACGATTTACTCTATAAAAAGATTTATGGGGGAAACTTACGACAAGTCTCAAGCAGAAACAGAAAGAGTCCCTTTTAATCTAGCAAAAGGAGATAATAATACTCCTAGAGTAGATATTGATGGTCGTCTTTATACTCCTCAAGAAATCTCAGCAATGATTCTTCAAAAAATGAAAAAAACAGCTGAAGATTATTTAGGACAAGAGGTGACGGAAGCAGTTATTACTGTACCAGCTTATTTTAATGATGCTCAAAGACAAGCAACTAAGGAAGCTGGGGAAATTGCAGGACTTAAAGTTCGAAGAATAGTTAATGAACCAACTGCAGCTTCTCTTGCCTATGGCTTAGATAAGTCTGACAAAGATATGAAAATTGCTGTCTTTGATTTAGGTGGAGGAACCTTTGATATTTCAATACTAGAACTAGGAGATGGTGTTTTTGAAGTAAAATCAACAAATGGAGATACTCACTTAGGAGGTGATGACTTTGATCATGTTATTATCAATTGGTTAGCAGAAGAGTTTAAGAATGATGAGGGTATAGATCTAAGAGAAGATCCAATGGCTCTTCAACGTCTTAAAGAAGCTGCAGAAAAGGCAAAAATTGAATTGTCTAGTTCAACATCAACAGATATTAACCTTCCTTATATAATGCCTGTAAATGGAATTCCAAAGCACTTAGTTCGTACCTTGTCTCGTGCAAAATTTGAGCAATTGGCAGATCAATTGATTCAAGCATGTGAAGCTCCTTGTTTACAAGCTCTAAAAGATGCAGGTTTAAATGCATCTCAAATAGATGAGGTTATTCTAGTGGGAGGTTCAACACGTATTCCAGCTATTCAAGAAAAAGTACAAAAGATTTTCGGAAAAGCTCCATCTAAAGGCGTTAATCCAGATGAGGTAGTTGCTGTAGGTGCAGCTATTCAAGGAGGCGTTTTAACAGGAGAGGTAAAAGATGTACTTCTTTTAGATGTAACACCTCTTTCATTAGGACTAGAAACTTTAGGAGGCGTGATGACTCATCTTATTGAAGCGAATACAACCATTCCTACAAGAAAAAGTCAAGTTTTTAGTACGGCGGTAGATAATCAGCCATCTGTTGAAATCCATGTTTTACAGGGAGAACGTTCAATGGCAAAAGATAATAAGAGTATTGGTCGATTTAATTTAGATGGTATCACCCCTGCACCAAGAGGTGTACCTCAAATTGAAGTAACATTTGATATTGATGCAAATGGTATATTAAATGTATCAGCGATTGATAAAGCAACAGGAAAGGAGCAAAAAATACGAATAGAAGCTTCTAGCGGTCTTAGTGAAGAAGAAATTGCAAGAATGAAAGCTGATGCAGAGGCTAATGCTTCAGCAGATAAAGAAAATAAGGAGCGTATAGAGAAGATCAATCAAGCAGATACAATGATCTTTACTACAGAGAAACAGCTCAAAGAACATGGAGATAAAATCCCTGCAGATAAGAAGGCTCCTATTGAAAAAGCTTTAGAGCAATTAAAAGAAGCTCATAAGTCTCAAGATATAGCTGCAATTGATAAAGCGATGGAAGAGTTAAACACGGCTTTTCATGCTGCGAGTGAAGATATGTATAAAAATACAGGAGCAGGTCCTGAAGCACCTCAAGGCGGAGAAAATACATCATCCAATCAAAAGGGGGAAGACATTTCAGATGCTGATTTTGAAGAAGTGAAGTAATTCGCATAAGAAACAATAAGTAACCAAATAGCAAATCGCAGTAAGTATTTAACTTACTGCGATTTTTTTATAAAATCTTATTTTTTATTAAAAGCAGTAAGAGTAAGTTTCAATAACAAATCAATAGTATTTCCTATATTTACTATCCTGTTTTCTTTAAATAATTGTATATTTGTTAGTAATAAATAAAAGGAAAAGTATTAAGGTGAAATGAATACAAACTCTTATTCTCAATCATTGTTTTCAGGTCTTGGAGTTGCATTAGTTACTCCCTTTGATGAAAACGGAAAAATAGACTTTGATAGTTTAAAACGACTCGTTCTTCATGTATCAAAAGGGGTAGATTATATAGTTCTTTTTGGAACAACAGGAGAGTCTCCAACAGTTGGTTTAGATGAGAGAGCAGAAGCTATAGTTTTTGTTTCAGAACAAACGGAAGGTAAAATCCCATTAGTTTTAGGAGTAGGAGGCAATGATACCCAACTATTAGTTAGAAGAGTTGAAACTCTAAATGATAAATTATTAAGTGGTATACTAAGTGTTACACCTTATTACAATAAACCATCTCAAGAAGGTTTATTCCAGCACTTTTCACATTTAGCTGAGGCATCTTCTCTTCCAATTATTCTGTACAATATATTAGGACGAACAGGGGTAGATTTATTTCCAGA
>PDWI01005291.1_pt1 | contig 16719 bp, 15 predicted proteins | sample 1430891 | NCBI WGS metagenome assembly PDWI01 (sample SAMN01162508, study PRJNA174530) | Oral metagenome, whole genome shotgun sequencing project. | biome: Marine environment; feature: Marine mammal; material: Swab sample of the gingival sulcus; isolation source: swab sample of gingival sulcus...
AACTATAATAACTACAAATTTAACTTATGAAGAAATTTATGGAAATAGTAATAGTATTGAGTATCAAAGGATATATTCAAGAGTAGTTGAGATGTGTGTACCTGTAATGGTAGTTGGAAATGATTACAGAAAAATAATACAAAGAGAAAAACTAAATAGTGTAAAAAATAAACTTTTAGGAGGTGGCAATAATTGATAAATGAAGAACTTGCTAGAAAAACATTAAATATTCAAGTACAAGCTGGAAAAAAATTAGTTTCAGTCATTTTATCAGAGTTAAAAAAAATAATGAAAGAAGCAAAAGCTGTAGGAGGACTTGAAAATTTATTAAAACAAAAAGGTAGTAATCTAAAATTAAAAGATTTAGTAAAAAAAGGACAATTAGAGGAGATAGAAGTAAAGGATAAGGATTTAAAAGTATTAAAAAAAGAACTCAATAAAAATGGCGTAAAGTTTTCGGTTATGAAAGATAAAGAAACAGGAAATTATTCAGTTTTTTTTCAAGCGAAAGATATAAAAGTTATGGATAAAACTTTTAGAAATGTAATAGCAAAGAATGAAAAGAAAGAAAAGATAAAACAATCAGTTAGAAGTAATTTAGAAAAATTTAAAGAAGTTGCTAAAAATACAATTTCTAAAGATAAAATTAAGAATAAAAAACAAGAAAGGAATTTGTAATGAATGATATATAATAGGAGGTGTTAAATTGATAGATGCCATACTAAAAAACTTAAAAAATTTAATAAATAAATTAGAGATAAAAGATAAGAAATGGTTTTTAAAACAAATAATTCCTTATCTTTCTTTTTTTTATATAGCTAATATATTTTCTAATCATACTAGACTATATCAAGGTGGAGATATAATAGATAAGATATTTCAAGCAATACTTGAGTTTAATAAAATTAGTTATATTCCAAGTTTTCATATAACAGATTTAATGATAGGAATGATATTTGCTATTTTAATTAAATTAATAGTATATAGTAAAGGCAAAAATGCGAAAAAATTTAGGCAAGGTAAAGAATATGGCTCGGCTCGTTGGGGTACTTATAAGGATATAAATCCGTACGAAGATGAAGTGTATAAAAATAATATATTATTTACTCAAACAGAAAAACTAACGATGAATGGTAGACCTAAAAATCCAAAATATGCAAGAAATAAAAATGTACTTGTTATAGGTGGTAGTGGTTCAGGAAAAACTAGATTTTTTGTTAAACCAAATTTAATGCAAATGCACTCATCTTACGTTTTAACTGATCCCAAAGGAACTATTATACTTGAATGTGGAAAGATGTTAGAAAAGAATGGATATGATATTAAAATACTTAATACAATAAATTTTAAAAAATCTATGAGATACAATCCATTTGCATATATAAGAAGTGAAAAAGATATATTAAAACTTGTACAAACGATTATAGCAAATACAAAAGGAGATGGAGAAAAGTCAGGTGAAGATTTTTGGGTCAAGGCTGAAAAATTGTACTATACAGCCCTTATTGGATATATATGGTACGAAGCACCAAAAGAAGAAAAGAATATGGCTACATTACTTGATATGATAGATGCGAGTGAAGTTAGGGAAGATGATGAAAATTTTAAAAATGCAGTAGATTATTTATTTGAAGCACTTGAAAAGAAAGAGCCAAATCATTTTGCAGTTAAACAGTATAAAAAATACAAATTAGCAGCTGGAAAAACAGCAAAATCAATTCTTATTTCTTGTGGAGCAAGACTTGCTCCATTTGATATAAGAGAGTTAAGGGATTTAATGAGTGAAGATGATTTATCACTTGATACAATAGGAGATAAAAAAACAGCCTTATTTGTAATTATTTCAGACACAGATGATACATTTAACTTTGTAGTATCTATTATGTATTCACAGTTATTTAATCTGCTTTGTGATAAGGCAGATGATGTATATGGAGGTAGACTTCCAGTACACGTTAGATTTTTGCTTGATGAGTTTGCAAATATTGGGCTTATTCCAAAGTTTGAAAAATTAATTGCAACAATTAGGTCAAGAGAAATATCAGCAAGTATTATACTTCAAGCACAATCACAGCTTAAAGCAATATATAAAGATAATGCTGATACAATAGTTGGTAATTGTGATAGTACATTATTTTTAGGAGGAAAAGAAAAAAACACATTAAAGGAATTATCAGAAACACTTGGAAAAGAAACAATAGATTTATATAATATAAGTGAAACTAGAAGCAATCAAAGTTCCTATGGTCTTAATTATCAAAAAACAGGTAAAGAACTTATGAGTCAAGATGAGATAACAGTAATGGATGGTAGTAAGTGTATATTTCAGTTAAGAGGTGTAAGACCTTTTTTAAGTAATAAATTTGATATAACAAAACATAAGAATTATAAATTACTTGAAGATTATGACAAGAAAAATGTTTTTGATATAGAAATATATTTAAAAAATAGAGGAAAAGCTAATTTAAATTCAAATATAAAGGTTTATAGGATTTAAATTAGTGTATAAAAATTTAATTTATAAATAAAAGTTACGTAAGAGGAGTTAAATAAATGGATAATTTTATTTTAAAAAATCCAAATAGAAATCAAACAATAAAGTGGATTTTACGAGAACAAAAAAATAAAATATTTGTTCAACAAGATATTATTGATAGAAGTATAAGAGGTATTTATGGAATATTTTCATTAAATAAAGACCATATAAATAAAAAATGCCTGTATATTGGTAAAGCTATAAATATTTATTCAAGGTTATTTGTAGGTAATGGTCATATAGTAAGAATTAAAAAGAAGGATTATCCATTTTCTATTTTTGAAGACTGTATGGAAAATTCTGAAAAAATTTTGAAAATAGAAGTTCTTAAAGAGGTTAAATACAAATTAGATGATTATAATAGAGATGCTCAAAGATTGGCATATCAAGAATATTATTTTATAGAAGAATATCAAAAAAAAGGGGAATGTTTATATCAGTTGCCAGAAGGTGTAAATAAAAAAGAAAAAATAGCATGGGAAAAAATAAAACAAACAAAAGAAAGCGAATAGTTAAAATATATTAGTTATTAAGTATTTAAAGGTAGTTAGAGAGAAAAATCTAATTACCTTTTTTTATGAAGGAGTTACTAAGATGAAAAGTGTAAGAAGTCCAACAAAAAATAATGATTTTCAAACAAAAAATAGAATATAAAATCACTAAAAGGCGGAAAGTTATATAAAACTATCCGTCTTTTTTTATTGCAAAAAAAGGAGAAAGAAATGAATAAAAAAAATGAATATATAAATATTAACGGAAATTTAGTGGGAGAAGTAACAACATTAGTTTTTAGAAATGATGATGAAGATGTAAGTGTATGTAATTTTACTTTAGTTAAAAAATATGGAGACGGAAAGGAGTATATAAACTGTAGCGTTTATGGAAAAAAAACAGAAATAACTAAAGAGTTTAATAAAGGTGATTATATACATGTTTTTGGATATTTCAATCAAAGAGTAAAAGATGATAAAACATATAAAAATTTTATTGTTAAATCATTAAACAAAATAGAAAAGAAAGAAAAAAAGGAGGAAAAATAATATGGAGTTTTTTACACAAGCAGTAAATGTTTTAAAAATATTAGTTATGGCAGTAGGAGCAGGACTTGGAGCTTGGGGCGTTATTAACTTAATGGAAGGTTATGGGAATGATAATCCTGGTGCTAAAAGTCAGGGAATAAAACAACTTATGGCAGGTGGAGGAATAGTACTTATAGGAATTAAATTAATTCCGCTTCTTTCAAATGTGTTAAAGTAGGGAGAAAAAAATGTTTGGAATATTTGATAAAATAGAAGAATTTTTTAGAGATGTTTTATTAGGAGGTATCCAAACAAATCTTGAGTCAATGTTCATAGATATAAATGAAAAAGTTGGAACGATAGCAACAGATGTAAGTCAAACACCTATGGGGTGGAATTCAGATGTATTTTCATTTATAAAAAGTATAAATGATTCTGTAATTATTCCAATAGCAGGACTTATTATTACTGCAGTTTTATGTATAGAGCTTATACAAATGGTAATGAATAAAAATAATATGCATGATACGGATACATTTGAGTTTTTTAAATATATGATAAAAATGTGGGTTGCTGTATGGTTAGTAAGTCATGCTTTTGAATTTTCGATGGCAGTTTTTGATGTTGCACAAAATCTAGTGAATAAAACGGCGGGGGTAGTAAATACTTCTGCTGTTGTATCACAAGATGAAATAGTAACAATGATTGAAACATTAAAAAATAAAAATCTTGGTGAACTTATGATGATACTTATTGAAACTTCACTTGTAAAATTATCTATACAAGCGGTATCTATTGTAATCATGTTAGTTGTTTATGGAAGAATGTTTGAAATTTATGTTTATTCATCAGTAAGTGCAATACCATTTGCAACAATGGGAAATCGTGAATGGGGACAAATAGGAAATAACTATATAAAAGGATTATTTGCACTAGGACTTCAAGGTTTGTTTTTAATAGTATGTCTTGGAATATATGCAGTACTTATTAAGACAATAGAAATAACGGATATACACACTGGTATATTTACAGTACTTGGATATTCACTACTTTTAGGACTAATGATGCTTAAGAGTGGAACACTTGCTAAAAGTGTAATGAATGCACATTAAGGAGGCGAAATGAAAAAAATAAAGAGAATGAAAGAGAGGAAAGAATTATGGCTTATGTACCAATTCCAAAAGATTTAAACAGAGTAAAAACAAAAATAGCTTTTAACTTAACTAAAAGGCAGTTAATAGGTTTTAGTATAGCAGCTATTGTAGGTTTTCCAACATATCTTTTTGCTAGAAAGCTTTTACCTAATGATGTAGCTATAATCTTTATGATAATTATTACATTACCAATATTTTTTATAACACTATTTGAAAAAGATGGGATTAGATTTGAAAGGTATTTTAAGTATATTTATCAAAATAGATTTTATCAACCTAAAATAAGAGTTAAAAAGGAGGTATATATTGAACGAAAGAAAAAAACAAGAAATGAAGCGAGAAAAAAATAAACAAAATTTAAAAATAAATCAAAAGGAAGTAAATAAAATAAAAAGAAAGAGTGAATGTAAAAATTCACTTTTTTCATTTTTTAAAAAAGAAAAAAAGAGATTTACAGTAGAAGATACAATTCCATATTTGAGAATACTTCCTAATGGAATATGTCAAATAGATGAAACACATTTTTCTAAAACAATAAAATTTGAAGATATAAATTATCAGCTTGCACTTGATGAAGATAGAGATTTAATTTTTAATCAATTTGCAGGTTTTTTAAATTCTTTTGATCCGAGTATAAGAATAGAATTTAGTTATATAAATCAGTTAGGTAGACACGAAGAAATGGAGGAAGCTATAAAAATACCCGATAAAGATGATGAATATAATTATATAAGAGAAGAATTTAGAGGAATGCTTAGTAATCAGTTAGCAAAAGGAAATAATGGTCTTAAAAAGCAAAAATATATAACTTTTACAATAGAGGAAAAAACTATTGAAAAGGCAAAACCAAAACTTGAAAGGCTTGAACTTGATTTATTAACTAACTTTAAGAATATGAGTGTAAGAGCTGAGAGTTTAACAGGGCTAGAAAGATTAAAATTACTTCACGATATATTAAACCCAGATAAGACTTTTAATTTTAAATATAGTAATTTAAGAAAAAAAGAAAGTACAAAATCATATATAGTACCTGATACATTTAATTTTAATTCAAGTAAATATTTTAAGTTTGGTAAATATATTGGAGCAATAACGCATTTTCAAATACTTGCAAGTGAGTTATCAGATAGAATGCTTGCTGAATTTTTAAATATAGATGATAACATAAATATTTCGTTTCATATAAAAGCAGTAGAACAATCAGAAGCAATAAAAATGGTAAAAAGAAAAAATACTGATATAGATAAAATGAAAATTGAAGAAAATAAAAAGGCAATTAGATCAGGTTATGATATGGATATTTTACCAAGCGATATTATAACTTATGGAGAGGATGTAAAAAATCTACTTAAGGATTTACAAACTAGAGATGAAAAAATGTTTATAGTAACGATAATTTTTATGAATTTTGCAAAGACAATATCAAAACTTGAAAACACATTGTCACAAGTTTCATCAATAGCAAATAAACATAATTGTAAAATAAAATCTTTAGATTATCAGCAGGAACAAGGACTTGTTTCAATATTACCACTTGGATTAAATAAGATAGAAATAGATAGAGGGCTAACAAGTTCATCAACAGCAGTATTTATGCCTTTTACAACAGAAGAATTATTTATAAATTCAAAGGAAAGTTTATATTATGGACTTAACGCCCTTAGCCATAATCTAATTATGGCTGACAGAAAAATGCTTAAAAATCCAAACGGCTTAATATTAGGAACTCCCGGAAGTGGTAAAAGTTTTAGTGCTAAAAGAGAAATGGCAAATGCAATACTTATTACAGATGATGATGTAATTATTTGTGATCCAGAGGGAGAGTATGGAAATTTAGTTAAGCAATTTGAGGGAGAGGTTATAAAAGTAAGTGCAAAGAGTAAAGATTATCTTAATCCACTTGATATAAATATGAATTATGGGGATGGAGACGCTCCTCTTAAAGATAAAGCAAATTTTGTAATGAGTATGCTTGAACTTGTTGTTGGAGGAAGTGGACTTACTGCACAAGAAAAATCAATTATAGATAGATGTTTACCTAAAATTTACAGTAAATATTTTGAAAACCCTATTCCGGAAAATGTCCCAGTACTTGAAGATTTGTACATAATGCTTAAAAATCAAGAAGAGAAAGCTGGTAAGAAGCTCGCTACAGAAATGGAGATATATGTTAGTGGATCACTTAATGTATTTAATCATAGAAGTAATGTTAACTTAAACAAACAATTACTTTGTTTTGATATTAAAGAATTAGGAACACAGCTAAAGAAAATAGGTATGCTTGTTATTCAAGACCAAGTTTGGAATAAAGTTTCAAAAAACAGAGGTTCTAAAGCGACAAGATACTATATAGATGAATTTCATTTGTTACTTCGTGATGAACAAACAGCACAGTATTCTGTAGAAATATGGAAAAGATTTAGAAAATGGGGAGGTATTCCTACTGGTATTACACAAAATGTGAAAGACCTATTATTATCGAAGGAGATAGAAAATATTTTTGATAATACGGATTTTGTACTTATGTTAAATCAAGCTAGTGGAGATCAGGATTATTTAATTAAAAAATTAAAAATATCACCATTACAACTTAGATATATAACAAATTCTAATGCTGGGGAAGGACTTATTTTCTTTGGTTCTACAATAGTTCCATTTGTAGATAAATTTCCTAAGGATACTCATCTTTATAAAATGATGACTACAAAACCAGAAGAAGTGAGTTAGCCTATGGGAAAGAAAACTAAATTTTATAAGTCAAATCAAGATTATATTAGAAAAATAAAAAAAACAGATAATTATAAACAAAAAATAAAAAATGAATCTCAAAGATTTAATGAAAAAATTTTAAATAATAAAAGTAAACTTATTAAGGGGGAAGATAAGAAAGATAATTTTAAAAGTAAAAACCATAAAAAAAGGTTAAGAAATAACTTTTTAAAAGATGAAAAAATAAAAAATGATAATCAAAATTTTAAAGATAATCTTTTGAGTAGTGATACAGATAAAGATACAAATAATAAAGAAATTAAAAGTTTACGAAAAAACAAAAATAAAAAACAAGTATTTAATTATTTAAAAGAAGAAAAGAAAAATAAAGAAATTGGTAGAGAATATAATGAAAATAAAATTTATGATCCGCTATCAAAAGATTTGGATAATGATGGTATTGTAGATAGATATGATAATGATTTTAAAAATAGTGATTATTTTGAAAGTACTTATGATGTAGATAAAATAAAAAATAATCAAAAAACTATTTATAAAAAAGGAAATAAAAGAAAAAATTATAAAAATTTTTATACAAGAAATGACAAAAAAGATATATTAAAAAAATCTTGTACAAAAGATTTAAAGGAAGAAAAGATATTAAATAGCTTAGATAAAACTACGTTAAAAAAATTAAGTAAAAAAGAAAAGAAGTTTTTACAAAAAAAGGAATTAAAAAAGAATAATTATAATACTATCTCAAATTCATCATATATTGTTAGGGACTATTTAAGTGAAGGAAGTGATGATAATAAAGGAGTTGAATCAGGAGAAAAAATAGCAGATGTTGCTTACAAATTATCTAATAAATTAAAAAATAAAGCAAGTGATAAAAGATTTAATAAAAAGTCTTATCTTAATAAGTTAGAAAATAAGGCGAATGTAAAAAAATCAAAATTAGAATTTAAAAAATCAGTTAAAAACTTAAAAAAAGATAAGGACTATAAAAAATTAAGCAAATATAAGAAATTCAAAAAAAGAAAACAGATGAAAAATGCTATTTATAAAAATAGCAAAACAAGAATAAGAGATAGAGTTAAAAAATCTGTTTTAGAAATTCTACAGTCAAGTGTTAAATTAATTAAAACAAAATCAAAAGGATTTTTAATATTTGTAGTATGTCTTTTGTTTTTAATAATGACAACTTTTAATTTAGTAGGTACAACGCTTATAGGTACAATGAATAATTCAGCTAGTGTATTAGCAACAAATTATCTATCAAGTGAAAAAGTATTAAAAGGTATTGAAAATGAATTTTTTAATAGAGAAGAAAACTTGAGGAATGAGATAGATTCTGTAGAACAAAATTTTCCGGGATATGATGAGTATATAGTACAAAAAGATGAGTCAGTTGGTCATAATGTTCATGAACTTTTATCATATATAACTTCAAGATATGGTGAAGTAAAAAATGTTTTTGAAGTTAGTAATGCTCTTGATGAACTTTTTGATGAAATGTATGAAATTAAGTATACTGAAGAAATTGAAATAAGGCATAGAAATGTAGCGAAAACATTTATAAATGATGAAGGTAATGTAACAACTGACATTTATAAAGAACCCTATGAATATAAAAAGTTAAGAGTATCTTTAAATAAAAGAGAAATGGGAGATGTTATTAAAGATGTTTTTAAGGATTATCCAGATAATATGCTTCATTATAAAGTATTATTTGCAAATAAAGGGAATATGAAGGAATTATTTGGAAATAAAGAGTTAATAGTTTCAAATGGAGGAATAGGAGGAGGAGCAGAATATAAGGCTTCTAAAGAGGTGCAAAAAAGAATTGTGGATGCAGCATATATTACACCATCGCCTGGAGCTGGTTGGTGTGCAATGTGGGTTTCTCAAGTTTATCAAAATGCTGGACTCGAATATATTGGAGGGAATGCTAATGATATGTATAGAAATTTTACTTATACAAGTGATCGTTCAAAATTAAAGGTAGGAATGTTAGTTGCAGTTGAAAGCAGTAGTAGTGGTTCAGAAGCTGGACGTATATATGGACATGTTGGAATTTATATTGGAGATGGCAAGGTTATGGATAATATTGGTATTATTAGAGTGACAACTCTAGATGATTGGATAAGTTCATTTTGTCAAGATCATCCAGTAGGTTTTGGTTTTCCACCGTCAGTAAATAAATAGGAGGTAAGTATTTGAATAAGGAATTAGAAAAAGTATATAAAAAAATAGATGAATTAACATATAAAAGGGCTCTAATAGAAGAAAAATTAGAGCCTTTATTGATTCGTAGAATGGAATTAGAAAACAGAGAAATAGATGTGGTTTGTAAAGAATACAATATGACAATAAGACAGGTTATGGAAAAAATAAATGAAAAAAAGGAGAAAAATAATGAATAAAAAAATTAAAATAATAGTTTTAACTCTACTTATGGCAACTATACTAATACCAAATATGGTTTTTGCAAAAGAAAATATTAAAAAAAAAGTAGAAAAAAAATTTACAATAGATATTTCAAATCCAGATAAAAAAAATATGAAAAAGGATAATGAATTTAAGGTGGAAGTAAAAAAAAGAGAAAATAAAGAATTAATTAAAAAAGAAGAAAATACAAAAAATTCTAAAAATATAAATAGTGAAAAAGAATTAAAAAAAGAAGATTTGAATGAGGCGTTAGAAAAAGCTAAAAGTGAAATACAACAATATATGACAAAACCTGCTAAAGCAAAAGGAACGGTTACTAAAAATGTTGGAGTAGATAATAAAGATTATCCAATAAGAAAAGAAATAGTAAATAAATCAATTTTAGAAAGTGGTGTAGATACTACAAATAAGATAAAAAAAGAGGTAACAGAAAAACTTTTAGAAAGACCGATGGCAGATAAACTACAATTTGTAACATTTAAAACAAAGACTGGGAAAGTATTTCATTTAATAATAGATCATGATAAGAGCAATGAAAATGTACAGCTTTTAACTGAAGTTAGTGAAGAAGATTTACTTAATATGATTTTAACTAAGGACGAAAATATTAAAAAGAAAATTTATAAACAGGAACCTAAAAAGGAAGTAGATAAAAAAGAAGAAGTAACACCAATAAAAAAAGAACAAAAAGAAGAAAAAAGTGACATGGGAATATATTTAATTATAGGGCTTGTAATTTTTTTAGTATTAGGTGTTGGTTATTATTTTAAAGTTATAAAAGTAAAAGATGAGGAAGATTTGTTAGATGAAGAAATGGAAGAAGATAACTTTTTTAGTGAAGCAGAAGAAGTAGATGAATACGAAGAAAAAGAAAAATTGGAGAATATGGAGGATAAATAATATGAAGAAAAAAAAAGTATTAGTTTTTGCGTTAGCTTTTAGTTTGCTTTTAAGTAATTTTATAAGCGCTTTAGAAAATAATGCTTATGCTCAAAATATAGATCAAAAAAAGGAATTGGATAAAAGAAAAAGTAAAGATGTATCAGCTAAAATTGATTTAAATAAAAAAGATGAAAAGATTGGTGAGTTAACAAAAGAACTTCAAAATCTAAAAAATAATATTTCAATTTGCGATGATAATACCAATAAATTAAAAAAAGATTTAAAAAGTGTAAAAAAATATAAAGAAAAATTGCAATATGAATTAAAAATTCTAAAAGAAAAATTAAAATCACTTGAAGTTGAAAAAAAAGATTTATTAGATGAGATAAAAGTCCTAACTAAAAAACCAGATAAATTAAATAATGAAATAATTAATCTTAAAGAAAAAAATAAAACTTTGGAAGATAAGATTTTAAAATTAAATGATAAGTTAAATAATAAAAATAATGAAATAGAAAAATTTAAAGTTGAAATGTTAAATTTACCTAAAGATATTGAAGTAGAACAGTGGTATCCAGAAAAAGTTGTAAAATTACCTAATAAGTTATCATATTATGACAATGAAAGTTTGGATTTAGATGGTATGGTGATGCTATTTACAAAATATATTAAAAAGGGTAATAAATATGAAAAGGTAAATGTCAATGTTAGTTATGATGAATTTAGTAATATTTTTAAAGGTTGGAAATTTAATCTAATAACTAAAAAAGCATTGCTTAAAGAAGCTGAAGAAGGAAAAATTAGAGTTAAAATTTCATTTATTTTAGAAGATAAAAAAGCATCAATGGAGTAATTAACATATAATTATATACTCAAAGAAGTTTAGTTTTTCAATATGTTAAAGTGTATTAAAGAATTGAAAAAAAAGAATTACTAAGGTATAATTATTTGTGAAAATCTATATAAGCATAGTTTGTTTAACATTTATAGTTTTTCGAAAGGAAGGGTATTTTATGGACTTAAGTAAGTATATTGGAGAAACTGATTTTTATGACAAAAAAGAAAAGCTAGAAAGAAGGAAAACTAAAAGTTGGTTAAAATCGGTAAGTGCTTTTGCTAATAGTTCAGGAGGTACTTTAATTTTTGGAATATCAGATGATGATAAATTTGTAGGTGTTGATAATTACAAAGAAGATTCAGAAATAATAAGTGAAATTATAAAAACTAAAATGGATCCAATACCAAAGATATTTCTTGAAAATCATAAACAAAATGATAAGTATTTTATCACTTTAAAAATAGAAAAGGGAAATGAAACTCCATATTATGTAGTGGATGGAGGAAGTAGAACAGCTTATATTAGAATTGGAAATCAAAGTGTGACAGCTTCAAGTATTGATTTAAAAAATCTTGTTTTAAGAGGTATGTCTAAAACGTTCGACATCCTTTCAAGTGATATAAATTTGGAAGATGCAACATTTAAAAAATTTAGAATAGAATATGAAAAAAGAACAAATAAAAAATTTGAAGAAAAAGATTTATTTTCATTTGGATTAGTTACAAAAGCAGGAAAATTAACAAATGCAGGGACTTTGTTTGCGGATGATTATTTACTATATCAATCTAGAATTTTTTGTACAAGATGGAATGGCTTAACAAAAGCAAGTGGATTAATGGAAGCCATTGATGATAAAGAATTTGAGGGAAATATTTTGTTTTTACTTGAAAATGCGATTAATTTTGTAAGAGTAAATAGTAAAAAAATGTGGAAGAAAGGACCAGTATATAGAGAAGAATATCCTGAATATCCAGAAAGAGCTGTTCAAGAAGCTATAGTAAATGCTATTATACATAGAGATTATAGTGTTATAGGTAGCGAAGTGCATATAGATATTTTTGATGATAGATTAGAAATATATTCTCCTGGTGGAATGTATGATGGAACATTGATTCAAAATGAAAATCCATATTCAATTTCATCAAGTAGAAGAAATCCTATTCTTGCTGATATATTTTCAAGAATGGATTTAATGGAAAGAAGAGGAAGTGGGCTTAAAAAAATAATAGAGAGTTATGAATTTGAAAAAAATTATAATGAAAAATTTAAGCCAGAGTTTAATTCAACAAAGAGTTCATTTTTTGTTATATTAAAAAATTTAAATTATAATTTTACAGAAAGTGTCACAAAAAATGTCACAGAAAGTGTCACAGAAAATGTCACAGAAAAATTAGATAAAAAAGATAGAATAAAAAAATTAATACAAGAATTTACAAATAATCCTAATATTACAATAGATGAGCTTTCTCAAAAATATAATGTATCCGATAGAACAATAAAAAGAGATATAAAAGAACTACAAAAACATAACATGATAGAAAGAATTGGAAGCGATATAAGTGGATATTGGAAAGTATTAAAATAATTAAAAAATATATAAAGTTTGTTATGAAGGCGATTAGAATTAAAAATCTAGTCGCTTTTTTTATTGCGAAAAAAGGAGGAAAAATGAAATTAGTAATATGTGAAAAGCCAAGCGTGGCAGTAAGTATATCAAAAGTAATAGGTGCAAGTAAAAGATGTGATGGATATTATGAAGGAAATGGATATAGGGTAAGTTGGTGTATAGGACATTTAATAAAAATGGCAAATCCAGATGCTTATGATGAAAAATATAAAAAATGGAATTTTGAAGATTTACCAATATTACCTAGTGAATTTAAGTTTGAAGTATCTAAATATACTAAAAAGCAGTTTAATGTACTTAAAAACCTTATGAATGATAAAGAAATAGATATAGTAATAAATGCAGCCGATGCGGGACGTGAAGGAGAAGCTATTTTTAGACTTGTATATAATAAGGTGAAATGTAAAAAGAAAATTAAAAGACTGTGGATTTCATCAATGGAAGATGTTGCAATAAAAGAAGGTTTTGAAAAATTAAAAGATGGGAAAGAGTATGAAAATTTATTTTTTAGTGCAGAAGCTAGAATGATCGCAGATTGGGTTGTGGGAATGAATTTAAGTAGACTTTATTCTTGTTTATATAAACAAAGCTATTCAGTAGGTAGAGTTCAAACACCTACACTTAATATGATAGTAAAAAGAGATGAAGAAATTAAGAATTTCAAAAAAGAAAAGTATTATACACTTGAAATTAGAACGAAAGATTTTAATTTATTAAGTAAAAGAATAGATAGTTTAGGTGAAGTAGAAAATTTAAAAAAATCATTAGGAAAAGAAATTAAGATTACTGATGTAGAAGAAAAAGAAAAGATAACAAAACCAGATAAATTATATGATTTAACGACACTTCAAAGAGAGTGTAATAAATATTTTGGGTATAGTGCAAAAGAAACACTAGATATAGCACAAAAACTTTATGAAAAGAAACTTATTACATATCCAAGAACAGATAGTAGATATTTATCAGAAGATATGGTTAAAAGTGTAGTAAATAATTTAATAGGTAAAAATGATTTTGATACAGATAAAATCAAGATTAATTTTAATTCAAGTAAGGTAACAGATCATCACGCTATTATTCCTACAAAATTAGAAGTTAGAGATGATTTAAGTGAAAAAGAAAGAGAAGTATTAGATTTAATAATAGATAAAACACATTCAGCATTTGGATATGATTTAAAAGAGAAAACTACAAAAATAATATCAAGTTTTGATAAATATGATTTTAGTATAAATGGTAAGGTTGTAGTAGATGAAGGTTTTACAAAGTATTTAAGTAAATATAAGAAAAATAAAAAAGATGTAATACTTCCTAATGTAAGTATAGGAGATAGTTTTGACGTATTAGATGTTAAAACAAATGAAAAATATACAACACCACCAAATCACTTTACAGAAGATAGTTTGCTTAAGGCTATGGAAGTTGCTGGTAATTATAATTTAGATAAGAAAATTGAAGTAGAAAGAAAAGGACTTGGAACTCCAGCAACAAGAGCAGGAATAATAGAAAATCTTATTTTAAAAGGTTATGTAATAAGAGATAAAAAGAATTTAGTATCAACGCATAAAGGATTATCGCTTGTAACTATTGTTAGAGAAAATTTTAAGGAAGCAAAGACAACAGTTAACTGGGAGATGAAATTAGTAGATATTGCAAAAGGTAAATTATCAAAAAATGAATTTCTAAAAGAAATTGAAAAAGAAATAAGAGAAACGATAGATATGTATAAAACGAAAGATGATAGAAGTTTTGAAGAGTTTAAAAAGAACTTTGATAAAGATAAAATGGATAATTTTTTAGAATTTACAAATAAAAAGATATAAAACTAAAAACATATTTTAGAGAGTAAGAAAAAATCTTGCTCTCTTTTTTATTTTTAAGGAGGTGATTAAATATAGAAAAAATAAAAGTAGTAGAATTGTTTGGTGGAATAGGTGCTATAAGAAAAGCACTTATAAATATAAAAATACCATATAAGATAATTGATTATGTTGAAATAGATAAAAATTGTGTTAAAAGTTATAACGCTCTATATAATGAACAATTTATACCTAAATCAGTTGTTGGATATAATCTTCCTAATAAAAAAATAGATATAGTAATGCATGGAAGTCCTTGTCAAGATTTTAGTAGAGTGGGAAAAGGTCTTGGAGGTTTAAAGGGAAGTGGTACTAGAAGTAGCCTTTTGTTTGAAACAGTAAGAATAATTGAAGAAGCGAAGTATAGACCTAAAATTATAATTTGGGAGAATGTAAAAGCTGTTTTAGATAAAAATAATAAAGAAACATTTTTAATGTATATAGATGAACTGAAAAGACTTGGTTATGATACTAAATATGAAGTTCTTAACTCATTTTATTTTGGAATCCCACAAAAAAGAGAAAGAGTTTTTGCTATAAGTTATTTAGGAGAAAATAAATTTGACTTTAGTGAATTAGAAAGAAGAGAAGCTAAACATTTAAGTGAATTTTTAGAAAAAGATGTAAGTGATTTATATACAGTAAAGCAAAAATCTATGTTAAGACTTTTATATGAAGAAGATTATAAGCCTAAATATAAGAAAAGACTTAGATTTTTAAAAGACTTTTGTTATACAATACTTACTTCGCAAATGACTGTTCCAAATTCTGGATTTATAGAACTTGATAATGGTAAATATAGATATTTAACAGAAAGAGAATGTTTAAGGTTAATGGGTTTTAGTGATAAAGATGTAGATGTGTTAGAAAGTGTGCATCCAAGAAGAAAAGGTTGTACATCAAGTATACTGTATAAACAAGCAGGAAACTCTATAGTTGTAAATGTACTTAAATCAATACTTATAGAAATAGTAAGGGAGGTATAAAATGAGAGTAAATGATTTTTTTAATAATATAGAATATATAAAAAATGATGTATTACAAGATAAAAATGAGTATCTAAAGTTATTAAAAGTAATGGGAAATAATCAAAGATTTAACTTTATAAATCAATTAAGTATTTATGATAAAAATAATAACGCAACAGCACTTGCAAACTTTGATTTTTGGAGAGAACAATATAATAGAACAGTTATGAGAGGAGAAAAGGGAATACCAATAATAACTGATTTTAGAGATTATAAAAAAGTAAGTTATGTTTTTGATGTTTCGCAAACTGTATCAAGAAATCAAGAAGTAAATGAAGTTGATATATGGTCTTTTGATAGAGAAAAACATGAAGAAGTGTTAAAAGATATAATAGAGATTAAAGGTTATAGTTCAAGTGATAACTTTAATGAGAATTTATATTTATTAAGCAGAGTATATGCTGATGAAAAGATTTACTCATTATCAAATGATTTAAGAATAGCTGATAAAGATAGAAAATCTTTTGAGGAATTTATAAGACATTCAGTTAGTTATTCGGTGTCAGTTAAATTTAATACAGATTATAAATTTGATGATAAGTTATTAGAAGATAATTATAAAAATTTAGATAGTGTATCTTTGATGAGTGTTGGAAATAGTATATCAAATATAAGT
>PDWI01005292.1_pt1 | contig 16717 bp, 16 predicted proteins | sample 1430891 | NCBI WGS metagenome assembly PDWI01 (sample SAMN01162508, study PRJNA174530) | Oral metagenome, whole genome shotgun sequencing project. | biome: Marine environment; feature: Marine mammal; material: Swab sample of the gingival sulcus; isolation source: swab sample of gingival sulcus...
GATGCAAACACATTACTTTGATATCAAAGCCATACCACAAGCTGAGATGTTGCAATCGCAAGTGGTTTCACACCTTTTACAAGTGTTACACCGCTACTTGCCAAAATACAATACCGATAATGATGACCCGATTGCGCTTGCCTTTCCGGCTTATGGGCAGGCGGGTACATTGGGCGGCATTATTCGCGTATTGGGCAGCGAGGAAAAAACCACGGCACTACGCCAGCAATTAGGGGAAATCAACGACTACGCCTTAATCACAGCCTGTGAGAAAATCCCTGAAAAAGTCAAGGGCTACGTCTATTTCTACCGTCAACGCTTTAAAGGTAAAAGCCACCTAAAACATCTAAAACAACGTGCCGAAAACCGCGGAGAGCCGTGGACAGAAGCGCATGAAAAAGCGGTGACCAGAAAATACAGTTTTCATAAACATATACCGTTTGCTGTCTTAAAAAGTAGCAGTACCCGGCAAGACAAAGTTTGGTTGCACATTGCCATGGAAAAGGTCGATAGCCCAAGTCAAGGGGCATTATCCGCTTATGGTATTAACGGTAAATCCCAAGCAACTAAAATGACGGTGCCCATTTTTTGATGGGGAATCCCAAGTAACTAATAAAGGGTAGAGGTTGTTTTTACCCTTTATTTTCTCGCTCTTTAACAATTTGTATCTAATCAATGGGTTGCAATAAGCAAAAAATGAGATGGTAAAAAGGGTAAAATCTTATTTATTGGCTTGTTGCAACACATATTTTTTAATTATATAATCAGTTAACCACCACGCAGGTGGTTTAGAAACCCCCGGTTTATAAGAAATCACTTGCCTTTACGTTAACCACCACGCAGGTGGTTTAGAAATACCGAGTTTATCCACGAGTATTTTAAACAAGGTTAACCACCACGCAGGTGGTTTAGAAAAAAACTAGCAATTGACTTCGCACGTTGGTTATGTTAACCACCACGCAGGTGGTTTAGAAATGTGGACGGTGGGGATACGCTTAGGGTGCAATGTTAACCACCACGCAGGTGGTTTAGAAATGAACTTTTTACCCACCCCTCCCTGTGTCATTGTTAACCACCACGCAGGTGGTTTAGAAATGAATTGTTTATGATGAAAAGATATGATGATTGTTAACCACCACGCAGGTGGTTTAGAAAATTTGCTGTTATAGCCTCGCTTGTTTGCCGTTGTTAACCACCACGCAGGTGGTTTAGAAAAACAGGGAGAATGATACCAAATAGGTTAATTTGTTAACCACCACGCAGGTGGTTTAGAAAATCGAGTAAGCGATTGATAGGATTGCCGATGAGTTAACCACCACGCAGGTGGTTTAGAAAAAAAAAAGCATACACATAAGCGTGATAACGGGGTTAACCACCACGCAGGTGGTTTAGAAATCTTTTAGGGCCCTGTTTTTCTCCTTTTCTAAGTTAACCACCACGCAGGTGGTTTAGAAACGTAAAAACGATGCTGCAATACGTCAAATGAGGTTAACCACCACGCAGGTGGTTTAGAAAGCCATATTATCAAACAAGATTTGATAGTCATAGTTAACCACCACGCAGGTGGTTTAGAAATGATATAGTCATATAACAGCTCATCTGTTATTGTTAACCACCACGCAGGTGGTTTAGAAATTTGCCTGCTAGTGGAAAATATCACGACAAGTGTTAACCACCACGCAGGTGGTTTAGAAAAAAGAAGTTAAACCTGCTTTAACTTTTGTAGAGTTAACCACCACGCAGGTGGTTTAGAAACACAAAAGCCTCGCCTTTTTCTTTTGATTTTATGTTAACCACCACGCAGGTGGTTTGGGAAATTTACCAAGATTAATACTATGCTGTCAATTACATGGCTCGGTAGTTCGTTTTTGCCGGTATTTGCCGAGTAACAGGGTTATGGTCAGAAAGACAATGACGAGAACGGTTGTCCTGATGCCAATAGTATTTGGTACACTACCTAGGCTATTGCCTTGCGGATTAATATAAAATGTAGGATTCTGCCCGTTGAAAAAGAGAAACAACCACTCACCGGTGTAACCGGCAAACAAGGCAAGCAGAATAATCGCTGTGCCCCAACAAATGCTCTCCCACAGTCGAACACGCGTTAATCCAAGGCGGCGAAACGGCAGCTGATAAAGCCATAAATAGGCGAAAATGGCGATAATACCGACAAGTTTGGTCAACACTTGCTCACCAAACCATTCATCAGAGCGGATAACAAACACATCCAGACAGCGTACAAAAAATAAAAAGACGATAAAGTACGGTGCCGTTACGACACTTGGGGGAGGGTGTTTAGGCGGTTGTGATATATGCATATTTTCCGAAACCGTTTGAAATTCGTTGTCAGCATAGCTGCTACGGTTTGATTATATCATCAAACCGCTGCCTCAGTGCTCTTTGTCATGTCAGCCCATCGCATTAATCGGTTAAAAACTGACTGCGGTACGATTCGTTACTCTTTACTCGAAGCGTATATCTTGCGGAGGCACCTGAAGTCGTCCGGGGTTTTTATTGCAGCAATACCTTGCTATTTTGTTGCAACTGTTTTGCCAGTGCGTGTGGCGTAATACCGCGTAAGTTAGCCAATTGCTCGGCAATACGGGGCAGGTGGTAAGAGTAATTGGTTTGTCGGTATGCCCAGGCGGGGGGCATATCGGGACAATCGGTTTCCAAAACAATGCATGCCAGAGGCAGGGTTTTAGCTAAACGGCGTAAGTTTTTTGCCCGTGTAAAAGTAAAAGCCCCGCCAAAACCGAGCTTAAAACCCTGTTCAATATAACGACCGGCTTGTTGTTCACTGCCGTTAAAAGCGTGAGCGATGCCGCGTTGTATCTGAAAACGCTTGCAATATTTCAGGATAGCATCTTGGGCTTTGCGAATATGCATAAAAACGGGCAAATGATAATCACGGGCAAGTTTGAGTTGGGCGGTAAAAAAATCCACTTGTTTGTGCCAATCCACTGTATCGACAAAACCATCCAAACCGATTTCACCGATACCGAGAAAGCGCGGGTTATGCACATTACGTTCGATGGCCTGTTTAAGTTGGGTGATTGCTTGTGGCAAATTCATCGGCATTACGTACATCGGGTGAATGCCCAAGGCAAAAAATGTACCGGTAAACTCTTCGGCGAGTTTTTCAATTTTGGCAAAATGGCACGGAACAACGCCCATCATAAATTGAGCCGACACGCCCAACGCTTGGGCTTTTTGCCAGTCGTGTTGCCGTGTTTTGGCAAAAATATCGGCATCAAAATGGGTGTGTGTGTCTGTCCACATAGTATTCTTCAAATTTTCGGTGCAGTCGTATAATGAAGGAAGTACCCGAACAGTATGCCAACGACAAAGATAAAAAGCAATAAATGACAAATTTTTCATTCGCTTTTTACAATTTTTTACAATTCGCTACATTATTTTGACAACTTTATTTGATGCTTAGACGATAATGACCCTGTCTTAATTCAACCAACAGGAGAAGTCCAATGAAACAACCATTATGGAAAAAAATCGCTTATGTTACGCTGGTGTTACCAATGTTAGTCACAGGGGGTGCCCGGGCCGAGACAATGACAAAGTCACAATCGTCGGCAGTGAATATTAGCACCGAGCTGGCTTACCCCCTGATGTTCAAAGAGCAGATAAAAAATAACTATCTGAAAGTGGCATTAACAGGTAAGCGTACTTTTACTGAAAGTGTTCGCAGCCCGGTGAATGTCAGTTTGGTGATTGACCGTTCCGGGTCGATGAGCGGAGATAAAATTGCCAAGGCCCGCGATGCCGCTTTACTTGCCGTTGATATGCTGAGTAAAGACGATATTATTTCGGTAATCGGTTATGATTTTTCTGCCGAGGTGATTGTGCCGGCCACCAAGTTGACGGACAAAGCCCGTGTAAAACATAAAATTCGTGATGCCATTCGTGCCGACGGTAATACGGCATTATTTGCCGGTGTCTCCAAAGGCATTGCCGAAGTCAATAAGTTTTTGAGTAAAAACAAGGTTAATCGGGTGATTTTATTATCCGACGGGCAAGCCAATGTCGGCCCCAGTTCCAGTAGTGAATTGGGTGAATTGGGCGTTTCCGCCGCCAAACAAGGTATTGCCGTCAGTACCATTGGTCTGGGTGACGGCTACAATGAAGACCTGATGACGACGCTGGCGGGATATTCCGACGGTAATCACTTTTTTGTTGAAAAAGCCGGCGATTTGGAGCTTGCTTTTAACCGGGAATTTAACGATGTGATGAATGTGGTCGCCCAGGATGTGGATGTGGTGATTAGCGTTAAACACGGTAAACCTGTACGTTTGTGGGGACGTCATGGTGATATTCGCGGCCGGCAGGTGACGGTCAAGTTAAATCAGTTATATGCCAAGCAAGAAAAATACGTGTTATTGGAAATCGCTCCGTCTGACAGCGGGCACCAAGGCGAGCAAAGTGTTGCCGATGTTAAGGTCAGCTATCGTTTGCGCGGTACTGAAAGTAAACAACAGCAAAAGCAAACGGCCAAAGTGCTTTATACCGACTCGCAAGAATTAGCCGAGAAATCTGCCAACGAAACGATTTTAGCCGATGTGTTTGTTCAGCAAAGTAACTTGGCTAATGAAAAAGCCATTGAACAATTGGATCAAGGTGATAAAGCAGGTGGGGGAGCCACTCTGCAAGACTCCGTGACAGTTGCACACAGTTATATGAAAAGTTTGGCATCACCCGAAGCCAAAAGTAAAGTACAACAACAAATTAATCAATTGCAAGAGGCAGCAGAAGCCGTTCAATCCGCCCCGGTAACCAAAGCTCGTAAGATTATGAAAAAAAACAGCTTTAGTACAAAAAATCAGCAAGGAAAGTAAAAATTAACCGAGGCTGCTACGGGGAATATTCTTATACGGATTAATCCCCGCTGCCACCCGGCCGTTACTATGAGCGGCCGGGTGAGCGTGTTATAATCAAGCGGCAATGAAAATATACTCCCCCTGTCTATGAGAAAACCGATTATTTTACTGAGCTTGTTTTTGCTGTCGTTTTACGTCGTGATTGGTTTTTTGACCTTTAACCTATTAAAGAACACCGAAAAAACGGCGCGCTATAATCAGTTACAGGAAAAGGTCCGTGATTCGGAAAAAATCATACGCTTGATTGAGGGGCAGCTTGAACAAAGCCAGAATCAGCTTTCCGCCGTTAGCCAATTTCTGGATAAAACGTCACCGGAAAGCCTAAGGCAACTCATTGATAAAACGCCGATTATTCAATCAATATTTGTGATGCGTCGGCGGCAGTTGATTTATCCGCGATTGACCGGGCCGGCCACCGAGCGCGAGCAACAATTGATACGACTGATCACCCCGCTGGTCAATGACCCGTCCCTATTGTTGCAGCATAGCAAAGCCACCGAAGGTGACAAACAACAGTCAGGCTGGTATAACCTGCTGACAACGCATTCGCCCACCTTGATTTATTGGCAACAGTCTGATGATTACTTGCTTGGTTACGTCTTATCTTATGCCGTGTTTCGGGCCAATTTGATTGTCAACGCCGATAAGATTCAGGTAGCCGGGCAGTACGAATTGTTCGATAACGGACAGTTGTTGTTATCTAACCGCAGCCAAAAAAACCGCTTGTCGTCGGATGACTTGCCAGCCGATAATCAGTCGATTAAGGTGATACGCAGTCTCGATTACCCGTTGCAGCACTGGACGGTGGATTATGTGCTGCCCCCGCCGCATATTCACTATGGCACAACCATTTTATCGGCGCTGGCGGTGGCATTGGTAATCACTTGGCTAACCCTGATGCTCTACCGTTATATACAACGGCGCATGCGTTTGGCGGCCCAACAAGTGCAATTTGTCGGGCAAGTTTCCCACGAACTCAAAACACCGCTGACCAATATCCGTTTATACGCCGATTTGCTTGCCGAGCAAGCGCAGGATTCGCCGCAATCCGTCCGTTATGCAACGGTGATTCGCGATGAATCGCAACGCCTAACACGGCTGATTCAAAACGTATTGAATTTTAGCAAATCTTCCACTGCACGCATAGAGCCGGTGCTATTGGAAGCCTTATTAAACCGCTTGGTGCAGATATTTACCCCGGTATTACAAGCAAAGAATCTGAGTATTCGGCTGCATAATCAGTGTCCGATAGATACCGTTATTCACAGCGATAATGATATGTTAATGCAAATTTTATCCAACTTTATCAGTAATGCCGAAAAATATGCCGCCGACGGGCAATATATTGATGTTGAGGCAGCGATTGATGATAAACACTGCCTGATTAGCGTCAGGGACTATGGTAAAGGCATTGCCAAAAACGAGATAAAACATATCCTAAAGCCGTTTTACCGTATCCATAATCACCTGACCGAAGGGGTGTCGGGTACGGGTATCGGTCTGACCATTGCCAAACAATTGGCAGACACTTTGGGGGCCGTGTTAATTATTGAACGCAGCCAACCGGGTATGCGATTTGGTTTACGGCTGAATTTGCCGGAGTAACCGCAGCTGACATAACAACACCATAACCATAGGGAAAAGCAGATGAACATTTTAATTGCCGAAGATGACTTACATATCCGCCAGGGGTTAACCGATATGCTCACTGCCGACGGGCATACGGTATGGGCAGCGGAAAACGGGCAAGTGGCATTGGATAAATATCAAAACGCCGGTGCGGCTCTCGATTTGCTTATCCTGGATGTGATGATGCCGGAAATGGATGGTTTTAGCGTTTGCAAAGCGATTCGGCGCCGCAATGAAAGCCTTCCCATTATCTTTTTAACGGCCAAAAGTGAGGAAATTGACAAAGTGCTGGGCTTGGAATTGGGGGCGGATGATTACATCAGCAAACCTTTTGGTGTGGCGGAATTGCGTGCTCGTATTAAAGCGGTGACCCGGCGCAGCTTAACATCAAAGGTTGCGAGTGAGGCCAATGACTTTTACTTTGGTGACGTCAGAATTTTCCCCAACGAGCTGTGCGGTAAACGTCAGAATGAGACGGGTGAGCAAGTGATTAACCTTTCTTTGCGCGAAATTCAATTGCTGGCCTGTTTGCATCGGTATGCCGGTCAAGTTGTCAGCCGGGATAAATTGTTTGATGCCGCCTGGGGTTATGAACATTTACCGAATTCTCGTACCTTGGATCAACATATTTCCAAACTTCGACAACATATCGAAATAGACCCGGGTAATCCGCGACTTATTCAAACCGTACACGGGCAAGGTTATCGTTATGCGGGATAATTACGATACGTTATTAGTGGTTTTTATAGCTTGTGGATAAATGTCAATAAGGGAGCAAAAAAATTAAGATTTTTTCTTGACATTAATGAATTGCAATAAAATGAGTAGGGTATAAAAAAAACATCATTATTCAATTTTTATGCCTCGTAGCAGGTATTAAATTGATTTGGAAAATTTAGTATAAATTTGGTCAATTAAATTTAACTGAGTGACAGATTGATAAATAAAACAAATAAAAACAAATAAATAAAACTTTATTCACAATATGGATGAAAAAAATAAAATTTAAATAAAAAGATGTTACTTGATGATTAGACAAAGAAAAATAATACGTTATTAAACGGTGGTAGAAGTTATTCTCAAACTTCTATTGAATTACCCTCAGTGGATAAAGTTACTCACAGAAAAGGTGGATAAGGTTGTGGATAACTCTGTGGAAAGTGTGAAAGTAAAGCAAAAAATGAATTGACCATTTTTTGTACAATTATTTACAGGTGATATGGCTTTTTGGTAAAAAAATATCGCCTCAGGGAAAAAAAGATTATACTAGGCGAATCTAATGCCGGTTAACAACACAATATGTCCCAATTTATTCCGATTGAATTTCAAAAAAGTTTTGCCAGAACTCGGCAGACTGCTATCAGTATTAAGGCAACGTTTTCTACAACGAGCAAGCGAATGGGCAGCCAATTTGGCGGCTATCCTTATTGGCAGGCAGATATGAAACCGCCGCTGGATAGTGATAAAACCCCGATGGCCTTGCTGGTACAGATTAATTTTGCCGATGTTCCGTCCCATCCCGATTTGCCTGACGAAGGGATTTTACAGTTTTTTATGCCCAAACAAGATGAATACTACGGAGCGGATTTTAACAATACGGGGGCAGGGCGGTTGGTAACGCAATTTTGGCCAAATCCGGATGAAAGTTTGTTGGTGGATTGGCCGGAAAATCTTGGTTATGACGATCTGGTACCGGTCAACGGTGCACATTTGTTAAGTTTTACCGAAAAACAGGCGGTGGCGGGAATCGACACCATTGAATGTGCCGAAGCAATGCGGGCTAATCCTTTTGAGGTGTTGGAAGACGTCAGCCTCAATGAAAAAGAGGAAGCACTTTTTTACGATACCATCAGCAAAAAGGTTGCCGCCCACGGACACCGGTTATTGGGGTATCCGTATTTTATCGCAGAAGAGCCCCGGCAAAATAGCGACTATCGCCTGTTTTTACAAATTGATAGCGATATGGACGCAGATAACGACATTATGTGGGGTAATAACGGTATCGGGTATTTGTTCATTCGTGACGCCGATTTGCAGGCTCGACGTTTTGATAAAGTCTGGTTTTTCTGGGATTGTGTAAATTAGGTTAGAAGGCTTGGTTTTACCGCATCACTATACTGATATAAACGATAATTCTATCAATTTTTTATTCTCAAATCCTAAAAAGACGCTATAATACGCGTTTGGTTTTTCTGATGAATTTTTCTATGCGGCGGTTCATTAAGGATTTTTTACTGACTCTGTTATACGGTATTGTCGGCTTTTGGTTGGCACTGCCGTTAAGCTATTTTTTCCAGGACGAGATTTACTCACAAATGAGTTTATGGGAATATGTCGCCGGCGGACGTGATTCCATCCTAATCGGGGCCGGCTTTGGCGCAGTGGATGTTTATCGTTATACGCTGTTAGGTTGTGTAATTATCTGTATTTTATTGGGAAAATTGATTGAATCACGTTTAATGAAACGTCATTCGTGATGGTATCTTGTTAAGTATTTTAGGAAACATTATGTTAAGAACTCATTACTGTGCAAAAGTAAATAAAAAACACATTGGACAAACGATTTCAGCTTGTGGCTGGGTAAATTCATACCGTGACCACAGTAATGTCTGGTTTGTTGACTTACGTGATACCACCGGTTTATTACAGGTGGTAATTGATAAAAAAGAGTTTCCCGATTCCAATAAATTACGCAATGAATTTTGTATTCGCGTCACCGGCAAGGTGGTTTTCCGGGGCGAAGATGCCATCAACCCGCGTTTGCAGTCGGGTGAAATTGAAATTCACGTCAGTGATTTTGAAATTTTATCGGAGTCGCTGACGCCGCCTTTCCAGCTAAGTGATGAGGTAGGTGAAGACCATCGCCTGAAATATCGCTATATTGATTTGCGGCGTCCGAAAATGCAAGCCAACTTACGTCTGCGTTCAAAAGTGGCCGTCGAAATGCGTAACTTTTTGGACAAAGAAAATTTTTTGGAAATTGAAACGCCGATGTTGACCAAGGCGACCCCGGAAGGAGCACGTGACTACATTGTGCCGTCGCGTACCCATGCGGGTAAATTTTTTGCCCTGCCGCAATCCCCCCAGTTATTTAAACAATTATTGATGATGTCCGGTTTAGACCGTTATTACCAAATTGTGCGTTGTTTCCGTGATGAAGACTTGCGTGCCGACCGCCAGCCGGAATTTACCCAGCTGGATATCGAGACATCATTTATGGATGAAGATGACATTCAGGCTGTTATGGAAAATTTAATTCGCCATATCTTTAAATCTCAGTTGGATGTTGATTTACCCAAGCCTTTCCCACGCATGACGTATGCCGAGGCGATAAAAAATTACGGTTCGGATAAGCCTGATATGCGTGTTGACTTAAAATTTGTTGATGTTGACGAACTGGTCAGAGATTGTGAATTCAAGGTTTTTGCTGCGCCTGCTAATGCCGAGGACGGCCGCGTTGTTGCTTTGCGCGTACCGGGAGCCGCCGACAAATTAACACGCAAGGAAATTGACGATTACACCAAGTATGTCGGCCGTTACGGGGCTAAAGGTTTGGCCTATATTAAAGTGAATGACTTATCGGCCGGGGCTGAAGGTTTGCAATCGCCGATTGTTAAATTTCTGGGCGAGTCCGTAGCGATGAACATTATGCAAGCCGTGGGGGCGGAAGATGGTGACTTGGTTTTCTTCGGTGCCGACAAGGCTAAAACCGTCAACGATGCCATGGGCGCATTTCGGGTGAAAGTTGCCGAAGATATCGGTATGCTAACAGAAGGTTGGCAGCCGCTGTGGGTGGTTGATTTCCCGATGTTTGAATACGACGAAGAAGAAAAACGCTATGTGTCGTTGCACCACCCGTTTACTGCACCGCAAGTGTCATCGGTAGAAGAGTTAAATAAAGCAAATCCGGCAACAATGCTGTCACGTGCTTATGATATGGTGCTAAACGGTATGGAAGTTGGCGGCGGTTCAATCCGTATCCACAATGCCGAGATGCAAGCCAGGGTATTTGAATTATTGGGTATTGGCGAAGCGGAAGCCGAGGCCAAATTCGGTTTTCTCTTAACCGCGCTGAAGTACGGTTGTCCGCCGCACGGGGGAATTGCCTTTGGGTTGGACCGTTTGGTAATGGCGATGGCGGGCGAAGATTCGATTCGGGCGGTGATTCCTTTCCCGAAAACACAATCGGCAGCGTGTTTGCTGACCGATGCGCCGGCAGCAGTCAGCGAAGAGCAGTTAAAAGAATTGAATATTCGTCTGCGTAAGTTGGATTAGATGCCATATTACCCTGACACTACCTAGCAAAGCAAAACAGCCGATAGTTTTTATCGGCTTTTTTGCTTTTTCCCTTTGCGCTTTATTTCTGCTATGATAAAATTTTGACAGCCTTAAGGAGGTTTTATGGCCGAGCAGATTGTTGTTGCGGAAACCGATCCGACCCAACGCACATTAGAAATGTCGATTTTAATGACGCCGAATTATGCCAATTTTATCGGTAACGTCCACGGCGGTGATTTGTTACGGTTGCTTGATCAAGTGGCATACGCCTGTGCCAGCCGTTATTCGGGACATCACTGTGTGACTTTGTCGGTTGACAAAGTATTATTCAAAGAGCCTATCCATGTGGGTGAGCTGGTGACGTTTAGAGCATCGGTTAATTATACCGGCAGAACCTCAATGGAAATCGGTATCCGTGTGGAAGCGCAAAATATCCAAACGCGAGTGATACGCCATACTAACAGTTCTTATTTTACTATGGTGGCGGTTGAGGACGGAACACCGGTTAAAGTGCCGTCCTTACCGCTGGAAACCGATTTGCAAAAAGAGCGCTTTGCACGGGCGAAAAAACGTAAAATGGCCTTACTAAAGAGTAAATAGCACTTACAGCAAGCGCTGGAAAATGCCAATGAAGCAATTAAAGAAGGCCAAATATTATCCACCCGCTGAGGAGCGCATCAATATTCTTTCTCACGCTATCGGGATTATTTACGGCGTGACAGCGTTAGTGCTGTTGGTGTTGCGGGCATTGCAATACGGGGATATTTGGCATATTGTCAGTTTTAGTGTTTTTGGCATCAGCATCGTTATCTTGTTTTCCGCTTCAACGATTTATCACAGTACTCGCAATCCACAGCGGAGAAATTACCTGCGGGTGGTTGATCACTCGGCTATTTATGTGTCAATTGCCGGGACCTATACCCCGTTTACCTTAGTGACCTTATCCGGTTGGGTCGGTTGGTTGTTGTTTGGGTTGACTTGGGGGATGGCGGCGATTGGCATCACCCTAAAACTGTTTTTTACCGGACGATACAGCTTATTGTCAACGCTGATGTACGTGCTGATGGGGTGGCTGATTGTCTTTGCTATTAAACCGCTGATTAATCATTTGGCTACGGCCGGTTTATACTGGTTGGTTGCCGGTGGTTTGGCTTATACACTTGGGGCGGTGTTGTACAGCATTAAGAAAATACCTTTTAATCACGCTATTTTTCATTGTTTGGTGTTAGTTGGCAATTTTTGCCATTTTATGGCGATTTATTATTATGTATAGTAATACGGAATTATTGTATAATGAATCCCTGCACAAACGCCTGCACATGACAAATTATTTGTTGCGCAGTGCTCGAAATTCCCATCCTTCACCCGGCCACCAGGTGCAGGGAGGCCGGTTTCTGTGCGCCGTGCACCTCGAATTTGACCCGTTCGGCGGTTTGTGCAAAGGTTTCATAGTGCTAATTGTTTATCATTAACGTAAAGAGAAAAATGCAAGATAAATCTGGAATTGATGCGTTAACGCCGCAGCAAATTACCCAACTCAGTGAATCGATAGGTATTGCTAAAATTAACAAACCGTTATTACCGCAGTTATTGTTAGGCGTTCTGGCCGGGGCCTATATCGGTTTTGGGGCAATGTTTTATACCCTGATTAAGTCGGATGCGCAGACATTGGGTTTTGCCCTGACCAATATATTGTGCGGTGTGGCCTTCTCCGTCGGGTTGATTTTGGTGGTCATTGCCGGAGCGGAATTGTTTACGGGCAATAATTTGCTGACCATTGCCTGGGCCCAGAAAAAGATTAAGACCAAGGCGGTGTTGCGTAACTGGACCATTATTATTGCTACCAATTTCGTTGGAGCGGTACTGTTGGCGTTATTGATTTATACAACCGGGCACGGCCAGATGAGTCACGGCAAGATTGCCGAAACCTATGTCAAGGTGGCTAATGCAAAATGTGAATTACCTTTTTGGACCGCCTTGTGTCGTGGCATCGTGTGTAATATTTTGGTCTGTCTAGCCGTGTGGTTGGCTTACGCCGGGCGAACCGTTGCCGATAAAGTTGTTGGCATTGTCTTCCCTATCACCGCCTTTGTCGCCGGTGGTTTTGAACACAGTGTGGCCAATATGTATGTGCTGGCGATGGGGTTACTTTGCCAAGGTGACGTCGCTTATGCCGGGGATGCACTCACTCTTATGGGTTGTGTCGGCAATATTATCCCTGTATTGATCGGCAATATTATCGGTGGTGGCGTATTCGTCGGTTTAATTTACTGGGCAATTTTCTTGCGCAAGGCGAACTAATTTCCGTTACTGCGTTACACCGTCTTACCGTGTCTTTATACTGTCCTTGACGCGGTATGCCTTGTACCAGAAATTACTTCACATCACTATACAAAGTCTGCCAATGGTCAATTATCCTCATTAACACAAATTTTTTGTGTCAGAGCGGCTTTGGCTGTGTTTACCAATAACATAATAATCAATATCGATAGTAAACCGTACAAGCCCAAGGCAAGGTATTGAATCAGGCCGATTTGTGTTTTAGCAGCCATTAAAAATGAAGCCAGTGTCAGCGCTGCCAACGGGAAAGAATAAGCCCACCACGACATAAAAAACGGTATTTTGATAAAGATACGCACTTGTACCGCCAGCAACAAAAAGATAAACAGGCCGGCGTAATACAGCAGACGGGCAAAGATATCGACTTCCCCGGTCAATTTGACATAAGAAATAAAGCCAATGGCCGGCGGCGCCAATAAAATAAACAAAGTGGGCAATAATTTGATTGGCATTGGCGGATGGAAGAAAATACGGTTAAAAAACAGGGTCATTAACACCAGTCCAAAAAATAAACCGACACTAAAATAAAACCATAACACCTCGGTGGCAACGGCAAACTTAACTCCGGTAAGTGGTACAATGATGTTCCCGACAACGGGGATTAACCAAGCCGGGTTTAAGTGTTGGATTTGAAATTTTTCGTTATGCATCCAAGCCGACATAATGACCAGACTAAACAGCAAGTGCACGACGGCACCGGTCAGCCATAGTCCGTAAGCAAAACCATGATAATCGGTATTAAAAAGTGCACTTAACAGCAACAGGCTAATGGAAAAGGTTGGAAAGAAATTAATACGAATCGGATGATTAAAGTCTTTTTTGCTTTGGGCCGGATAACGCAGTGTTTTGAGCCCGTAAAGTATGGTAAAAACAGCGAACAATGCCGCTGTCAGCCACATCAGCCAATGGCTGGGATGAACACTCCATTGTAAGGTGTTTTCGGCTTTTTCAGTGGCAAGTGTCACCCCCGATAACCCCATTATCATGGCAAACAATGTAATGGGGACAAATTTTAGTCCGTGTTCCGGTGTGGTCATTTGTTTTCTCCGGTGGTTAGATTATGCAGCCGGCGGCGGGCCAAAAATTTTATCACTGAGTTTGACATACCATGCAGCAGCTTGCACCTGAATAATATATGCCATAGCGATAATAATGGCGATTTCAGAGCCTTTTTCGGCAAAGGCTGTCATGGCAATGGCCAGTGCAATCGACAAATTACGCATCACCGTGCCCTAAACAACGGCGATACCGTCACCACGGTTGAAAAAGAGTTTGGCGACCACTGTACTTAAAGTAAAATTGACGGCATACAGAATCACCAGCGGAATCAAATAATCCAGCAACACTTCGGGGTTAGAGGTAATTGACTTGGCTTTCAGTGCCATTGCCACAAAAACGATACCGAGCACTCCCAGCGTTGATAACACCGGCATCCGTTTTTTTATCTCCGGTTTGCCGATGCGCGATAAGAATATTTTGGTTAAGTAACCGGCAATCATCGGTAAAAAGACCACCACAACAATTGAAGTGAACACTTTTTGCATCGGAATATCGATACTTTTTCCCATTAAATATTCGGCATATAACGGGGTGGCGATTGAACCTAAAATCAAACCGACTACTGTCATTTGCACGGCGGCGTTAATGTTACCTTTGGAAAAGCCGGTCCAGGAGATGGTCATACCACTGGTTGGCAGTAAAGCAACAAACAGCATCCCCAAAATAATTAACGGTTGATTGGGGAAAAAGAATTTTGCCAAGGCAAAGGCAATAAAAGGAATAACGGCAAAATTAAGGAATTGTGCCACCAGTTGCGGTTTAATGCCTTTGGGCGAGAAGACTGCCTCTATTTGTAAATTGACCATCATTGGATAGACCATTAAAAAAGTCAATGGCATCACGGTGACTTTCAAGAAAGATAAGTCAAACAGATAACCACCAGTAATGCCGGCAATCATCACGACAGGGATTGACCAAACCAAGTTTTTTTGAATTAAAGCAAGTAATTTCCACATAAGCGTAAGGATTAGTAAAGTTAAAGAAAAAATTATATAATGTAAACGTTATTGTGAGACAACTATTATATGGAGAAAATAATGAAAAAACAAATTTTAAGTAAAGATACCGAATCAGCCAGCCCATTTCGTCAAGTCGTTGATGCAAACGGTTATAAGCTGTATTTTGACCTGCCGGAGGCCTTTGGCGGCGAGGGTTCGGCACCAAATCCGCACGTTTATTTGGATGCCGCAGTGCTGGCTTGTAAGGGGATGGTTATTCGTTTGGCTGCTGCCCGCCGCAAATTACCGTTAGATGATGTGAAAATCACCTTAAACACCGATGACAGCCAAGAACGCGACGGCTTGTACGTGATGAATTTTGCTATCGAGCTGATTGGTGATTTGGACGATAAACAACGTCAAATTTTATTGGCAGCTGCCGAGCAGTGCCCGGTGGGTAAACTATTGGGGGATAATGTTAAGGTCGAGTTGAACAGCCGTTTGGTCTGAATCTTCGGCAGGTTGTTAATTACCCGTATGGTGGCCGGCCTGTTGTGTGGGTAGTTGTTTTATCGGAAACCTTTATCTCCGATTTTTGATGACACCGATATTGTTATTGTCACTTTGATGAAACAAAATTAATGTCCGGGCATTGGTAATTCTTGTTATAATGAGGCTCCTATTAACTCAAATGGAAAGATTTATGAAAAAACTACTGATGATGTTGGCTTTGACGGGTGTTATAGCTGTCGCAAATGCGGAAAAACCAAGTACGGAAAGCGTTGAGAAACTGATGCGTACTACCCAATCTGAACAGCTTGCTCAGCAAATGTTTAAACAAACGATGGCTATGCTAAAAACACGACTGACTAAAGCACCCGAAGAATTTTGGCAAGAACTTGAAAAAGAATCAGGTGCTGAAGGATTGGTCAAACTTTTGATTCCTGTTTATCAAAAAAATCTTTCACAAGAAGATGTTGATGCAATTACCGCTTTTTATAATACACCGGCAGGAAAAAATCTGATTGCAGCACAACCCAAGATTATGCAGGAAAGTATGATGATTGGACAGCAGTGGGGACAAGAGATTGCCCAAAAAGCCATAGCCAATTATAAAGCAAAATATGGTGATAAATAAATAGCGTAAAAAACACCATTCGGTACAAAGCGTCCCCCTTGTTGAAGGGGGACGCTTGTTTCATACCCGGGCTACACTACCTACAAATAAAGAATCACATTTGCCATCAGTGAGACAAATCCCAAAGCAATCAAAAGAGAAACACAATAGCTGATAATACTTAAAACCTTATAGTGTTTCATCACAAAAAAGACAAACTCGGGGCGGTTATAAAAAACCACAACGGTGTTTGAACGCAGACTAACAAAGCCCATTAACAAGGCAAAAGTGGGCGGAAAGATATACGACAACCAAATCATTTGCGTTGATTCGTCCTCTTCCAGCAGGTTGCCTGTTATCACCAGGTATGTCGCGGCCAGAAACAACCACGTACAAAACAGAAAAAAATCCGCTTGAAAAAGTTGAGAGACGGGGATGCGTTTTGAATCGTATTGTTTTATCGC
>PDWI01005293.1_pt1 | contig 16716 bp, 7 predicted proteins | sample 1430891 | NCBI WGS metagenome assembly PDWI01 (sample SAMN01162508, study PRJNA174530) | Oral metagenome, whole genome shotgun sequencing project. | biome: Marine environment; feature: Marine mammal; material: Swab sample of the gingival sulcus; isolation source: swab sample of gingival sulcus...
TTTAGTTGGATTCAGTCCACTTGTCAGGGAGCAGGTCTCTCATTTCCTTTTCAGACATGTTTCTATATTCTCCCAGTTGTTGTATGACATCTCTAAAATTTTGACATAAGGTAATGCGTTTGCCCTGCTTAGCTGTCAAGATTAAGGACTCTTAGAAGGTATGCTCGGTCTATATTGCTTTGATTACTTTTGTTTTTAAGAATAACAACCGTTGAAGTGTCATGCTCCATACGCATAATCAAGGCGTTATAACCGTGCCACCAACCGGCATGATAAATCACTTTTGTAGAATCCTCGGCATAATAAATCCGCCATCCGTAACCATAATTCACTTTAGCTGTTTTTCGCTTTCCGTAAGGCTGAAAAGCTAAATCTAAGGTTTCTTTTTGGATGATGACATTGTTGTAAAGACCGAAGTCCCAAAGCCACAAGTCGTAAACGGTAGAATAAATCCCTTTATCGCCAACGGCACCATCTAAAAAATCAGGATTAGCCTCAATAAACCCATACTCATAACCGGTTACTAAATTGGGACTTTTAAAAGGGTATTTATGATTATAAACATAGGTGTTTTTCATTCCAAGTGGCTCGAAAATATATTGTTTCATATATTCCCGAAAAGGCATCCCCGAAACCTTTTCTACGATAGCCGCCAAGAGCATATAACCTGTATTACTGTAATCGAAACGCTTGTTAGGGGAGTAGTAAGGTGTTGGAAAACTGTCTGTAAGTAATTGTATCACAGAGGAGTTTTGTAGAGGCATCTCTTTGTCTTTCCAAATATTATCGCAGTAATAAATATAATTCATCAAGCCCGAACGATGACACAGTAAATCATGAACTCGAATACCCTTGTATGGAAAATTTGGAAAAAAACATTGGATGCTATCGGTTAGATTCAATTTGTGTTGCTCATATAACTGTAAGATGGCAACCGCTGTAAATTGTTTAGAAACAGAACCTAACTGAAAAACACCATCTAAGGTTAAAGGCTTTTTACGTCTAAAGTTAGCAAGCCCGTAAGATTTCTGAAAAAAAACTTCTCCTTTTTGGGCTATTAAAACATTACCATTAAAAAGATGTCGGCGAGAAAGTTCCGAAAAATAAGTATCTAAAGCCCTTCTTTTAGATGCTTGATACAAATCTAAGGTATCTTCATTCTTTAATGCAGAAATAGATTCTTTCTTAGCCGTTTGCTGAGAACAAGAAAAAAATAAGACCACAAAAAAGATTATTCCTCCTCGAAAAAACGCTTGATAGCTCCTAAATAATATTCTCTCCACCCCTCTGTTATATTTTCGTAATCTTCATCAGGGATATTGGTGTGCTTTAGAACGAGGTATGTTTCGTTTTTTTGCGGAAACAACTTGATGCTTGCAACAGAAACTTCTTCTTGCTCTCCAAAGAACCACTCCTGACAGAGATATTCATTACTTATAAAGTCTAATATTTTACCCGTAATATCCCCTTCCCATAAAGAAAACGCCCCACCTTTTTTAAGCTCCATAACAGCCGGATAACCGCTCCAAAGCTCTATGGCAAAGGGGTTTGTTAAAGCGTTATACACATCTTCCGGTGTAGCTTCTTTAATCGTAAGTTTGTAAGTAAAATCTTTCATAATAAAGCTTACAAAATAAATACGAATAGATGAGATATGCAACAAAATATTAACCTGAGTTCGATTTAAACTTTGCTCTGAAAATCCCAAAGTATAACTATTAGAAATAATTCTTTAATTAATTCAAGAAATTAGTTATCCGAAAGTCGATATGCCAAAAAACATGTACTTTTACTCATTAATTTTTATCGGACAACAATGATTTTGTATATTTAAGTAGATATTCACTATTTAAATATTTTGTTTTTAGAACACATGGTCAATTAAAAACATAAACTAATGAAAACTCTATTTCTATTTTTATTTATTTCATTATCTCTTTTTACGTCAGCTCAGAAAAAATCAGAATATATACAATACTATAATCTTGTAAATGAGGGTGATAAGCAAATATACTTGGGTAATGACAGCCTAGCTTATCAATTTTATAAAGAAGGTTTTAAGAGAGTTGATTATGTACATAATACTAACTTAATAAAAGCATCCCAACTAGCATCAAGCTTAGGATATAATAGATACTGTTATAAATTGTTACAGTGTGCTTTTAAGCAAGGCGAAGATATAAATATTTTAGATTATGAACCATTTGTTAATTTTAAGAATACAAAATACTATAAAAAACTAGTAGATAACTATCCTAAATATAAAGCTTCATTTTTAACCTCATTAAATATTGACTATAAAAAACAAATAGACAGCTTATATTATATTGACCAATATATTGTTAGAGGTAATACTAATATTAAAGGTAATTACCAAATAGATTATTCTTTAGATATTCAATTATTAGATAGTTTAATATTCACAGAGTTTTTATCTCTTATAGATAAGTATGGGTTTGCAACAGAAAAAAATATTGGCCCCGAAAGTTTTAAAAAGGTATGGGTTTTTTTTCATCATAATATAAGACTGCCAGAGAACAATGAATACATTCCATTGGCACAAGAAGCTCTTTTACAAGGTTCATATTTGCCTCAAAACTATGCATGGATGTATGACCAAAGTATGACCTACAATAATAATCCCCCTTATTTTTATTATGGAGTCGCTTCAATCGAAAATTTAACAGATGATGAGAAAGTTGAAATTAACAAAAGAAGAAAGAATTGGGGTGTTAAACCAATAGAATCAACGCTAATTGAGACCATCAAGGAAAATGGAAGAATAAGTATAATGCAGACTACATTATGGTAAAATAAGAAAGTTTATGGTTCTATTTACTTCATACTTTTTTTCCTAAATAAACTTTAAAGGCTTAAATAAGCCTATAGCCTAGTTTTATCTGTAATTATTTCTGCTGGCTCTGTTATTTTTTGAGAAAACTTAAGTTCTTTTCTATAACTTGACATCAATGCATCCTAGATCTCAATTTTAGTCAAGTAAACACCTCATCTTTGCCCTGAAAATCTAAGATATTTGTGAATTTCTGTGAGTGAAATGTTAAATTGAACACAGGTTATTACACTTCTCAGGCAAACGCATTACTGTATGTCAAAATTTATTTTGGGCGTTCCCCTCCGGGTCGGGCTTTCCGCTCCAATCTTTTGTTTGTACCCTCACAAAAGGATTTCCTCTGCAATCCCTAACGCGGGGCGTGTGTTATGCCATCACGAGAGCTTTTGGTTAAAAGTTCCAAGCATGACGGACAATTTTGCAAATGATTAATTGTTAAAAAAAACACCGTCGCGGAGACGCTTACATTTTGCACCCTGCTAGAGGGTTAATATGCTTGGTGTCTAAAAAAAGGCTGTCCGAATAGGACAGCCCTTTTTATTATTTTAGACTGAGGTTACTGAACAATCACTTGCTTTTTAACGACAGTATCTCTTGTTTCAATCTCGAAAATATAAACGCCTTTTTCAAAAATATTTGAGCTGATTTGAACTCTATCTAAATTGATATTCTGATAATGACGCACTTGTTTTCCTGCTGCATCATAAACTCGAATAGCAACAATATGCGACGATGATTGAATATTTAAGACATTTTTTACAGGATTAGGATAAATGCTTAGATTTCCTGTTTCTATAGAAGAAACGTTATCTATAACAAAAATCATTCCGTCATCCTCCATATTTGAAATAGAGTGGTAATAAGGACCGCCATTAGCTTTCATATTGCCATTCCAAGCATTACAAGGTTCAGTCTTTGTTACACGCACAGCATAAAAAACAGTATCTTCTTCCGAATCTAACATATAAGAATACTGAGTGTTATTAACGGTTGCTAATAAATTGTAATCCGTTTCGTTGTTAGACTTCTTATAAACGAAGAAGGTAGGATTTTCAAAACCAATATAGTCATCCCAAATGAGTTGTACTTCTCCAGTTTCTACATTTGCATTTAACTCTAAGTGCATTGTTTTGTGAACATCGCTCATAGGAGATTCTATTCCACAAGGACTAACCGCTGTTATACGGTATGCGTACGATTTTAAGGAAGGATTTGCTGTTAAATCTTCAAAAACAGTTATTTCATCAGCTCCTACAGAACCTAATAAACTTCCTGATCCGGAGCAATCTTCTCTATAAATATTATAATGATCTACATTTTCTAATTGAGAACGCTCCCAAATAACAAGGTTGTGCTCATCATCCTCAAGTGTATTTACAGTAACCATACAAATAGGTTGTACATTAGGCATTTCTGAATTTACTTGTATGTTTCTCGCCAATTTACAATCTCCGTCGGTTACCAATAAGGCATAAAGTCCCGGGTTTAATCCTGATAAATCTTGAGTAGTAGCACCATTCGACCACAAATAAGTTTCGGAACCTGAACCTCCGGTATAAGTAACCTCAATAGAGCTTTCGCCACAAATAGACTCTTTCACTTCGTAATCTAATGTGCCAATACCTCCATTATCACCAACAGCGATAGTAACAGCTGTTGAGCTACCTGTTTCGTTATCTGTGATAGTACACTCATAAAATCCTGAGGCTAAATTATTCGCTGTAGATTCTGTTTGAGGAGGGTTAGTGTTCCATAAGAACGAATAAGACTCACTTCCTCCCGTAACAGATATTGTTGCAGACCCATCGGAAGAGCCACAAGTTGCGTTGGTGGAGCCGACTGTTACTTCCAAATTTTGCATATTGCTTGCTCCAATACAATCTGTAGTCACACATCCATTAGCATCTATAACAGTCACAGAATATCCTCCGGGGAATAAGTCGGTACTTGAGTTAGATGTACTACCATCTTCCCAAATAAATTCATAAGGGGCTAAACCTCCCGTAACATTAAGTGTGATTGCTCCATCATTACAAGTTTCACAAGATGCTTCTGTAATATCTGGATTCAAGCTAATTTGTTCTGTATTATCAATTATAAAATATTCTGTATAAATACAATTCAAGCTTCTCTCCGTGATGTTGACTGAGTAATTCCCGGACGATAAATTATTAACCTGAACGGCTGTATCTCCAGTACTCCATAGTAAACTATAATCATTGTATATAGAAGTTCCTGTTATTTGGTCTATCATAATATCAACGACCCCATTATTATCACCACAAGAAGGTTTTTGAGTATTTATCACAATGTTTGGAATTGATAATTCTGTTATTGTAGTTGCAGTAAATACCTTTTCACAAGCATTATGGTCTGTTACAGTTACTTGATAATCAACGGTTCCCGGTAAATCCGTAATGCTGTCGGTCATAAGTCCATTACTCCATAAGTAAGAATACGGCTCAGTCCCTCCGTCAACCTCAATGGCCAAGATCCCTTCATTAGAGCCGGGGCAAGCTGAATTTTGGTGGAATGTTTCTGAAATAACAATCTCCTCAGGGGCTTGATTAATAGCAAAAGTCGCTTCAACTTCACAGTGGTTAGTATCCTCAACGGTCACGGTATAATTACCGGCTTCCAAGTTATTAATCTCGGAAGTGCTTTCTCCATTGCTCCAAGTGTAAGTGTAAGTTCCGGTTCCACCACTTACATTGACAGAAATAGCACCCTTGTCACCAAAACAATTAGGTTGAGTAAGGATTTCTGTGATAACGATTTCCTCAGGTGCATCATTAATCGTAAATGATTTTTCTTTCTGGCAAGTTTTAATATCCGTCACCGTTACGGTATATTCACCAGCTGACAAGTTAGAAATATTACTTGTTGTTTGTCCATTACTCCAAGCGTAAGTGTAACCGTTATTAGTAGGGTCAGGAGTACCGCCACTTACATTTAGTGATATGGAAGCATTATTAGCACCGAAACAAGAAATTTGCTGTATAGTCTCTGTAATAGAAATTTCAGAAGGAGCTTGATTAATAGCAAAAGTTTCTTGTGCTTCGCAATTGTTAGCATCCCTCACCGTTACAGTATAGTTACCTTCTTCTAAGTTATTAATCTCGAAAGTGCTTTCCCCATTGCTCCAAGCATAAGTGTAATCGCCAGTTCCCCCCGACGCTTCTACAGAAATAGCACCCTTGTTACCAAAACAATTCGGTTGAGTTACACTTCCTGTAATGGCAATATTACACGAACTCTCTGTTGTAAATTCAACGATATCGCTAAAATTACTTAATTTAGTACCACAGTTGGCTTGTACATAAGCTTGGTAAGTTGTTCCTTGTTCTAAATTAGTAATAGTAGTAGGTATATCTGTTACAGATACGGTTGTGCCTTCTGTTGTAGGATCAAATCCCGAAGCTCCATAAATTATATTCCAACTCGTTTCTTCCCCACTTGGTACCCAAGTCAAAGTAGCTTCTGTTTCGGAAACAGATTCTGTAGATAGTGAGGTTGGAGTAGGACAAGAGCTTCGTACAATAAAGTTATCAATCCTAAAGGAGTAAGTGTTATAGTAAGAAGCGGTAGTGCGTGTTGCCCAAAATGCAAACTTTACATCGCCTTCAGTGATGTCTGACAAGTCGATAATCTCTTGCTGGTTGGTATATGGTGGAGAATTATAGGTATTGTATGCTTTTAGAGTATTCCAATTAGAACCGTCTAAGGTGTATAAAACCCTTACTTCATCGGAAGACATAATAACACTAGAACCGGACATTACGGCATGTGCATCATATCGTAACTCGTATCCTCCAGAAGATAAATCAAAGGCAGGAGATATTAACCAAGATGATTTTACAGAGTTGCCGAAATCAAAAGCTGTATAACCTTCTGTTAGATACCATTCCGGAGAATGATTTGCGGGAGTCCCATCTATATTTTTTTCTTCTCTTTCCCAACACTCCGGAAGGTAAGAAAAAGAAAAATCTTGAGTATAATTTGGAGTATAAACCTCACAAGGAGTCTCGAATGCAACCATAGGAGTAAATGTACTTAACTCTCCGTTTCCACAATCGGCTTGTACATACACATTGTATTTCGTGTTGGGTAACAACCCGTTAATAGTAATAAAGGTATCTGTTACAGATATTGTGGTTCCTTCTGTTGCAGGGTCAAATCCTGATGATCCATAAATTACATTCCAATTGGTTTCGGCTTCGCCTTTTTTCCAAGTTAAAGTAACCTCTGAGGTAGAAACATTTTGTGCGGATACTTCTATAGGTTTAGGACAAGAAGGGCGTTCTTGAATTATAAATTTGTCCATGTTAAACGTATAGTTATCATCGATATAAAGACCGCTGGTTGCCCCGAATGCAATTCTCACATTAGACCCCGAGATATTGGATAGATTAATAAGCTCTTTTGTAGGGGTTGTGGATGGAGAGTTGTCAGAGTTATATGTCTTTAATACATTCCAATTAATATCATCTAATGTATATAACACTTTCACTTCATCATCATTTATCATATTTGGGATTCCTCCGCTTAAGTACAGATCGTATGTTAACTCATAATCTCCTGAAGATAAATCAAAAGGAGGAGATATTAACCACGATTTAGTGTCATAATAAATTCTAACACTCGCTTTGGAGCTTTCTATTTCCCATTTCGTATAATATCCGGAAACAGGGCTTCCGTCTATATCTTTGGCTTCAATGTCCCAACAAGTTGGAAGAGAATTAGAAGAAAACTCTTGAGTGTAAGGCGGTGTGTAAATTTCACATGGAGTCTCAAATGAGACTTTAGAAGAAAACGCACTGAGTTGTCCACTTGCACAACTTGCTTGCACATAGGTATCGTATTGTGTTCCAAATGACAATCCGCTAATAGTAATAAAGGTATCTGTCACAGATACTGCTGTGCCGGACGTATTAGGGTCGAAACCTTTTTCTCCATAAACTACATTCCAATTGGTTTCGGCTTCGCCTTTTTGCCAAGTTAAAGTAGCTTCCGAGGTAGAAATATTTTGTACGGATAACTCTATAGGTTCCGGACAAGTAGGGCGGGTTTTAACCTCAAAGTCATCAAGTTCTACGAAATAGCCATTACTTAAACCGGATGCTCCGCTTACGCTGAATGCAAATGTTACGTTAGTTCCGGAAATGCCTGATAAACTAATAATTTCTTGTTTAGATAGTGATGCGGAACTACTAATACCATATTTCTTTAAGGTCGTCCAATTAGAACCGTCTAGAGTATATACAACTCTTACTCCGTCGTTAGAAGCAGTTTCTCCTTGCGATATAGAGATTTTATACCTTAATTCATAAGTCCCACTAGATAAATTGAAAGAAGGAGGCAAGAGCCAAGAGTTCGTGTTCTCGGAGACAAAAAGTCCTGCAAAAGAATCATATTTTTTCCATTTTTTGCCGCTTATTGCAGGTGCTCCATCTATATCTTGTGAAGTAATTCTCCAACAATCCGGTGGAAAATTATCAGAAGAAAAATCTTGTGTATAACTTGGGGTATAGGCGTCACAAGAGGTCTTAAATGAATGTTTAAGGGAGAATTCACTTAATTCACTTCCACAATCAGCTTTCACATAGACATCGTAAGAGGTTTGTTCTGATAAGTTGCCAATAGTAATAAATGTATCTGTAGCAGAAAGTTCTATACCAGCTCCTGTGCCCGGGGTAAATCCTGTTTCTCCATAAATCACTTGCCAGTTGGTTTCCTCATTGCCTTTTTGCCAAGCTACAGTTGCTTCTGAGGTAGAAACATTTTGAGTGTATAATATTGTTGGTGCCGGACAGCTAGGGCGTGTTTGAATCATAAAATCATCAATATTAAATATATAGTAGGTATCACGAGTAATAGATTCTTTCGCCCAAAATGCAAACTTAACATTAGCACCTGAGATACTTGACAGATTAATAATTTCTTGTTGAGGTGTTGTCGATGGAGAATTGTCGAAATTATAAGTTTTTAAAAGGTTCCAATTAATACCATCTAATGTATATAAAACTTTTAGAGTATCTTCAGGACCCATAGTAGAATTACCGCTATATACCTCTAAAGAAGCCTTGTATCTTAACTCGTGTTCTCCTGAAGACAAATCGAAAGGAGGAGAAATTAACCAAGAGATCCCTATCATTCCCATTTCTGACTGAAAAGATGCTGTTGCTTTACCATATCCATTCCTCCATTGTTGATTTCCCGATATAAGATTCCCGTTTAAATCGGTATGTTTTATAGTCCAACAATCCGGCGGAAAATCATACGAAGAAAAATCTTGTGTATAATTTGGTGCATAAGCTGCACAAGGCGTTGTAAATGAAAATTTGGGGGATAGAGCACTTAATTCTCCGTTTCCACAATCGGCTTGTACATATACATCGTAAGTGGTTTGCTCTGATAAATTGTTAATAGTAACGAATGTATCTGTAACAGAAATCACTGTTGCCCCTGCACCCGGGATAAACCCAGCTCCTCCATAAAACACTTTCCAGTTGGTTTCCTCATTGCCTTTTTGCCAGGTTAAAGTCGCTTCTGTTATAGAAATATTTTGTGCAGATATTCCTATAGGCTCAGGACAGGCAGGACGTTCTTGAATTATAAAATTATCAACCTTAAAATAGTAAGAAGAAGGTGTAGGAGAATAATTAGATAAGTCTGTCGCGAAAAAAGCAAATTTTACATTAGCATTGTTAATACTTGACATGTCAATAATTTCTCGCTGAGTATTTGATGGCTCATTGTTGGAATTATAGGTTTTTAAAAGATTCCAATTAAAACCGTCTAAGGTATATAAAACCTTTACCTCATGACTAGATAACATCCCGTTAAAGTCATCACCTGAGTCAATATTTACATCGTATCTTAGCTCATAGTTTCCTGCAGATAAATCAAACGAAGGAGAGATTACCCCTGTCTCAAAGTCTCCATATCCAAATTCGACCTCCATACATGAACCTCCACAATCCCACTTTTCGTATCCTCCCGAAGGTAAAGGAGTTCCGTCTATGCCTTTTGTTGCATATTTCCAACAATCGGGAAGGTTATCAACAGAAGAAAAATCTTGTGTATAATCCGGTGTATAAGTGGCACAAGGAGTCGTAAATGAATATTTAGGGGACAATGCACTTTGCTCTCCGTTTCCACAATCAGCTTGCACATAGACATCGTAAGAGGTTTGGTCCAACAAGTTGTTAATGGTAATGAATGTGTCTGTAATAGAAGTTGTTGTGCCTTCTGTTTCCGGATTAAAATCTTTTGCTCCATAAATTACATTCCAATTGGTTTCAGCTTCGCCTTTTTGCCAATTTAATGTTACTCCCGTAGGAGTAATGTTTTGTGCAGATAAGTCTGTAGGTTCCGGACAAGATGGACGTGTCTGGACTATAAAATTATCAATATGTAAATAATAACTACTATTAGATTCAGAACCACTTGTTGCTCCAAACGCAAATATTACATTGGTACCGGTAATATCCGATAAATTAATAATTTTTTGTTCTGGCGTTGTTGACGTGGTGTTGTCTGTATTGTGTGTTTTTAATACATTCCAAGTGAAACCATCCAAAGTATATAAAACTCGTAGCTCATCATCAGAGCCCATAAAGTTATTATCTTCCAAAAAGATATCATATCTTAACTCATAATTACCAGCCGATAAATCAAACATAGGGGACGTCAACCAAGATCTTATATTTGTTCCATAAATATAAATTTTAGCACTAAAATTGTTTGCGTTGAGAGTTCCTTTAAACCAGTTTGTAGAGCTTGTGGTGGGTAGTCCATTGATGTCTTTTGATGTGACTGTCCAGCAATCGGGAGGGAAATTAGAAGAAAACTCCTGTGTGTAATCCGGAGTATAAGCACCGCAAGGAGTGGTAAAAGAGTATTTATAAGAAGAGCTTAAATCTCCAGCTCCACAATTGGCTTGTATATATACATCGTAAGAAGTTTTTATTTCTAAGTTGCTGATAGTAACAAGAGTATCGGTTACCTCTATTGTCGTGCCTTCTGTATTCGGGTCAAAGTTTTCTTCTCCATAAATTACATTCCAATTACTTTCTGTTCCCCCTTTACTCCATTTTAAGGTAGCCTCTGTCGCTGTGATAGATTGGGAGGTAACATTTTTTACTTTTGGACAAGTTATAGGGGTGGTAAAATTTTGTTTATAAGATAAAGAACTTAAATCGTTATTCCCACAATCCGATTGAATATAAACATTGTAAGAAGTTTCTCCACTTAAACCATTGATGGTGCAAAAGGTATCGGTTACTTCTATTGTTGTTCCTTCTGTATCCGGATTAAATCCGGCTTCTCCATAAATTACATTCCAATTATTTTCTGTTCCAACAGGAGTCCAATATATATTTGCAGATGTTCCCATGAGATTATTAACTTGTATATTGGACGGAGGGAAACAGGTTAATTCTCTTAACACAATATTGTCTATAGAGGCAGGAGGGTTACTTCCCTGGCTGTTATCATTTCTCCAAGAGAATACTAACTTCATGCTATCTTGAGTTATTTTATTTGGCGTTAACTCAATACTAGCTTGTTGTAAAGTTTCTTGTTGATTATAACGTTCCCCAATTAGATTACTACTTGTGAGTTGTGTCCCTGCATTAATAGCTGTTCCTTTAGTAACTAAATACACTTTAAGAAAATCGTAACTGCTTTCTCCCTTACAAACCCAGTCAAAACTTAAAGTTGCATTAGTAACACCATCAAAATTAATAGGGATATAAGCGTGAGAGATAGAAGTATTACTGTTATTGTACTGATTATCGGAGCCATTATCTGTTATGAACAAAGCATTTCCGGTCTGAGCAGTCAAACTTCCATGCATCCAATAGTTTTTCTCTGTGCCATTAACCAATATAATATCTCCTAAATTGGTTTCAAAATCGTTGGAAAAAGGAAGGTTAGCATATTTTTCTAGCGTATTAAAGCTAACCTCTTCAGACCACTCTGACACATCTCCATTTCCACAGTTTGCTTGTACATATACGTAATAAGTGGATAAAGAACTTAGCCCTGTAAGAGAGTGAGGGTTTCCTGTAGCTGCACCATTATATATATCAGCAGTTTCTGTTGCCGGGTTTATAGAACTAGAAGAAACTTTAAGGTTCCATGCAGTTTCAGTTCCGCCTTTTACCCAAGTTAAGTTAGCTCCGGTTGCGGAAATATCTTGAGCAGATAAAGATGTTGGTTTCGGGCAAGTAGGAGTTCCACTTAGCTCAACATCATCTAAAAACAAATACCATTTATCTGTTGATACGGCTCTAATAGCAACATAAACGGTTTGCCCTATGTAATCTGATAGAAAAATCGTTTTTTTTTCCCATTCTGTTCCCGGTGCATATTCCGGCTCCAATACTACAGAAAAGTCGGAAGAGGAAGACGGTGTGTTTCCGGAATTCGACAAAACAACCTCATACGCATCTTCATGATTTGAGTTTTTATTTTTTACCCAAAAAGAAATTTGATCTGTTACATTTTGTATTACCGTAATAGGAGGTAAGACTAGGTAATCGTTGTGTGCTTCGCTACTGTGATACTCTATAAGGAAAGCATTTGAACCAGAGTGAGCTCCTCCATTAATAAAATTCTGGATGAACCATGTATTAGGATCTCCTTCATTGATGACATCCCAATCGGTAGGGATGTTCGTAGAAGCATCAAAGTTTTCAACAAAACCATTCGTGTATGGCGGTGGTGTTGGGGGGGTTTGGGGAGCGACCCCCGGAGTGAGTTCTTTTTTACCTTGATAAGACAAGAGCAACTGGTCATCTTTAGGTAAAATATTTGCCCTGATTTTTGCTTGGCTGCTAAAACTGAAAAGTGTTGTTAGCAGAAAAGCGACTAAAAAGATTGTTTTTTTACGCATCGTATTAAGTTATTTAATTATCAGTATAAAATCGGTAAGTACTTTTTTGTAAATAAGTTTGTGTTAAATCAAGATGTCCTAAAATGCAATCTTATAAGTTGTTAAAAGAAGTTGTTTAATAACACAACCTTATAGATATATTCATCAAATTGTTATTTTTTATTGAGCCTTTTAACATAATTAAGATAAGACACAAGAAATTCCATTCCTGAAAAATATTACACTTACCAAGCGAGCAAAGTTACTATTTTTCAAAAAAAAAACAAAACATATTCTAAAAAAGAGCATAAATCTTCAGGGCAAACGTACTATTCTTATATGAGTTTGTAAATTATTGATTTGTAGTATGTTAAAAAACGAGGTCTATTCTAAGAGAGAACATAAGTCTTTGTTTGTTATTAATTTATAAACTCAATATGTCTTTTGACAGAAAGTAATGCGTTTGCCCTGCATAAATCTTTGATTGTTATTGATTAGATTTGTTTTTCATTTTGCTGTGCAAAAAGTGAGGTTTACAATTGAGTAAAATATCCTTGCTTAGTTTCTGTACGTCCGGAAGCGTCTTGTATGATAAGTCTCCACAAATATTTTTTGTTTTTGTAGAACTGACCGTTACCGTCTTGTTCGCCTCCCCAACCCTTATCAACGTCGGTGGTTTCAAACAATAACTGTCCTTCTAAGCTAAAGACTTGGAACGTGTAAGTAAAGGATGCGTGAGAAATATATTTAACTATAAACTCATCGTTATACCCATCGCCATTCGGAGAAAAAGCGGTTGGAGCAAAGACTTTGTGTTGAATGCTGTATTTTAAGTTTTCGATTTTTTGATTTACACAAGCTTTTTCGCTCTTTAATTTTATTTTAAGTTGGTATTCTCCTGCATTTTGCAATTGAAAGTTTCCTTCTTGATTTTCGGAAATAAGATTATCGTTGATAAACCATTGGCAAGTTTTGTATTCAGAAGTGTTTCTAAATTCTAACAAGCCTTCTTCACTAATATTATATTCAAACTCAACCGTAGGTAAGTCCCAAACCGTAATTTCGTATTCTTTTGAGAAATTATCTAAGCCATTGGCATAGATGCGAAGTGATAATTTACTACGTCCAGCTTTCTCTACCTTCAAAGTTCCGGTTGAAGCTAGGCTTAAAACTTTATTTTCAAACATCCATTCGATTCTTGCTTTTTCAGGAATATTTGTAATACGATATGCTATATTTAAAGGCGTACATCCTTTAAGTTTACCAAGTTCAATCTTAGGTTGAAGGACTTCTTCTTTTTCGGGTGTAAGAATAGTATTGTTAGATTCTTTTGCAGAGGAATTGTTTTTAGAGGTAATAGGTTCTTTTTTTGTTTCGGAATAATCTTGTTTCTTATCTTGTACTTTTGGAGAAGAAATTTCAGCTATTTCGGTATTCAAGTTTACAGGAATTTCTTTTATATCTTTTAATATTGGCTTTGCCTTTTTAATTTTTTTCTCAACAATAGGGCTCTTTGTTTCTGAAATATTATTTTTTTCAACAAATTTAGTGTCTTTATCCGTGAAGTACCAAAGGGTAAGTGAAATCGTTATGAATATCAAAGAAAAAACCCCAGCTTTTAATAATAAAAGACTCTTATTTACAGGGAGTTCCTTTTTTAATCGTTCCCATGCTTCAGGAGAGTAATCTTCTGTGTGATTCTCTATAGATTTTTGTATTATATCAGTAAGCTTTTTAGACATAGATGTTTCAGTAATTTGTTAGTTAGACGAAAAATATTACTTTTGGTTGCCTATCTATGGAATTGCAGAGAAAAAAACTTTGCAAATATTAATTTAATTTTTACAAAAAATGGAAACAGTTACGAATTTATTTCCTCTCATTAAAGATTATGCAATTGAATATGGTCTTAAACTAGTCGGTGCAATAATTGTACTAATTATTGGTTTTTGGATTGTTAAACGAATAGCTAAAATTGTAAATAAAATTTTCACTAAGAAAAAATTTGATGAGTCTTTAAAAGGTTTTCTTACTAGTTTAATAGTAATTACTTTAAAGGTTTTAATCGTCATTACAGCGTTAAGTGTTTTAGGTGTTGAAATGACTTCTTTTATAGCTCTGCTTGGTGCTGCCGGTCTTGCTGTTGGTATGGCTTTGTCGGGAACCCTTCAAAACTTTGCAGGAGGAGTTATGATATTACTTTTTAAACCTTATAAGGTCGGAGATTTTATCGAGGCACAAGGTAAAATGGGGGCTGTTAAAGAAATTCAGATTTTTAACACTATCGTAACCACACCGGATAATAAAACGGTTATAATTCCTAACGGAGGTTTATCAACGGGTACGATTACCAATTTCTCAACTCAAGAGACAAGACGTGTTGACCTTGTTTTTGGGGTGGGTTATAGTACAGATATTAATGCTGCTATTAGATTGATTAATGAGGTAATTAAAGCAGATGAGAGAATTTTAAAAGATCCTGAACCATTTGTAAGACTTTCGGAAATGGCTGATAGTTCGCTAAATATTACATCTCGCTCGTGGGTAAAAGGTGCAGATTATTGGAATGTTTACTTCGATTTAATCGAAAAAGTACATAAAACATTTGTAGATAATAATATCGAGATTCCATTTCCTCAAATGGATGTGCACGTTCAGCAATAAAATAATAATTAAACATAATACGTATAAAACAGACAAGGTCTGAGATAATATGATGGAAGTTAAAGCTTGAAGGTTTCATCAATAATGGCAGATAACGAACAACTTATTCAATAAAGATTACATTATAAGTTGCGAATCTCATAAATGGATAAACTTTCAAACAATACGGATAAAATTTATAATCCGGTCTCATATTTCAAGGCTTAGTCACAAAATTTTAAACACATGAAAACAAGATTAACAGCTATTTTGATGTTAGTATCAGTAATTGCCTTCTCTCAAGAAGAGGTTAAAGATTGGAAAATTAATGGTAAGGTTGGTTTAAACACCTCAGAAGTAGGTTTTTATAATTGGGCACAAGGAGGACAGAACTCTATTGCCGGAGTTGCTTTTTTTCAGATTAATGCCAATATGAAGAAGAACGATTGGACATGGGATAATAAGTTAGACCTTGAGTATGGTTTGATGCAGAATGAAGGTGAAATCGTTAAAAAATCTGATGATAGAATTGAACTTGATTCACGAGTGGGACGAAAAGCTTTTGAAAGTTGGTATTACAGTGCATTTATAAACTTTAAAACCCAATTTACAGACGGATTCGATTATAAGAATAACGATAGTATTCCAACTTCTACAATAATGGCTCCCGGGTATTTGACTTTCGGTCTGGGTATGGATTATAAGCCTTGTGATAATTTTAGTGCAAACATTGCTCCTCTTTCTTCTAAAATGACATTTGTTTTGGATGAAGAATTGTCGGATAACGGTAGCTTTGGCGTGGAGGGAGCAGAATATGATGCTTCGGGTAAAAAGATTAAAGATGGTGAAAATTATAGAGTGGAGATGGGGGCGAATATCACACTTCGATACAAAAAAGACATTTTTAAAAATGTGAATTTAGATACTAGATTAGATTTATTCTCTAACTATTTAGATAATCCTCAAAATATCGATGTTAGTTGGGAAGCTGCACTTACTATGAAGGTAAATAGCTTCTTAAATGCTGTTGTCAAAACACATTTAATCTATGATGATGATATTGACATCGCTATTGATAAAGGAAGTGAGGGGATGTATATTGGACCTGCGGTTCAGTTTAAGCAGAGCATTTCTGTTGGTCTGATGTATCAATTCTAAACAAGCACAATAGAAATATGAAAAGGGGCGTCCGATTTTAGGATGCCCTTTTTTTTCAAAGCAATGAATTAAAAACCTGAGTTCTATTTAACATTTCACTCACAGAAATTCGCAAATATTTTAGATTTGTGCTGAAAATCAAGAGCTAATAGCGGGTTATGGCTCTTGATTTTCAGTGCAAAGA
>PDWI01005294.1_pt1 | contig 16715 bp, 15 predicted proteins | sample 1430891 | NCBI WGS metagenome assembly PDWI01 (sample SAMN01162508, study PRJNA174530) | Oral metagenome, whole genome shotgun sequencing project. | biome: Marine environment; feature: Marine mammal; material: Swab sample of the gingival sulcus; isolation source: swab sample of gingival sulcus...
TTGATAGCGACGCATCAGCTTGTGTAGTGCGTTGAGCGTGCCTTTTACTGCATTGGTATGCAAGCCTTGACTGGTGGTCATATCAGGCAACGCATGATAGGTGCGAAACAGATAGTAGGAGCCGTCCACCAAAATAAAGGGCGGTTGCGATTTGTCAATATGGCTGGTATCCATTAACGCCACGTTGGGCATCTCAGCAAAGTTAGGGAGGACAGTTGGGTCGAGTGCGTTGATTGATGGCATATTGATGAGTCTCTTGTCAATTCTTCTATAAAGTTAAATAAAATTTGCGTCATTCTAACAAAATATGGTTAGATTGACCATTGCGAACATAGCTACCATTTATCCCACTAAACATAATATCAATACCCTTAGTCTTTTAAATAACTCCCTATATGTAAATAAAACTTGATATACTGTTCATCTTACAGTATTGTAACTATATAATATGACTAATGTATAGTTGGGTACGATGTACTTGAGATAAAAGTTTAGTACTTGAGGTAAATTTTAGGAGCAGTGGTTATGTCAACTCCGAGTTTTGGTGGTATTGCTTATCAGTTGGTGCAGGCTGGTATCGTTGATGAAAAAAAGATGCAGACCGCCCTTAGTCAGTCGCAACAAGAAAAAATAAGCCTAATTTCTTACTTGGTTGATCAAGGTTTGGCAGACGCGGGTAAAGTGGCTACCTTGGTTGCAAATGAATTTGGTGATCCTTTATTTGATTTAGATGCGTTGAATCTTGACAATTTACCTAAGGATTTGGTTGATGAAAAGATTGTGCGTAAGTTCAATGCTTTACCGATATTTAAGCGAGGGCAACGTTTATTTGTTGCCATGAGTGATCCTTCAAGACTTGATGCAATTGATGCCATCTCGTTTAATGCACGCCTTTCGGTAGAGACAGTGGTTGTTGAAGATGATAAACTTAAAAAAGTCATCGATGGTGCTTTTGCCGATTCTATGGATGATTTTGCTGGTTTTGATGATGGTGATTTGTCAGTTGAAGTTGAAGATACGGATAACGATAATGACAATGTTGTTGTCGATGGCGTAGAAGATGCACCTGTAGTTAAGTTTGTTAATAAGATGCTCCTTGATGCGATTCGAGCGGGTGCTTCAGATTTGCACTTTGAACCTTACGAAAAAGCCTATCGAGTGCGTTTTCGTATTGACGGGGTAATGGATAAGGTAGCAAGTCCACCCATTCAGCTTGCTGGTAAGATTGCTGCTCGTCTTAAGGTTATGTCGCAAATGGATATCTCTGAGCGTCGAGCTCCGCAAGATGGTCGTATTAAATTAAAACTTTCAAAAAATAAAGCCATTGATTTTCGTGTCAACTCATTGCCGACACTGTTTGGAGAAAAGATCGTACTGCGTATTTTGGATCCGTCCTCGGCTATGCTCGGTATTGACATGCTCGGGTATGAGCCTGACCAAAAAGAGATGTTTATGGAGGCTTTAGAAAAGCCTCAGGGTATGCTACTTATCACAGGACCTACCGGTTCTGGTAAGACGGTATCGCTTTATACGGGGCTTAATATCTTAAATACGGTTGAAAAAAATATCTCCACTGCAGAAGATCCAGTGGAAATTAACTTAGAAGGGATTAATCAGGTAAACGTTAATCCAAAGGTGGGTCTGACATTCTCTAGTGCGTTAAAGGCTTTCTTACGTCAGGATCCTGATATTGTGATGGTTGGTGAGATTCGTGACCTTGAAACTGCAGAGATTGCAATTAAAGCTGCTCAAACAGGTCACATGGTATTGTCAACACTGCACACCAACTCAGCACCAGAAACGTTGACACGTCTGCGTAATATGGGGGTTGCCTCTTTTAATATTGCAACTTCAGTAAACCTAGTTATTGCACAGCGTTTGGCAAGGCGTTTGTGTAAGGCCTGTAAGAAACCGACACAAGTACCTCGTCAAAGCTTATTAGAAATGGGCTTTACAGATGAAGACTTAGATAATCCAGAAAATGTGATTTATGAGCCGGTGGGTTGTAGTGAATGTCGGGAAGGTTACAAAGGGCGTGTGGGTGTCTATGAAGTCATGAAAATTAACGATGATATCTCACGTATTATTATGGAAGATGGTAATGCCATTGAGATTAAGGATGCTGCCTTAAAAAATGGCTTCCGTGACTTACGACGTTCGGGTATTATGAAAGTATTGCAGGGATTGACTAGCATTCAAGAGATGTATCGTGTTACTTCTGATTAGTAGCCGTAAAATATATATTTAATATGATTAATTGTAAATGATTGTGTTTGTGCCTCGGTTGTTTGTGGGCATGACATCTAATAATAGTAGGAATTTCTTATGGCAAAAGCAAAAACAGATATGTTGATAGACTTTAGCTACACAGGAACCAATCGTCGAGGACAAAAGGTTAAGGGTGAGACGACCAGTCGTAGTATGGAAATTGCTAAGGCTCAGCTAAGCAAGCAAGGTATTCAAGTTGTCAATATTAAGAAGAAACCTCAACCCATTGTTATCCCAGGTATGGCACCAAAGATTAAGGCCATGGATATTGCTATCTTTGTCCGTCAGTTAGCAACTATGATGAAAGCTGGGGTGCCATTAACGCAAGGGTTTGAAATTGTTGCTGATACGTTAGAAAATCCAACCATGAAGGAGTTGGTGCTAAAAATCAAGTCAGATGTTGAGTCAGGTACAACCTTTGCTGAGGCACTAAAAAAGCATCCTAAGTATTTTGATGATTTATTTTGTTCTCTAGTTGAGGCAGGGGAGCAATCTGGGGCGTTGGAGACTATGCTTGATAGGGTTGCAACCTATAAAGAAAAGAGTGAGTTGCTAAAAGCAAAAATTAAAAAAGCCATGAAGTATCCCATTGCTGTCATCATTGTTGCTGTTATTGTTACTGCGATTTTGCTGATTAAGGTGGTGCCTGTATTTGCTGAAATGTTTGAGGGTTTTGGCGCCAAGCTTCCAGCTTTCACTCAGCTAGTGGTGGATATGTCTGAATGGATGAAGACATGGTGGTTTGTGATGATTATGGCTGTTTTGTTTGTTGTGGTTGGTTTCTCCCAAGCAAAGCTGCGTAGTAAGAAGTTCCGAGAGGCTTTGGATAAAATAACACTTAAGCTACCTATTTTTGGTAAGATTGCCTATGAAGCGATTATTGCCCGTTTTGCTCGTACATTGTCAACCACTTTTGCAGCTGGTGTACCTATGATTGACGCGTTAGATTCGACTGCAGGGGCGACTAATAATATTGTATTTTATAATGCGACGCAGCAAATTAAAGAGGATGTATCAACAGGGCAGCAATTGCAGTTTTCTATGCGTACGACCAATTTATTTCCTAGTATGATTATTCAAATGGTAGGTATCGGTGAAGAAGCTGGTAGTTTAGAAGAAATGTTGGATAAAGTAGCCACTTACTATGAAAATGAGGTAGATAATGCGGTTGACGGTTTGACTAGTTTGATGGAACCCATGATTATGGCGTTTTTGGGAATTGTTATTGGTGGTTTAGTAGTTGCTATGTATCTCCCAATCTTCCAGATGGGTTCAGTTGTTGGATAATAATTATTGTTTGTTGGGTAGCTACTTATGGAACTTATTACACTTCTGCAAACTAGTGATTATTCAGTTGTTATTATTTTTACAATACTTGGGCTCTGTGTTGGTAGTTTTCTGAATGTGGTGATTCATCGTATACCGCTGAAGATGTTTTATGAATGGCGTCAGGAGTGTAGCCAGTTTTTAAGTAATGAAAAAGACATTGGTGTTGAGATGATGGCAGAGGTTCAGCAAGTAGTAGCTAAGGACAATCCCATATCTTTAAGCTTTCCACCATCACGCTGTCCTAAGTGTGCCCATCAAATCCGCTGGTATGAAAATATTCCTGTGTTGAGTTGGTTGATACTGCTAAGAGGGAAGTGTAGTGAGTGTAAAAATCCCATCTCTTTTCGTTATCCTTTTGTAGAGATAGTAACAGCAATTTTATCAGCGCTAGTTATTCATCAATTTGGAGTGACTGAGGTGGGGATATCGGCGCTGTTACTAGTTTGGACATTGATTGCCTTAGCCGGTATTGATTTTGATACACAGTTGTTACCTGATAGGCTGACTTTCCCATTGGCGGGTTTAGGCTTGTTGGTGAACTCATTCGGTTGGTTTGTTTCCCCTGTTAGTGCTATTTGGGGGCTCGTGGGTGGTTATTTGGCACTGTGGGTGGTCACTAAGTTATTCGCACTTTTAAAAGGCATTGATGGCATGGGGATGGGAGATTTTAAGCTCTTAGCTGTGCTCGGAGCGTGGCTCGGAGCGTCTCAATTGCCTTTGATAATCTTATTATCTGCTGCTATGGGTTCTGTGGTTGGCATTTATTTATATTTTAAAAATAATCGTCAGAGTCTGCCATTTGCTTTTGGTCCTTATATTGCGATTGCTGGTATTGTGGCTCTGTTATATGGAACTGATATTAGCCATTGGTATCTTGGTACGTTGCCTTAGTGTTGAGGTCTTAGTTTTTTTATTGGTTAGGTTTAGTGGTTGGTTTGATGTAAACTTTGTTTTGATTTCAACTTAAGGCGCAAAATATAGTGTGAATGAGCTGAGTTCCTGATACACCTAAGTAGGTGGTAGTGGCGGTAATTATAGGTAAAATATGAATAAGCAAATGAGTGTTTGTGCTCAATCTCAAGTCAATAATCAAAGTCAGCATCTTGTTGTGGGATTAACGGGTGGGATAGGCAGTGGTAAAACGGCTGTTAGTGATTGGTTTGCCGAGAAGGGTATTGATATTATTGATGCCGACGTCATTGCACATCAGATTGTTGCTAAAGGGAGCACAACATTACAAAGTATTGCTGATAAATTTGGTGCTTGGGTAATTGCTGAAACGGGTGAACTCGATCGCCAACAGCTACGTGATTATGTGTTTAATAATCCAAACGCTTTAGTAGATCTTGAAAGTATTACTCATCCGGCTATCCGTAGGCAGGCGCATCAGCAATTGGAGCAAGCAGATTCTGCGTATGTAATCATCTCTGCCCCCTTGTTGTTAGAATCAAGTGAGGCGGGGCTGGCAAGCTTATGTGATTGTATTTTGGTTGTTGATGTACCTGAAGATTTACAGCTTATAAGAGCAAGTCAAAGGGATGGTCAAACCTCAAAAAAAATACAAGCCGTGATGAATAATCAATTCTCGAGACAAAAACGTCTTAGTATGGCGGATAAAGTTGTTGTTAATGATGGAACTTTAGAAGAGCTGTATGACAAGCTACAAGTGCTACATAAAAAATTTTTAGCAATGGCAACAACAAAATAAAATGCAACAATAAAATAAAATTTATAGTCAATTAAGGCTTACTTAAAAATAAAAACTCGGATTGTTTATCAAGCCGAGTTTTTAGTCAGTTCTGTTTTTAAGCTCTAAGCTTGTCGTTGTCGACACACTTCATAAAGTACCATGCCAGTGGCAACACTTACATTTAAGCTTTGTACATTACCTGACATGGGAATATAAGCAAGTTGATCGCAACTTTCGCTGGTTAGTCGTCGCATTCCTTCTCCCTCTGATCCCATGATAATAGCTGTTTTACCAGTAAAATCACATTGATCAATGGCTTTCGCAGTTACATCAAGTGCAGTGCCGTATATAAATACACCAGCTTGTTTTATTTGGCTGAGGGAGCGTGCCAGATTTTTCACACCAATCACGGGTATCAATTCTGCTGTACCGACAGCGACCTTTGCGACGGTAGGTGTTAGCGGTGCTGTGTTTTTTTGTGGGCAGACAATGGCATCAACTCCCATAGCTGCAGCTGAACGCAAGCATGCTCCAAAATTATGGGCATCGGTAATTTGATCCAATACTAATATCAGGCACTTTTCTTTTTTCGCGATGGTTGCTAACTCGGCTTCATCAGTGAATGATAACGGACGGGCATGTAATACGATGCCTTGATGTTGCGGGCTACCACATAAGTTAGTGAGTTTGTCACGTCCTGCAAACTGTATACTAACACCAAAAGTATTAGCAAGGGTTAGGATCTCCGTTAATCCCTTATCTTTTTGTTTACCTTGTTGGATAAATAGACTTAAGGCATCCGTTGGGCGTTGTTGTAATAAGGAAGCAATTGCATGAATGCCATAAAAATAGACAGGTTTAGCCATCTTAGACTCTCGTTTTTAAAAATTTGTACTTTTAAACAGTTGTATTAAGGATATAAATAGTGGAAAAGTAGCAATTAGACTTTATAAATAGCTTTTTAACAAACTAACCTTCTAAATGGCAAACATACTGTAAAATGTCAGCAGTACGCAACTTAAAGCTACTGTCACCTGCTACCATAAAAGCCTGTCCTGCACGATAAAGCTTGTAGCCATCACTGCCCTTAATCTTTATTTCACACTCACCACTGATAATTTCCATGCGTTCAGAAGTTTGAGTTTTGAATCGATAAGCAGTGATGTCTTCATCATTAGGCAAAATGACGCCGAGCATCTTTTTACTGCCGTCTTCAAACAGCAGTGTATGACTACTGCAACGACCTTCATAATGTAGATTCGCCTTAGCAAGTATGGAGACATTGGTAAATTCTGTCGCTGACATAACGCTTTCCTCTAACAAATAACATAAAATCCTAGCAAAATCATTGCCATTAACAGATCCTAATAGCAATCTAAAAACCTAATATCGACTTAAAAGATCCATTGTACATTGCACAGGCTACGTCTTACTTAAAACTTTTTAAACCTAGTAACTACTTTTTTAATTTAGTAAACCAATAAAACCCAGTAAATCAATAGATAGGCATGACTAACTTTATAACATAACCGGCTAATTTTATTTATTTTTTAGATATATTATATTTTTAGCTAGGATAATGACTATTATATGATTTTTCTCTGACGATACAAATATACAAAGCTGTTTTGCAAAGTCTATATACTATCACATTATTGATAAAAAATTTGTTACAAATGGGCTTTTTTTGTCTGCAATTCAATAAAGGCTTCTCTGCCTTGTCTTGCTGGATGTGAATTATAGCAGTCCTCCATTTTGTGTATAATAAACTTATCAGTAAATAAAGGTCGATAATCTTCAATGTGTCCGCCAAAAGGAGGTGCACTACCTATATCATCTTCGCTTCTACCCTTAAGGGCACAGGTGTTAAATAATACACCGACGAGCATGCCATTAGGTTTTAATAGTTCATACATTTTATCTACATATTCGGCACGCCTTGATGGATGGATAGCACAAAAGAAGGTTTGTTCAATAGCATAGTCGAATTGATATGTTTGTTCATCAAGTAAAAAGAAATCAGATTGGACAAGGTGTTCTTTAGGAAAGCTAGGCACCTTGTTGGCAAAATTGTCTAAAGGCGATTGAGCAAAATCCACGACAATTACATTGTTAAAGCCTTGTTGATGTAAATATTCTGCTTCATGAGCATTACCTGCACCAGCGATTAAAATATGAGCATTTTTATCTAATTGGCTAAACTTTGTATCAAAGTAGCGTTGAAGTGTTGGTGATACTTGCTTCATATCCCAAGTTGCTGTTCCTTCATTATAACGATTTTGCCAATAGTCAGGATGGTTGACATTGATATCATGGGTCATGGGTATGTTCCTTTTAGCAGATGAAAGTACTTTGTATTATACAGAATAATAATATTTTCAAAAGTTTTAGCAATGTTTTGTGCTTGTATTTTGTGTTTATGACGCCATATAATTAGGAGTTGAACTTTTTTAAACTTTTGAGGAATTTATTATTATGGCTGATATGAATAACAGCAATAGCACAACTGATATTGAACAAAGCATTCGCTCGCAGATCGCTGAGCATAAGGTTCTGCTTTATATGAAGGGCACGCCACAATTTCCCCAGTGTGGTTTTTCTGCGCGTGCGGTTGAAGTGTTAACAAAAGTAGGTCGTCCCTTTGCTTTTGTTAATATTTTAGAAAATCCAGAGATTCGTGCAACTTTGCCAGCAATCGCAAACTGGCCAACTTTCCCGCAGTTGTGGATTAACGGTGAGTTGATGGGTGGCTCGGATATTATCTTACAAATGTATGAGTCTGGTGAACTGGCTCCTCTGATTGAAGCTCATAGTCCAGCTCCTGACGCTTAAATGACAAAGGTAAGTCAACATATCTTATTGGTAGAAGATGATCCCGCCATTGCCACTTCTTTAAAGGTGACTTTTAAAAGAGAAAATTGGCAATTAACATGGTTGGATAATGTCTCTGCGGTGCTGCCGAAGCTGTATGAGATGCACCAAACGAATATGGCAGCTACGCCACTGTCAGCAATTATTCTAGACGTAGGTCTGCCAGATGGTGATGGTTTACAGTTATGTCAGAGTATTCGCAGTAGTGAGGACATTGGTGATATTAAAGATTTGCCTATTCTGTTTTTGACTGCTCGTAGTGATGAAGTAGATCGAATATTGGGACTAGAGATGGGGGCAGATGATTATTGTCCTAAGCCCTTTAGTCCTCGAGAATTGGTTGCTCGTATCAAGGCGATCTGGCGGCGTCAAACACATTTTAATCCGCATTTAAACAGCCATGTACAAAGAAATACGCACTCGCAAGTAAATGTGACGTCTGATCTGACAGGTGATGAGGCTTTAGCACCCATAGTGTTTGCTTTGCCATCTGGTGAGTGGCAATATCAGCCTCAGTCCTATCGTCTATCTTGGCAAGGACATAAGTTGGAGCTAAGTAATACAGAACGAAAGTTATTATTGTTTTTATTACAGAACGCTACGCAAGTATTTAGTCGTGAACAGTTATTGTCAGCTATTAGTAATCATCCTGATCATCGCCTTGCCCGTACAATTGATAGTCATGTTAAGGCGATTCGTAAGCAGTTGGCAAAGATTCATCCAGAGTTAGAGGTCATTTATACCCATCGTGGCATTGGTTATGGTTTGTGTTGCCCATGAGTGATACTCAAAACAATCAGTCAAGTCATGAATACAATGGGTATGATCAGCTCGGTCGTGAGCATAACTGGTATGTCAGAATGCATCAACAATCTTTACCCTCAGCAAGGGTAGGGGAGCATGGTAAGCAAAAGCATCGATTTAATTTTAGTATCTTTTTTCGCATTTGGTTGACGGTCGCATTGATTGTCATCATCGCGGGCTTTGTAGTATTTGAACAATTGTTTGAATATATTGAACCAACCAGCAAACAGGTTATTGAAGATACCTTAGTTGATACGGGTAAAGTATTGGCAGTACAGTTTGCTAAACCTTTAGAAACTGGGCAACTAAAGACAGCCAGTTATCAAGCTCAGCTAGATAAGGCATTTGCTCAGTATCAATCTTTTCACAATACATCTTCTTCGCACGATGCATCTTCTTCAAAAACCACATCTGCTTCTCACGCTTTATCCCCTAATGATTCTTTTCAACAGCACACTGGCCTAGCGTCACTGATTAGTCTGTTTAATAAAGATGACCTTGATGAATTAAACAGCTATTTTTCTTATAAGACGCACAGTAGTTTTCGAGTGTATGTAACTGATGATAAAGGTCGGGTGATTTATGACTCTTTACCAGAACAGCATACATTGACTTTGGATAATTTATCTCCTAATGAAAACGCTGAGGGCAAAGACTATAGTCAATGGAATGATGTGTATCTTACCCTACAAGGGAAATATGGTGCAAGAAGTAGCCGAAGTGTGCAAGATAATCAACCCAGTAGCATCATGTATGTGGCTCAACCGATTGTTAATGCTCAAGGTAAGTTGATAGGCGTGGTGAGCGTTGGCAAACCTGTCGCCACCATTTTGCCATACATTAATGTTGCTCGTCAGCGTATGCTCACTACGGCAGGTTTTATCGTGGTGTTGGCGGTACTGTTTGCAGGCGTGGTGGCGTGGTGGTTACGCCAGAGTATTGCGCTTGTGACGCGTTATACCAGTGGACTTGCTTCCGTTGCCAGTAAACCGAGTTTTTATTTTGGTCATGAGCTAAATGAGCTAACCAATGCTATTGAAGATATGAAGCATCGGCTAGAAAATAAGGCTTATGTAACCGATTATGTGCATACTCTGACCCATGAATTAAAAAGTCCCTTAACTGCAATTAAGGCCAGCGGAGAGTTATTGGCAGATGCGGATCTGGATGAAGAAGACCGCCAAACGCTCAGCGATACCATCAATGAACAAAGTGAAAAATTACAACTATTGATAGATAGATTGCTGTTATTGGCGAAAGTCGAGCAACCTAATTTTCAGTTGAATAATAAACCGATTTATCTGGTTGCTTTGTTACAGTCACTGCTTTACAATCAACAGGCAAATATTAAAAAACGTGGACTATCACTGACATTCTTATACAATAATCAGCCATCAAGCATTGAAGAATTACTAAAACAGCAACAGCCATTACGGATTATGGCAGATGAATTTTGGCTGTCACAAGCGCTGAATAATATTTTAGAGAATGCGGTATATTTTGCTCATCAACACATCTACATTGCGATAAATGATCAATCAATGAAGGCAGATGAGCCCTCAATCTGCTTGCAAATTATGAATGATGGAGAACTTATTCCTGATTATGCCTTGGATAAAGTGTTTGATAGATATTTTAGCTTAGCACAGCAACAGCGACAATCGAACAAAAATAAAGGGACAGGGTTGGGTTTGACATTAGCTAAACAAGTGATAGAGCATCATGGTGGGCAAATAAGCATTAAGAATCTTGTGGATTATCCCTTGCTGACTGCTGGTTTGTCAGATGAAGTGGTGGTTGATGATGAGCAGTGGCGTATAGACACTGGAGTTATGGTCAATTTGATTCTCTAAATAAACTGACTTTTTAAATAAAAAATTAGAGCAGATAACAGGAAAATACATTATGTATAATAATCATCATCAGCATGAGCCACAGAGTGGCGCTTTCGTGTCGTTTTCTGAGATTAGTTTAGCAAAGAAAAACAGTGATAGGATTAAGCGGTCTGGATTTGAAACGGATTCATCGTCTTTTACTGATAAACTGATTAACTGGCTAGAATCTCGTCGTAGTGTGGTAAAACTAATAGAGCCTGCTCCTAGTCAAGAACAATTGCTAGATGCTATTCATTGTGCGATGACTGCTCCAGATCATAAAAAGTTAAAACCATGGCGATTTATTGTTACTGCGGGTGATGCACGGTTATCGTTGGCAGAGGCCTTGCTCGCCTCTGCAATCGCTCAAGCACAACGGGCAGGAGAGTTGGTTGATGAAAAGACACGATGTAAAACTTTAAATATGCCTCTGCGGGCACCTGTCATTATCACTGTGGTGACACAGATGCGTTATCACGAAAAAGTGCCTCATTTTGAACAAATGCTCAGTGCGGGAGCTTGTATTCAGAACCTGATTCTTGCCTTACAAGCACAAGGTTTTGCAAGTGTGTGGCGAACAGGGCTTTTGGCAAACGAAGCTGAGATAAAGCGTTATTTTAATGTTGGGGCAGAAGATTATATTGCAGGATTTATCTATGTGGGTACGCCTGCTAGTCCAGTTCCTACTAGACAAAAACTATCCGTTGATGAGTATGTTACTTTTGATATGTGATTAAAACATCTAATTACGAGAATAAACTTACAGCTATGAATAAACAGATAACGGTAAATAACAAGAAAAAAATGCCATCTATGATTACTCAACCGAGCATTACCCAAGCTATGATTTTAGCAGCGGGGAAGGGGACTCGCATGCGTCCTCTGACCTTAACAACCCCAAAGCCGTTGATTGATGTGGCAGGCAAGCCGTTGATTGTTTGGCATATCGAGGCATTAAAGCGAGCTGGCATTAGCGATATTACTATCAATTGCTCATGGCTTGCTGATAAACTTATGGCGAGTCTTGGTGATGGAGCACAATTTGGTGTGACTTTACACTGGTCGAAGGAAGAAGGGGAACCTTTAGAAACAGCTGGAGGCATTGCCAAAGCATTGGCTGATGGTAAACTAAAGTCAGAGAACTTTATTCTTATCAATGGGGATGTTTGGACGACTTTTGATTTTAGTAGATCGGTCAATATGAGCTTAGCAGAAGATAAGCTTGCTCACCTACTATTAATTGATAATCCTGAGCACAATCCGACAGGAGACTTTTGTTTGAAAGAAGGGTTAGCAAGCACAAAAAGTGACAATGAGCGAGAAAAACAACAGACTCATACCTTGAAGACTTACACTTTTGCTGGTATTAGTATTATTAACCCACAGTTGATTGCAAATATTGAAAAAAATCAAGCTTATCCACTTGCTCCGCTACTCACTAAGGCAATGGCAAAAGGACAAATCTCCGCAGAGCACATCACCGATAAGTGGGTCGATGTAGGCACCCCAGAACGTCTTGCAGATATTCGTCATTATATCAAAAACGCTATTTAAAAAAACCAAATAAATTCTGACTATTAAGTCCGTTATTTTCGCTGCTATCGCTTCTATTTTTTACGTCAGTCTTGTCTATTTGTTATATAATGTTACCAATTTGTTAAATAGTTAAATGCTAAGTTTGATGGCTCTTAACTATTGGCAGGTTTTTGTTAATTTATTTGTTTATAACTTTGATAGGTAGGTAAAAGTGGAAATTCAAACGTTCAAAAAGATGGAGAAACAGGCCATTAAGAATAGTGGTATTGACTTCATTAGGCTTGGTTTCGGCTTGATGTTTATGATAGCTGTTTTATGTTACAGTTTTATGACATCTGGTGGGATTCCTAATAATATGTTTTTAGCCATTGCAGCTTTGTTTGGTGCTTATATGGCAATGAATATTGGTGCCAATGATGTTGCCAATAACGTGGGTCCTGCTGTTGGATCTAAAGCTTTGACTATGGCGGGTGCGATTGTTATCGCTGGTATTTTTGAGGCAGGTGGTGCGTTAATTGCAGGTGGTGATGTGGTTAAGACCATCAAAAAGGGTATTATTGATATATCAGCATTTGCCAGTGTGGATGTGTTCATTTGGGCAATGATGGCTGCTCTTTTGTCAGCTGCTTTGTGGTTGAATATCGCGACTTATTTTAAAGCCCCTGTTTCTACCACGCACTCAATCGTTGGTGGCGTAATGGGTGCAGGGATTGCCGCTTCTGGCTTCTCAATCGTCAACTGGGCAACCATGGGCAAGATTGCCATGTCATGGGTTATTTCTCCTGTGTTGGGTGGTATCATTGCGGCTATCTTTTTATTCTCTATCAAAAAGACCATTGTTTTTAAAGAGGATAAAATTAGTGCCTCTAAGGCGTGGGTGCCTGTGTTTGTGGCATTAATGTCTTGGGCATTTGTTACCTATTTGGTATTAAAAGGGTTGAAAAAGGTATGGCCTCATATTCTTGAAATTTTCACCTTCTTACCTGAAAGTAAGAAGCCAACTTTTGCTGTTGCTGCCATGCTTGGCTTAGCGGTTGCGGTTGTGGTTTATTTTATTCTAAAAGTAAGGGTTGCTCAATCGGCAAGCAAAATTAAAAATGATAGAGATGGTGTTAACTCATTATTTACCATTCCGTTGATTTTTTCGGCTGCTTTGTTAAGTTTTGCTCATGGTGCAAACGATGTGGCAAATGCGGTTGGTCCTTTAGCTGCTATTAATGATGCGGTGCTTAGTGGTGGTATTTCATCAAAGGCTGGTATTCCATTATGGGTGATGGCAGTTGGTGCATTAGGTATTGCTATTGGTTTGGCACTGTATGGTCCTAAATTGATTAAAACCGTTGGTGGTGAAATCACTGAGCTTGACCAAATGCGTGCGTTTTCTGTTGCCATGGCGGCAGCGATTACCGTGATTATTGCTTCACAGTTGGGTTTGCCAGTGAGTTCAACGCATATTGCCATTGGTGGTATTTTTGGTGTGGGCTTTTTACGTGAATATCTTAAAGAGAACGAAACCATTGATATTATTGAACAGGATCAACAGATAATTGCTGATGAGCGTAAGTTGTTAAAAGCCTATGAGTCAGAGTTAGAAACGCTAGAAGATAAGCCAAAAAAAGATAAAGAAGACTATAAACGCATTGTAGATCTTTATAAGTTGATTGATGAAGAGAAAATCACCATTAAAGAAGCGAAAAAAGAAATTAAAACTGCAAAAAAAGTACAGTATGTCAAACGTGATACCATCAAAAAGATTATTTCTGCATGGATCATTACTGTACCTATCGCTGCGGTATTAAGTGCTATGGTATTCTTTATGATTAAAGGTATTGTGTTGTAAGACAGTTTATTGTAAATGGTAATAAGCCTCAGTTTTTCTATGAAGAGCTGGGGTCATTTTGATTGATGAATTAATTTTTTTGATAAAAGTTAGGAGAGCGTATTGTTTAAAAAGATATTTTTACCCAGTATTTTATTGATTTTATCCTATGGTTTTTGGATAAGTGCGAATTTTAAAGAAATTGCCGCTGGCGTGGCGATTTTTCTTTTTGGTATGATCGCCCTTGAAGAGGGTTTTAAAGCCTTTTCTGGTGGTGCGTTAGAAAGAGTATTGCAGAAATCAACCAGCAACCTCGGCAAGAGCACCTTATTTGGCTTTGTCGCTACCGCCTTAATGCAGTCCAGTTCGTTAGTGTCAGTATTAACCATTTCCTTTTTAGGTGCTGGTCTGATTCAGCTGGTGCAGGGGATTGGTATTATCTATGGTGCAAACATAGGTACAACCACAGGTGCTTGGCTGATGGCGGGCTTTGGCTTAAAGGTCAAGATTTCTGCCTATGCGATGCCAATGTTGGTATTTGGTGTCATTTTAATCTTTCAAAAGAGTAAAAGCCTAAGAGGTCTTGGCTATATTTTAACGGGACTAGGCTTCTTATTCTTAGGCATTCACTACATGAAAGATGGCTTTGAAGCCTTTAAAAATACCATCGATTTAAAAGATTTTGCTGTTCCAGGTTTTAAGGGCTTGCTTATCTTTATTGGGGTTGGTATATTTGCTACCGTAGTGATGCAAAGCTCACATGCGACCATTATTTTAGTAATTACCGCATTATCCGCAGGGCAGATTACTTATGAAAACGCTTTGGCATTGACCATTGGAGCCAACATAGGGACGACCATTACGGCTATTATTGGTTCATTAAGTTCAAATGTTGATGGTAAGCGTCTTGCTGGTGCTCACTTTATCTTTAACGTGACCACAGCGATTATCGCGATTGCTTTGATCAATCCGATAATGTCGATTGTTGCTTCAATTGGTGATGTGTTGGGGATTGCCAGTGACAACTATACGCTAAGATTGGCGGTATTTGACAGCTTCTTTAAAGTGATGGGTGTGGTGATTATGGTGCCTTTCACTGGTAAATTGGTGAAGTTTTTGGAGACATTTATTAAGCCTACAAATACAGTACCAGTTATGGTAGTAGATGGTAATGAAGTTAATATCAGTATTGAAAAAAATCGCTATTTAAATAACTCAGTATTACAAATGCCACAAACTGCGGTGCGAGCGTTAATCAAAGAAACACAACATCTATATGATAATGCCTTTGAAATTATTGCGCATGGCTTAAATCTAAAACGTAGCAATATTCTGTCAACCATGCCGATAGAAGAAGTCATTCAAGATAACTATACCGATAATCCAATTGATATTGATACATTTTATCAGTATAAGATTAAAAATCTATATGGTGAGATTATTGACTTTTCTACCAAAGCTCAAGCCGGTATGAGTGAGAGTGATATTAAGTTGCTATACAAGGTAAAATTAGCAAACCGTGATATTGTAGAAGCAGTGAAAGGCACGCAAAATCTACAGAAAAACTTGGAAAAATATCTAAATAGCTCAAATGATTATATCAGAACGGAATATGAGAATATTCGTAAAAATTTAATTGAACTATTAAGAAGTGTTAGTGGTATCATTACCATGCAAGAAGAGACAGGTATCGTTCTGTCACTATCCAAAATCAAGCTTGCCACGAAAAAGAATGATATTATTCTAAATGGCGGGTTGGATAGGCTGGTTAGGAATGATTTAATTACCAATGAAATGGCAACTTCGTTAATGAACGATTCATCGTATGCGAATGATATTGCTAAAAATCTTATTTCAATGGCAGAAATTATTGCTATCTTAAGTAACGAAGAAGTCAGAAGCTTAGGCGAATATGTTACTGAAGAGGGTGAGGACTTTCATCTGCTTATTAACAAGGGAGAGTAACCATGAGTATTAAGAAGTTCGTTCGTGATGTAAAAGAGGTTCTGGATCTAAAACACTTTGAAGAGCAGAAAAAGAAGAAGTCGGTAAGAAAACTGCTAAAGAAGTTAGAAAAAAAGAGAGAGGAGGTAGAAAATAAACTCTCTACTCATCCAAAAAATAAGCAGAGCAAAGAGCTAGCGGACGAGCTTGAGCTTATTCACTATCAAATTAAAAAAGGTAAAAAGTTGTTGGATAAGCTAGAGAAAAAAGACGCCAAACGCTAGAAGGTGTTAATGACGCTGAGGTGGACACTGGTTGTTACCTCGGCGTTTATTTTATAGTGACCGAACTCAATTTCTGATACATCAAAACGGTAAGACTGGTGAAAGTTTCCTTGTTGGCTGTACCTAGTTCCAGAGACTGCGGAAACTTCCCCCCGTCTTGCTTTGTACTAGTTTTTAAGTTCGGTGACTATTTATATTATAGTCGTCGAAAAGATAAATCACTACGGTGTCAAGCTCTCTCGAAGTACTACTTGTACGACTTCGTTCGCTTTCCTTGTAGTGACTTTACTTTTCTT
>PDWI01005296.1_pt1 | contig 16713 bp, 12 predicted proteins | sample 1430891 | NCBI WGS metagenome assembly PDWI01 (sample SAMN01162508, study PRJNA174530) | Oral metagenome, whole genome shotgun sequencing project. | biome: Marine environment; feature: Marine mammal; material: Swab sample of the gingival sulcus; isolation source: swab sample of gingival sulcus...
AAAAATTTCATCAGATACACTCATTACCGAATACCAAACCGGACGAAAGGACTTTATACTTGGAAGAATGCTAGAAGATGAATATATTAGTTTTGATGCATACAAGCAGGCTCTTCTGGCAAGTATCTGATTTTCATTTGAGTCATACAAAGAAAATATAAAATATCCCCACTTTGTGTTTTATGTACGAGAGTTTTTAGAAGAAAAATACGGAAAAGAACTCTTAGAAAAATGAGGACTCAAAATATACACCTCTATCGATCCAAAACTTCAAGATAAAGCTGAAGAAATAGTAAAAAAACATGCAAAAATCAATCAAGGGAAGTTTGCAGCTGATAATGCAGCACTTATATCTCTCGATAATACAACAGGTGAAATTTTAGCGATGGTGGGAGGACGAGATTATTTTGATGAAGAGCATAAGTGAAATGTAAATATGATCACTGCTGCTCTTCAACCTGGATCATCTTTTAAGCCTTTTGTCTACTCGCTTGCCATTGATAAAGAGGTGATTGGGACAAAGACTCCTGTGTATGATGTCAAAACAATTTTTCCATGAAGCTATACTCCTCAAAACTTTGATGGAAAATTTATGGGGAAAATGACTGTGTCTACAGCGCTCAATCATTCACGAAATATTCCAGCTATTAAAATGTTTTTTCTCGCAGGAGGAGAAGAAAAAATCCTCGACTGGATGGAAAAACTCTGAGTTCATTCTATCAGAAAATTTAAGCAAGATTATTCAAAAAAATCAAAAACCAAATACTCTTATGGAGCATCTATGGCTCTTGGTTCTGTCATGATGACTCCTTTAGAGCTCGCAGAGGCATATAGTGTTTTTGCAAATATGGGATATAAAAAAGAGATTGTTCCTGTGATAAAAATACTCGATTCAAAAGGCTTGGTGATAGAAGAATTTTCTCAGGAAACTCAGACGGGAGAAGAAGTCATTGACCCAGCAACGGCATTTATTACCAACTATATCCTTTCAGATACTTCAGCGAGACCAAGTTTTTGGAATAGCTATCTTTCACTTCCTGGAAGAAAAGTGGCTGCAAAAACAGGAACTTCCACCAAAGGATCTTCAGGAAGGGGAAAAACAATATATCCTCGAAACCTCTGGACAATTGGGTATACTCCTCAAGTAACTACCGTGGTTTGGGCTGGAAATAATGATGGTTCTCCTACAAATCTCAAAGGAAATGGGCTGGAATGAGCTGGTCCTATTTGGAAGGAGTTTATGGAATTTTACCATGTATGAAAACAAAAACTTGATTGGAAAGTTCCATGAGGAGTAAAAAAAGTAAATATTTCTGAGATGTCTGGGAAGTTAGCTCCTGACGGTTTTCCTCCAAAATATATTGTCTCATCACTCTTTGCTAATGCTCCTCAAAGCTATGATGAAGGATTTGATAGCATCCAAGTAGATCTTTTATGTAATGGTCAAGTTCAAGAAACTACTCCTCTATCAGCTATAGGCAATGTACAAATTTTATCATTTCACTCTCTCAAACCTGATCTCCCTTCATGGGAACTCCCAGTGCAAGAGTGGATATCAAAATGAGACTTTATCAAAGAACACAATTTTTGAGAGCAGTATATTACTTCTCTCCCAACTCAAACATGTGAACGAACAGCTCTCGCTGGAAAGATAGAAGTGTGATCTTCTATAAAAGCTTGAGACACACTCGTGAATGGCTCAAATTATATTGAAATTTGATATCGAAGTGATTCTCCTATTACGCAGCTTCAAGTATATCTGGGAGAAAAGAAAATAAAACAGATTGAGGTCTCTGGAAGAAAAAAAGGGATTTATACATGAGATATTATTATTCCACAATGAACGCTTGGAAGTGCCACACTTCTCGTAAAAGCTATTGATTCACAGTACTATGCAGAATCATCAAGTTCTGAAGTTACTATCATTAAAAGTGATACCACCCCACCTCAAATTACTATTACACACCCTGCTGATACTTCTATTTCTCTCTACCCTGGGGATTTTTTTAACTTGCGTGGGAAGATTCAAGATAGGTCGGTAATTCGATCTATCAATATTTATCTTGATAACGCTCCTCTAAAAATTGGGCTCCAAGGAAGAGAGTTTGTGTATCAAATTTCTACACAATGAGTTTCTCCCTGAAACCATACCATCAAAATAGAAGCTGTAGATGCTGACTTCAATATCACTACCAAAGAAATATCTCTCAATATTCTCGAAAAATAGAAAAAATATATTGGAAAAATAATAAAATAAAATACACTGATGTATAAGCCTGTTTCACATAACATTGTTGAGATAGACTCTTATATGTTTATTTTTTAAGTTATTTACATATGTGTAATCATTTTGAAGATTTTGCTCTCGCAAAAATAGACTCTCCAGCTCCAAGTTTTGAGCTTCCATACTATGCTCCAAAACAAGATGATGAGGGAGTATTGCATCTTGATGATATGAAAGGAAAATGGGTCGTACTCTTCTACTATCCAGCGGATTTTACCTTTGTGTGTCCAACTGAGCTCAAAGATATGGCCGAGGCTGAAGATCGTTTTGAGGCAATGGGAGTCGAAGTTCTTGCAGCTTCAACCGACACCGTATTTTCTCACAGAGCTTGGGTAAAGAGTGAAACACTTATGAAAGGCTTCCCTTATAAAATGCTTGCAGATCATAACTTAGGAACAGCTGACGCATATAATATCCTTGATGAGCAAACAGGAATTGCCGGAAGAGGAACATTTATTATCGATCCAGAAGGAATCATCAGATGAATCGAAGTCACTTCAGGTCCACTCGGACGAAACTCTGAAGAACTCCTCAGAAAGATAGAAGCCCTCCAATTTATGGCAGCCAATCCAGGTGTTGCCTGTCCTGCAAAATGGACACAAGGAGCAAAAACACTCACTCCAAGTATTAAAATTGCTGGAGAAGTAGGGAAAGAGTTAGAAAAATAAGAATGTAGCAAACAAAAAAATATTCAGCTTTCGCTGAATATTTTTTTGTTTCTTTTGAATATTTTTTATTTCTTTGAGGTATGCTTTCCTATATCTGCAAGTAACTTCTTCCCCTTGGTAATTCCCTTTCAAACAGTCTTTTTTACTTGCGCACTCTTGTTTTGTACTTTTTCATTGTTCTTTATTTCTTGCAGTAAACTCTCTCATTGCTGTATATATTTTTCAGCAAATTTTCAAAATTCCTCTTTCTTTTTTGCGAGTAGCTCTCTATTTTCATCAGAAATATATTTTTTTTCAATATCAGTAAGAAAATTTTTCTGTGTATCTAAAAAGTTTTCAAGCATTGATTTTACATCTTCTTTACTTTGTATCTTCTTTGTCTTTTTCCCCTTGTTTCCATATATACTTGCCACCACATTTCCCGCAAAATATCCTGCAGCAAGAAAAAGTATTTTTCGTCCAAACATAGGTATTTTATAAAAAGTATAAAAGTACAGCTTTATCACTTGCTGGAAGTAAAAAACTATCGTAATATAAGTATATTATTTTCATTTCTCATCGCAAGAGTATTTTTTAACATATTTTATCTATGTCCCCTTTACAAGAGAATAAATCCCTCTAGACTCAGTTTAAGAGGTTTACTTTTTTCTCCCAAATATATAAAAATAAAAAGCAATAAATAGAAACATTACTTCATATAAATAAAAAATGGTATACAATAACTTTTCAGACGGATATAAAAAAACCCTCATCAATGCGGAAAATAAGGCGAAAGAAATTGGACTGAAAGGACTAGAGCCAGAGGATATCTTCTTAGAACTCCTAGAAAATGCAGATGGTGGTATTTTGGAAATTCTCACCTTATACGGAATTGATAAAAAACTCACCCTTGAAATTATCAATAAATGAGTCCTCAATACGGCTCCAAATAAACGAAGATGAGTGTATAGTGGAATGAATCAACGATGCAAAGATATTATTCTCGGGAGTGTAAAAATTGCAGCAGGAAATAGTAAGGCGCGGGCCTCTCTTGAAGATTTGCTTCTTTCCTTATTGGTAAATGATACATGGCTTGCCAATTTTTTAGAGTATATTGGTATCAATCCAAGTGATCTTGAGACAAATATCAAAGATTTGTTTCGTATTGGCACTACCGATGGACTCAATCCAAATCAAAAACAAGAAGCGCTTCAAGATGCATCTATTGAAACACTTTTTGGAAATTTAGCAGAAAATATATTTTCCAATTTAACCTGATGAGGTGAATGATGAGACAATGGAATTCCTTTTGATGCAAATCCAGAAAATAAAGATGCAAAAAAACAAGAATCAACTACTCCAGCCCTTGATTTTTTTTCCACTGATCTCACAGCAGAAGCACGAGAAGGAAAAATCGACACTATTATAGGTCGAAACACTGAAATCGAGCGACTTATCGGGATTCTCAATAGAAAAACAAAAAATAATCCTTGTCTTGTTGGAGAAGCATGAGTTGGAAAAACAGCGATTGTGGAATGACTTGCGCTCAGAATTGCACAAGGAAAAGTTCCTTTTTCTATGAAAGATAAAAGAATTCTTTCCCTCGATATGTCTTCACTCGTTGCAGGAACAAAATTTCGAGGTGAATTTGAACAGCGTATCAAACAAATTATCGATGAAGCCAGTAAAGTAGAAAACGAGGTACTGCTCTTTATTGACGAGATTCATACTATTATCGGGGCTGGAAGCGGAGAAGGAAGCCTTGATGCATCGAATATTCTCAAACCAGCTATGGGACGAGGGAAAATCAGAGTTATCGGAGCGACCACTCTCAACGAATATCAAAAATATATTGAAAAAGATCCTGCACTTGAGCGAAGATTTCAAAAAATAGTAGCAAATGAGCCAAATGTAACTACCGCAAAAGAAATTATTTCGGGACTCAGAGAAATTTTTGAACAGTATCATAATCTCAATATTTCTGATGAAGCCATCAGTGAATCTGTAGATCTTTCAGTGAGGTATATCACAGATAGACAACTTCCAGATAAGGCTATTGATCTCATAGATGAGGCCTGTTCTATGAAATCAATGAAGTATAACTTTGATGAAGCGGAAATAAAAAAAATCAAAGAAAAAATGGCGAAAAATACAAAAAAAATAGAACAAGCCGTTATTTCCCAACAATACAAAAAAGCAGTTATATACAAAGAAACCCAAGCAAAATACGAACAAGAAATTCAAGATCTCAAAAGGAAATTTTCTATTCCAAAGGAGAAAAGATTTTGGGTCACAGCAGAAGATATCCACAAAGTCCTTTCTATCACGACGGGTATTCCTGTAGCGAATCTCTCAAAAACAGAGATAGATCGACTCAAGAGACTCCCAACAACCATGAAAAAAAGTATCATTGCTCAAGATGAAGCCATAGAGGCTATTTCAAAGTCTGTTATCCGAAACAAAACAGGGATTGGAGAGCCACATAGACCTTTGGGAAGTTTTCTCTTTTTGTGACCAACTGGAGTGGGGAAAACAGAGATTGTCAAAGTCCTCGCAAAAGAGTACTATGGAGAAGAAGATGCGCTGATTAAAATTGATATGTCAGAATATTCTGATAAAACAGCCGTGAATAAACTCATTGGTTCATCGGCAGGATATGTAGGATATGAAGAAGGAGGACAACTCACCGAAAAAGTCCGAAAAAATCCATATTCTATCATCCTCTTTGATGAGATTGAAAAAGCTGATATTGAAGTGTATAACCTCCTCTTACAAATCCTCGAAGATGGTGTCGTGACAGATAATAAATGACGAAAAGTAAACTTTAAAAACACTATTATCATCATGACCAGTAATATTGGGCAAGATGAGTTTGGTGAAAAGGCTGCCCAGATTGGTTTTAATATCTCTGAGAGTGAAGAAGAAGAAATACTCAATGATTATGAAAAAGCGCAAGAAAAAATTAAGGGATCCCTTACAGAATATTTTTCTCCAGAATTTATTAATCGTATCGATAAAATTATTGTTTTTAATCCTCTGGATAAAACAGCTATCAAAAAAATCGTAAAACTCAGACTAGAAAAACTCAAAAACAGACTCAAAGGAAAAGATATGGAACTCATGTATGATATAAAAATCATCAATGCAATTGCAAAAGATGTGTATAATCCAGAGTTTGGAGCTCGAGAAATTAGACGCTACCTGACCGACACTATCGAAGATCAAATAGCAGAAAAGATTCTCACCAATGCAAAAAAGAAAAAGTTTATTCTAGAAGCAACAAAAGAAGGAATAAAAGTGAAGTAAGAATGGTTTAAAAAAGATGTAAAAATACTTTAAATAATATATATATGTATATGTCAAATATCTTTTCAAAAAAATAATGAAATTCATAAGTTTTTTGCTATTATAAGAGTATATGTAACTCTATAATAGTATGCTTATACAGTCCTCTATCTTGAATTATTTCTCCCAAAAAGAGAAAAAAGCTACCGTTTATTCCCTCTCCTTTTGGGAGAGGGTTAGGGTGAGGGCTCTCCTAGTGATATTGTGCTCTCTTCTTTTTCCTCTGACTTCATCAGCCTTTCTTGGAGAAGATTTATGAATTGATCTGTATACAAAAGTAGATGAATGATTTTATGCGCTCAAGCAAAAGCAATATGAAAACGAAATTACAGGGCAAGGAAAAACAACGGTAGACCAAATAGTTGGTCCTATCCTTGCTGATAGATGACTAAACTGTGAAATAAAAACAACAGCAGAGATTGAAGAACTTCTATGAAATACGGGTGAGAAACAAGTGGAAAAAATTCTTGATGTTTGCTGATATGCGGGAGAAAAAGCTCCGACACAAGTCGTAGAAGAAGTAGTGCAAGGACTTTCATATGTCAAAAATACTTTTTCAGCAAGGGCTGACGAAAAAACAAATACCATCTATGATGTTGCTCGTATTGGTTTATACAACGATGGAAATCTTGAAAATTCTCCCTTTGACCTGATTCATGATCTCCAAGAAATAGATAAAATTATTTTTACCCAAGAAATTGAATATGAAGGGGTAGAAAATGATCAAAGTAGTGATGCAGCTGTTGACGCACATATGGAAAACGGCTGAAACACAGAAGACGATGCATCAGAAACACCAGAAGATAATACAGATGAATGAGAGGATGATACTGACGGGGAAACATCATCATGAAGTGTATCTCTTCCTGAAGGAATTGATACCTGAATTACGCATAGCTATATGTGTCCTCCAGATAATACAAGTGGCTTATGAACTGATGATGTGAAGGATATTTTAGACGATATTGAAAACCCTGGTGGATATACCCCGTATGTTTCTGAGTGGACCTACCCTGGAGGAATTCCATGAAGTGGATGAGGATTTATTTGGGATGGGCCAACTGCATCAGTGCCTCCAAGTGGCACATATAATACTATTACAGACGAATGGGGATGTAGTCCAAAAGATTTTTTTTGTATTATTATTGAGTTTGAAAATTCAAATTATGGACTCACTGGTGGAGAGTCTATGAGTATCGAAAAGATTCTCGCAAAGGCAGCTGAACACTTAGAAAAACCGGCAAATGCTTCTCTGACACAAAGAAAGATGACTACCAATAACTTTGAAATCTGATCCATGATTAAAAATCTCCCTGATATGCTTCGAGGATTTGGAATAGAAGTTCAGTCAAAACCTATTCCTATTCTTGATGAAATCGAGTGATCATCTCCAGATGAGGATGCTCCTAAAAGCGAAGTGGAAAAAAAACTTATTCGCTACTACAAAAATATAGGTCTTGATTATAAACGCAGAAATGATTTGAGTAATTTTGGAGCAATTAGCCGTACTCATAGCTCGCAACTCGAACAAAAGGTACTCAATACTGCTGCGTATATGCCAATAGAGTATGGTGAGCAAAGGCTCAATGAACTTTCAAAATTTCAAGCAAAACTCTCTGAAAATAATCGAATTATTTCTCAAGGAACTGATAAGCAGATAATGTATGATGACATGAAAAAATTTAATACACAATTTACAGAACTCGAACGATTTGTCGCAGGAATAGAAGACTTTGTAGAGGCACTTTGATGACATGTGAAACGACTCAAAAAAATACCTACTCATAATGGATAATGTATACAAAAATAATATATAGCATCATATGTACTCTCGGGCTTATTTCTTTATGCCCCCTATGAGTTTATGCAAATGAATGTTCAGGAAATTGTAGAATTGCAGATGGTCCTTCTCCTCTGCTCAAGCAATATATGGAAACAAGTGAAAAAATTGCCGGAAAAGCTCTCGAAGCAATGAATCATTATGAGTCAGAGCACTCTTCTACATGATCTTGAAGTACTTCATCCGAAACGCTACACAAAAGAGTTGTGCGATCACTCAATGGAATCCTCTCATTTAAAGAATATTTTGGGAGTTTTGACTTTTGGATATCACTTGGAATCACCAATGAAACACCAAGGCAAGTAAAAAGAGATCATAAAAAACTCTCACGCTTTAGCACAAAACTCACCGAAACACTCAAAACATCTGCAAAACGGTGAAGTTCAAGAGCAAAAATAGAAAATATTTGTGAAGGAATTGAAAATTGTCATCTTCCCAGTCCTACCACTGCTGGTACGGTTATTACCACGCTGATAAAAAATAATCAGCTCATTATTCAGCTCTTTCAAGCGTCTGTTTTAGAAAAACCAGCACTCGAGCCGACAGAGCCATTACAATTTACAGCACATGGTTTTATCACAGAAATAAAATCATACTATAACAAAGACACGCTTGCTGATTGTTCCAAGTGTGAAGATGAAACCTTTGCAGATATCAGTGAAAAAATACAAAATATTTCCTTTAAAAATGCCCAATATAAAGAGTGAGTGGCAAAGTGGAAGGCTGCTTGGGCAATGCTCCGAGGAGGGAAAAGTGATCCAAACTATCAAGAGAGAGAAAGGCAGCTCCTTGCAGAATATCTTGAAGGGCAGTGACTCAACACAGAGCAAAAAAATATCATCCTTTGAAACTTGGATAGATATAATGAAACGGGGCTTTCGAGCTCAGATCCTCTCAGAAATTCTGCAAATTATGCGCAAGCAAAAATAGAACAAGAAGCTCGCACCTTTGCTCAAACACTCAAAGAAAAATTTGGATCATCTGAGAAGGTCCCAGTAGTAGAGCTCACCAGAGTCAATACAGAAATCAAAACGACTGAAAATATTGCCCAGGAAATACATACACTTTTTGACAACCAGCAACCCTATGCATATACGCAAGATACGGTCAGTATGCAATTACAAGGGAGACTTCTCAGGATGCATTTTTCTCTCGTTCGAAGCATTAATATGCTCTGAAAATCAGCAAAAAATGCGACAAAAGCCTGTCAAAAACCTGGTCCTACAGGACGATGTACTTATAACTAAAAACAACACCTATGCTTACTCATAAAGAACTGGAAATTATGCGGAAAAATGGTCGCATTCATAAAAAAATCTTTCAAGCCATTCGAAAAATGCTCGCTCCTGGAGTTTCTGCAAAGCAAGTTGATGACCTGGCTCTCCGTATGCTCACAGACGCTGGAGCACTTTCTGCTTTTACCGGAGTGTATGGATATAAGTATGCCCTTCAAACAAGTGTCAATGATGTTGTCGTACATGGGAGACCACTTGAATCTATTATCTTTCAAGAAGGCGATGTCGTTACCATTGACTTTTGAGTCAAAGATAAAAAACATGGAATCTGTACTGATGCAGCTTTTACCACCATTATCTGAGATGCCAGTAAATTTCCAGAAAAACAAGAGTTTTTACGCGTTGGAGAAAAAGCTCTCGAAAAAGCTCTCGAAAAAGCCGTTGCCGGACATCATGTTGGAGATATTGGACATGCAGTAGAAAAATATGTGAGTAAACATGGCTACCATATCATCAGAGATCTTACGGGTCACGGAGTTGGAAAATCCCTCCATGAACAGCCCTACATATACAATTATGGAAGTCCCAAAACAGGCCCAAAACTCAAAGCTGGTATGACGGTTGCCATTGAACCAATCCTAGGCTACTCGTCTGGAAAAATCGTAGATCACGGAGATTGGGAAATATATGTGGCTGACGGAAGTATTGGTTGTCAATTCGAACACACCGTGCTTATCACCCACGGAAAACCCGAAATAATTGTGTAAAACACCTACTCCTCATGAACTTTCAAGAAGCAAAAGAAAATTTTCTGGACTGGCTCGAGGTCATTAAAAACAAATCTCCAAATACGGTGGAACAGTATAGCCGACATTTGGAGAAATTTTCTGAGTATTTGGAAGAAAAAAACATTGATAGCTTTCTCTTTACCGTTGAAGATATCACCCTCAAACTCGCGGAAGGTTTTCGAAGCTATCTCTATAAGTGAAATAAAAAAATCTCTATCAAAACGGCAAATGCCTATATGATAACGCTCCGTGCATTTTTAAAATATCTCCAAAAACAAGGAATCACTTCCCTCTCCCCCACAGCTATTGATCTTATAAAAGCCGAAGCACGACAAGTGGAGTTCCTCAGCGAAGAAGAACTTGAAAAACTCTTCTCCATCCCCGACACCAATACGCTTATAGGGAAAAGAGATCTTGCCATCATGGAATGTATCTACTCCACGGGGCTGCGTATATCCGAACTCACCGCACTCAATAAAGCTGATATTAACCTCGAGACTCGAGAGTTTGCCGTACGAGGAAAGTGAAGAAAAGTGCGAGTTGTCTATCTCACGGAGCATGCTGCATCACTCATACAAAACTATGTGAGTGCAAGAAACGACCATCTCTCCCCGCTCTTTATTCGACACAATATTCGTCAGGATAATATCGATGTGCTCGAAGATGAAAACATGAGACTTTCACGATTTTTTATTACAAAAATGATCAAAGACTATGCCCTCAAAGCAAGAATTATAAAAAATATTTCAGCCCACACGCTCAGGCATAGTTTTGCCACCACTCTGCTTGGTGCTGGAGCTGATCTCAGAAGTATCCAAGAGATGCTCTGACATGCCAGTATCACCACTACACAAGTCTACACGCATGTCACCAATCCTCAGCTAAAAAATATTCATAAAAAATATATGAAATAAGTATGAAACAGAAAATACAAGCAATCAAACATCTCAAAAAATGAAAAATTAATTGGAGACTTTTATGAGAAAACTTTGTATTTGAACATGAAGGATATTTTTATAAAATGCCTACTTTTCTCGCAAAAAATATAATGTATAGAAAAAATGATTCTTATGAAAAAGTTGTAGACTCGATGCGAATACTCAAAAAATACTTCTGACCTCTCACCAAAATCCCTAAAACAGAACTTTTAAAAGAAGAGTCGGGTCATTATATCATGAAGCAAAAGAGTATTCCATGAAAAAAACTCAGCAAACAAATACTGAAAGAAAAACCAAAACTTCTCTCAAAATTTAAAAGACTCATCATCGCAAACGAGATTATGTGGCTACAAAATGGTGTCTTCTTAGACCTCCTTTGAAGTGATATCCTCATACATCCCCAAACAATCCATAACCTCTTTACAGATGGAGAAAATATATATATCTTCGATTTCTGACTTCTCGAAAAAAACACAAAAAACACTTTCTTTCGATATTTTTCCCACTTTGGAACTTGGTTTCAACTCAAATTTTTGAAGAGCTTTTATTAGAGTATTTATCCGAACAACAAAAAAAAGTTACAGCAAGTCAATAGTGAATTATAAAAATTATTACGATAATTATTATAATTCAGCGAAACAAAGCAAAAATTCTTTTGAATAGGATGTTTTTGATTATACTACAGAAGTAATATTCTTCTATAGTATTTTTTTATGCAACTCATCGTCTGACTCTGAAATCCCTGAGACCAGTACCGAGATACTCGACATAACTTGGGTTTTATTTTCCTGGACACTTTTCGAGAAGATCATAACTTTTCTGAGTGGAAATATGAGAGTAAATTTACGGCTGAAATAGCTTCTTGAGTATTACATGGAGAAAAAGTACTTTTGGTAAAGCCACAGACCTTTATGAATCTCTCAGGAGAATCACTGCAAAAAATATGCCACTACTATAAGCTTGGAGCTGAAAACTTAATGGTTATCTATGATGACAAAGATATGGACTTTGGGAAAGTTCGCATACGAGAGAAATGATCAGCCGGATGACATAATGGAGTTAAAAGTATTATCAAATATTTCGGAGACAGCTGGAAACGAATCAAAGTATGAGTAGGAAAAACTCCTGAAACATACGACACATCGGACTGGGTACTATCAAAGTTTTGCGAAGAAGAACTCATGGCGCTCGATAATGAAATCTATGAAAATATCTCACAAGCACTTAAAAAAAAATAATTATGACGCACACATCTGACAAAAAAATATACTTTATCGGTATTGGAGGCATTGGTGTGTCAGCACTCGCTCGATACTACCTCGCAAAATGATATAAAGTTTTTGGAAGTGATAGCACAGACTCTAAGCTGATTCATGCACTTCAAAGCGAGGGCTGTGACATCATTATCTGAAGTGATGCTTCACGAATACAAGTAGATTTTGAGAAAATTATCTACTCCGAAGCTGTTCCAATGACGCAAGAAGAGCTTCAGCAAACACAACATCTCTGAATCCAAGCACGCAAGTACAACGAGGCACTCGCCGAAGTGGTTAATACCTACAACCTTATTGCGGTCACAGGAACACACGGAAAATCTACAACGAGTAGCATGATTTCTCAAATACTCAAAAACAGCAATGAAGATTTTACTTCTATTGTATGAACGATCCTCAAAGAATTTAATAGAAAAAACTTTTATACTCGCTGAAATAAAAACTATTTTATCATAGAAGCTTGTGAGTACAAAGAACATTTTCTTGCCTACAAACCAAGTGTTGCGGTGATCACAAATATTGAGTATGATCATGCTGACTATTTCAAAACACCACAAAGTTATATTGACGCATATGAAAAATTTATCAATCAAATTCTTCCTAGAGGATTTTGTATTCTCAATGGAGAAGACACTAATTGCCAGACACTTATCTGAAAGAGAAAGGATATACACTATATAGAAGTGTATTCGTCTCACTTTGTATTCCAGTGACAAAAAATACCATTTCCCGAAATAGTACTCCATATCCCTGGAGAGCATATCCTCTTTGATGCAAAACTTGCCTATATTGTAGCTCACATGATTGGTATAGATGATAGAACGATTCTTGATACATTCAAAGCATATTCTGGAGTTTGGAGAAGAATGGAAAAGATTGGAAACACCCCAAACGGAAACATCCTTATGAGTGACTATGGACATCATCCCACAGAAATACAAAATACGCTTAAAGCCCTGAGAGAAGGATTTCCAGAAAAAAAACTTTTTGTCGTATTTCAGCCCCATCAATATTCTCGTACTCTTGAATTACTTGATGATTTTAAAACCTGTTTTTCTGATGCAGATATATTGGTGATTCCTGATATTTATGAGTCCAGAGATAGTCACAAAGATAAGCAAAAAATGAACTCTCAGATATTTTCAGAAGCCATTGAACACCCCAAAGTTTCAGATGGACAGTGACTGGAAAATTCCCTAGAACTCATAAAAAAATACGACTGAGAACATCCAAACTCTAGCATTATACTACTTCTTGGAGCTGGAAATATAGATAATCTGAGATATAAGATACAAACTATGTAAAAAAATATTTTAAAAATGTCATTCTGATTTTCATCAGAATGACATTTTTATTCAACATGATATTTTCAAAATAAGTGGTACAAAACTTATGGCTTATAATTTTCAAATGAAATTTTGCTCGCTTACCTGCGTTCTTGCAAGCAATCTGATAAAGAGTCGACTGATAAAAAACACGGTAAAGAGACTCACTATAATACCGAGAGCCAGTATCAGCCCAAATCCTTTAATCATATTGATTCCAAAGATAAAGAGGATGATCGCAACAATCAGTCCAGTGACATTTGCATCCCAAATAGCAGAAAAAGATTTTTCAAAACCACTCTTTTGCGCCTCACGAAGAGACTTTTTCTTTCGAAGTTCATCTTTCATTCTTTCAAATATCAGAATATTCGCATCAATGGCAATACCAATGGAAAGAACGAGTCCTGCAATCGAAGCAAGTGTTAGAACAATCCCAAATTGCTTGAGTATTGCAAGTGTGATAACAATATAGGTAAAAAGGGAAAGTGCGGCTATCAATCATGAGAACCTATATACTACTGTGAGAAATACAAGTATCGCGATAAATCCGAGCAATCAGGAAAAGATTATTTTTTTCAGTGAATCCTGCCCAAGCCTTGCATCAATGGTTCGTTCACTTGTCAGATAGATAGGAGCTGGAACAACTCAAGTGTTGATATCTGTTGCAAGTTTTGCAGCTGATTGTGCTGTATAGTTTCCCGTAATAACAGCCTTTCCTGTTAAAATTGGTTCATTGATTCGAGGAGCTGTCAGCATTTCTCATCCAACAAATATTGCCATCGGTTCTCCGACCATTTTTTTCGTAAGTTCTCAAAATATTTCAGCTCATTCACTGTTAAAGGTAAGTTCTACCATCGGAGTAAAAGCTTCGTTATACTGCACTGAAGCCTTAGAAAAATATTTATCATTTAACACTCTTCCCTTTGAGTCCGCTGCAGCCTCCCAGATAGATGGCTCTTTTGCAATAAAAAGATATTCTTGGAGATGATTATCTGTATTTGCAAAAATAAGATATCCCTCTTCTCCTTTTGTATTTTTCACTCATAATTCTGGTTTACTCTCCGTAATCGTCCCCGTCGAGCTCACCAGAGTAAATTCAGAATTGACATCTCACAGTGTTCCATACGAAACTTTTTCATAGTTATTGACATAACTTGCTGCTTCTACAGAAAATTGTATATCTTTTTGTGTAAGTTTTTGATAAGCTGAGTGTGCTAGCTCCTTTCTTTTTTCTATATCTTCTTGTGTGATGCGTTCCCTTGCTTTTTTGAACTCTATTTTCACTACTTTTCCAATTGCAGCCTTTGCTCGCTCGATATTATCCGAGTTTTGCATTGCATCGTTTCCCTTGAGAGGGATTTGCACGATAATATGTTCTTCTCCCCCATAACTCGCACCCGTAATAACCGAATCATTAATATTGAGAGACTCAACTCGTTTATCGATAATAGATTTTAGTCCCTCAATAACAGCCTTTTTTCTATTACTATCATAGTCTTCTTCTTGCTTCACCTCAGACAAATCCACTTTATAATCCAGTTCGATTCATCACTGTAAATCAAGTCCCAGTTTATAATCTGGTCCAGAGAGTGGAACTTCTAACCCAAAGTACTTCCAAGGCATAGCAAACACCAAAATAAAACATCCTCCAATAAAGGTTAAAAAAAGTCTAAAAATAAGTGATTTCATCTCAAATATAATAACAAAAATTAATACAAGATATTCTAAGAAAAAAGAACGTTCTTACAAACAATTCTTATACTTATTTTTTCTCCTGCTTCTTCTTTCTCGCAAGCTGTCCACAAGCTGCGTCTATATCGTCTCACATAGTAGCGCGAATCGTGGAAACGACTCCGTATTTTTCGAGGATTTTTTGAAATTTTTCTATGATAAATCGTGGAGTCGTACTATAGCCATCAGAGGAAGTTCCCTCTCAAGGATTGTAGGGAATAAAGTTTACATGTGCAAGTCTCCCCTGTAGGAGCTTCCCAAGCTCATCAGCGAGTTTTAGGTGATCATTCACCCCATTTATCATGATATATTCATAAAATATTCGTTTATTTGTTTTGTCCGTATACTCATCAAGACTCGCCATAAGTTTGCTTAGGTCATAAGTATGATCTACGGGCATGATCTCTCGGCGAATCTCATCATTTGGTGCATGCAGACTCACGGCAAGAGAGGTTTGTGGAAAATCTTGCGTAAATTTTTTGATTCCTGGAACGATTCCACAAGTTGAAACAGTGACTCGGCGAGAAGAAAGATCAAATTTTTTCTGATGTGTAAAAATATAAATCGCTTGCTTCATCACTTCATAATTGAGCATGGGTTCACCCATCCCCATAAAGACAATATTTCGAAGACGCGTTCATTCATTATGCAACGCTCGAGACGCATACATGACTTGTTCTACTATCTCATGGAGTTCTAAATTTTTTTGAAGTCCAAGTTTTCAGGTCGCACAAAAGGTACATGCCATAGGGCAGCCAGCTTGACAACTAATACACAGCGTATTTCTCCCTGAGAGATGCCGCATAATCACGGCTTCTATGAGTAAATCGTCTTGCGTTTTAAAAAGAAATTTGGTGGTTTGACCATTCGATGAAGTTGCTTCGTGATCCAGTGTGAGTGACTGATAGAAGCAATGTTCTTTGAGAAGTTCTCGGAGATCTTTTGGTATGGTCTGAATTGCATCAAAGTCTGTGATGAAGTTTTTATAGATGGCATTTTCTATTTGACCATAGCGAAAAGCAGGAATTTTATGTTCCTGAAAAAGTTCTTTGAGGCGTTTCTCGTCATGTATTGAAAAACGTGGCATAGTTTTTGATTAAGGCTCGAGGATTGTATAAAAAAAACATTCTTTGTAAAGAGGAAAATTTTGTGAAATGCAAAAAGTTTTTATACTCTTGTAGATATTCTTAAGAAAGATAAAACACTTATGAAATACTCTACGAAAGCAACATCCATTATAGAAGCCATTATCGTGCTCCTCATTGTAGTGACAGGTATTACAGGAGTCTATTCCCTCATGCACTCA
>PDWI01005554.1_pt1 | contig 16713 bp, 12 predicted proteins | sample 1430891 | NCBI WGS metagenome assembly PDWI01 (sample SAMN01162508, study PRJNA174530) | Oral metagenome, whole genome shotgun sequencing project. | biome: Marine environment; feature: Marine mammal; material: Swab sample of the gingival sulcus; isolation source: swab sample of gingival sulcus...
TGAGCGAGGGGATGTCCGCGTCAAGCTGTTCGAGCCAGTGCCAGGCGTTTTCCAGGGTGTCGATCTCGATCCGGCAGTCTTCGAGCAGTACCTTGTTGCTGCCGTATCCGATGATGTACTGAACGTTGTTGCGCTCGCACCAGCTCAGCAGCAGCGGCGTGTAGAACCCGGCATCGCCGCGAAACACGATGTTCACGTCTGGCCAGTGTGCCCGGATCCCCTTGACCAGCAGCGACAGCACCGCTGCCGAATGGTGTGAATCAGCGTGGTTGACTGATCGAAGGTAACTCACCAGCAGATGGTTTCCGCTGTAGACGTACAGGGGCAGAAAGGCGTAACCACCATAGTGGCTGCTGTAGGCGCGACCCTGCTGCTCGCCATGCACGCGATCATCGGTACCATCGAAATCGAGTATCAAGGACTTCGGTGGCGTGCGGTACGAGTCGATGAACTGCCTGAGCAGCAGCCGGTGCATCTCGAACACCACCTGCCTTGCTTCTCGTCCACTGACGATGATCATTGAGGTCGGCAAACCCCGCTGCGATGCCGTAGATACGCTGCCGCAACAGCGCATCCCACTGGTGAGTGATGAAAAATGGGTTTCGCGGATCAGGCAGCAGTGAAGACACTGCCTTGCACAGGCCCAGCCGTTCATCAGCGGCTCGAAGGAGTTCGACCCCGCCGATGCTGCTGACGTCACCCCCGTTGAAATTGAAGTGGACGGTACGTTTCCTGACCTTTCGACTCAGGGTACAATCCGTCATTGGCGGAGGGTGCTCGGTATGAGTTGTAACGCTTTGGTTGGCCGGCAATTTTACCGGCTCTCCGCCACTCTCGCATGAAATATTCAGGTTAAGGGTCTCCGTGCTGCGTGCCAGGGGTATGCAAGGGCGTCACTCGCTCGACCGGAATCAAGACTGTCGATTCCTGCCAGGGTCATTTTCGGTCCGATGCCCTCGATCACAGCGAGCAGGGTGTCCCAATCCGGTAACTCAACATCCTGCACGCAAGTTTGCAGCTTTGCCTACAGGTTGCGTTTGGTATGGGTCTTCTTTCGCGCCGCCCTGTACAGCGGACAGCCATGTTCCTGAATCTGATCACAGAGAAAGGCGAGCAGCATCAGCCCTGCCAGTGTGCTCGAGAGGTACTGTTTGCCGTGCCCGTAGTTGTGTTCGAGATGATGGCCCTGGTTCTTCAGTGTGTTGAAGGTCTGGTTTTCGATCCTCCTCGAGAACACGGGTTCGCTGTGCGACCGACTGCACTGCCCGGAAGGCACCACGGAGCGACGCGGGCGAGACAGGATCGAGGATCTCTCGCATCCGGGAATCACTGGGAACCTTGTCAAGCCGATAGAGCCGCTTGAGGTTGCCGATCATCGGTTCGTTGCCACGAACGCTGTTATCGAACTGAAGCATCGATGGCATTTTGAACTGGAACATGGCGAGGGCCGCCATCAAGGTCTCGCTGAGCGAATAATCGACCTTGCCCTCTTGCCGGGAGCCGGAGATGGTGTCAAGGTGTTCTCTGATACGTTGATTGAGGTTGGAGGCACGCAGGTTGCGCCGCGCCTTGGCGATTGCCGATGACATGCCGAGATCGAGGGTTGCAGGGCTTGCCCTTGAAGGCAGTTTGTGCAGAGGCACTCTGCAGAGGTTGCGCAAACGGAGCCATCATGCGGGGTTCAAGTTTCGCCGGGAATCGCTGAGGAATCAACAATGATGACCAATTTGCTGACAGACGACTTGGCGGCGACACGGGATCTGTTCCGTGGGCTTTTGAATTTTGAGATCGAGTACGAAGCGGATTGGTTCGTGAGCATGGCCGATGGTGATGGGAACCGGGTTGCGGCCATGGCAAGAACCAGCGAGTTCGTCCCGGAAGAATTCCAGAATTCCGCGCAGGGCGTCATTATCACCGTTATCGTAAAAGACGTGGAGGAGTATTTTGAGCGGGCGAAGAGTCTGAAAGCGACTATTGTCGAGGAACCGACCGACTTGCCCTACGGCCAGCGTCGTCTGCTGCTGCGTGATGCTAGCGGCGCCCTCGTCGACGTCTCTTCGCCGACGGCACCGCTCGATCCTGCATACAGCTGAGATGAGCACCGAGCCTGCCTCGTCGCTGGCCCGGATGGATCACCAAGGTGCCCATCGAGTTGAGAAACCATCCCGTTTCAGGGGGGGCGACGCCAGGCATCGAGCAGTGGCGACCTGAACCGGGAGACTTGGCTGATCATTTATGCGGGCGCCCACCTTGAGCAGCTTCAGGCGAATCGTCTCGCATTGCGCCTTTTCAGGTTCGGCACCGTGCAGCCCCATCCAGCGCAGCCCCCTGCATCAGCACATAGGCGAAGGACGAGAAACAGAGCCGTAGCTGATTCGCTCGTATCGTGGCCGTGCTGGTCCGATCGGCGAACCAGAGAGGGAGGCCTTTTTCAACTCCTTTGTGAGCGATGCGGGTCAGGGCCCCATGGGCGGTATGGACTCTGGATTGCCGTATCGGATTCGGCTCGACAGCCGTGCTGATCACGGCGTCAAGCAGGGTTCGAGTTGCGCGACAAGCTCGCACGGCGAGAGGATTCTACCAGGATGACATACGCAGAAGGGTGCCTCGAAGCACCAATACCATGAAACGCCAACACTTCGCGAGTACACTGCACCACCGAAGGCATTGTCTCTGCTGATTGTCACAAGTGTCTGTTTGTGCTCACATTTGCTTCAGGGAAAGAGACCTTTTTCAACTTCGGGGTGATGGATTCAGGCTAGAATATCGAGGGCGGCAGACGGATCACCCATGGCGGCACAGTACGATTTCAGCGAACGCGAGCAGACCATCCTCAAGCTGCTCGTCGGTCATTACCTCGAGGAAGGGACACCCGTGGCGTCGCGAACGCTCTCGCGCATGCCCGGTGTGGACATCAGCGCGGCCTCCGTCAGGAACGTGATGGGCGATCTCGAGGATATGGGCCTTCTCCGCTCGCCCCATGTCTCGGCCGGGCGCGTGCCCACGCAGGCGGCGCTTCGCGTGTTCGTCGACAGCATGCTCGAGATGAGTCCGCCGGACGACACCACGATCATGGAAATCCGCAACCAGCTCGACCCGAACCTGCCCGAGGCCTCGCTCATGAAGGTGGTGTCGAACTCGCTGGCGGGCTTCACCCGTCTTGCCGGTATGGTCACGGTGCCGCGGCGCGACGAGAAATCGGTGCAGCAGGTGGAGTTCCTGCCGCTCTCCGACAAGCGCGTGCTTGCCATTCTCATCATCAACGAGCGCGAGGTGCAGAACCGCATCATCCAGGTCGATCGCGAATACGACAAGGAAGAACTCGCGGCCTTTGCAGGCATGATCAACGCCGAATACCTCGGGCAGCCCCTTTCGGTGGTGCGGGATCGGCTCCTCGGCGAACTGGAATCCACGCGCGAGCATCTCGATCAACGCATGCAGCAGATGATCGAACTGGCGGGGCGGGCATTTGCCGAAGACGACCATGACGATGCTGACGACAGCACCATCCTCACAGGTGAAGTCAATCTCCTCGGCCACGATGATCTCAACGACATCGAAACACTCCGTGGGCTCTTCGACGTGTTCCGGAAGAAGCGCGACATCTACCATCTGCTCGAACGCTGTCTCTCGGCCGAAGGGGTGCAGATCTTCATCGGTCGCGAATCGGGCTACGATGGCCTCGGGGGTTGCAGTCTTGTTGCCGCGCCCTACCGGATCGACGGCAAGGTGCTTGGTGTGCTTGGCGTCATCGGTCCCAAGCGCATGTCCTACGGTGAAGTGGTGCCGGTGGTGGAAGTCACCTCGCGGCTGCTCGGGGCTGCACTGGCACCGCAGCAGGGCACCTGAGAGCCGATGAACCTCGAAGGCTTCGGGTGGTGTCGGCAGCGATACCGATCCCTGTCCCTGAAGCCACAGCACGACCTGCGCACGCACGCTTGAACTTCGGGCGCGCGAGCACCACAATCGGAATATCTTTCAATACGAGCGGTGACACGCCTTCCGGGCGCTGATGCCGCTCCCGGCATGACATTCAGGAACCATGACTGGAAACGGTAACGACAACGGCCCGACCGACAACCCGTCCAACAAGGCAGGCTTCGGCGAACACCCTGATGCCGACCTCAACCCGGCGGCCGATGCAGCGGCTGCGGGCAACGGTGACGCGCCGAGCGCCAACGATCCCTTCGATTTCGGCGAAGCGCCCACGGGCGACGGCGGATCGGACGATGAAGGCAGTGCATTCGACCCCGCCCGCTCCGGTGACGAGGGTGAGGAATCGATCGAATCACTGCGCGCTGCCGTCGAGGCCGAACGCGCCCGCGCCGACGACAACTGGGACCGGCTCCTCCGCCTCCAGGCCGAGATGGAAAACCAGCGCAAGCGGGCGCTCAACGATGTCACCAAGGCACGCAAGTTCGCGCTCGAGAACATCGTCAACGATCTGCTGCCGGTCAAGGACAGCCTCGAGATGGGCATCGCCGCGAGCGAACAGGAAGGCGCCACCATCGATTCCCTGCGCGAGGGCAGTGACCTCACCCTGAAGATGCTCGCCTCGGTGTTCGAGAAGCACAACATTGTCGAGATCAACCCCTTGGACGAAAAATTCGATCCCGAGTTTCACCAGGCGATGTCGATGCAGGAGTTCGAGGGCAAGGCACCGAATACCGTGGCCACGGTGATGCAGAAGGGCTATACCCTGAACGATCGTCTGGTGCGGCCTGCGCTGGTGATGGTGGCGAAGTAAGCGCTGCTCAGCCTCGCAGTTTCGGTAGCCAGACGGCGGCGGTACACGCGGCGAGCGTGATCGGCAGCGCCGCCGGCAGAGCCACGCCGGACACGAACATCATCCAGAGCGTCAGGCCAAGCCCCGTCGGCAAGAGGTAGCGAAGGTGATCGTGCACGCTTGAAGTATCCCGGTAACGGAACTTCAGCGGCACGTCGGTGGCGCGACGCTTCTCGAGGCGCTGGCAGGCGTCGCGGCAGGCGGCGATGTCCTCGGGACGGATCTCATCGCACCGGGGCACCAGACGCGTCTCGCTCACGAGCGTGTTGTTCTTGTCGATCGTGATGCTGTCGCGGTAGCTGAACCAGGGAGTGTCCTCCTCGTGCGTCTCGCTGACGGCGCCCTGCGGGTCGGCGTAGTGCACCACCAGGCGGTAGGTTTCGGCACCATCTTCGGACAATGCCACGGGCAGGTCTTCGTCCTTCGGCATCTCGTAGCCGAGGAGTGCGTTCGAGCAGAATCGCAGTATCTGCCCGGGCGACACCGCGGATGCGTCCATGTCCAGGGTATATACCTCGCGCAGGGTCAGCACGTTGTGCTCGAGATCGTCCTCGGCCACATGCGCGCCTTCGCGCACCGTCAACGGCAGTTCGTAATAGTCGAGGGCTTCCTCGAGACGCAGCTCGGCAAAGCGCTCGGTGGCCATCGCGGCAACCTGGTTGCGGATGTTATTGGCGCGCCAGTAGCCGAGCCGGCGCGTGATCGTGAGCGTGCATTCGCGCGGATCCTCGTCGCGAAGGTCGAACTCGTGGGTCAGTTCGTACACATCCGGGAACCCGTTGATCGGCATCTTCTCGAGTTCGCTGCCGGGGTCGCTCAGCGGCAGCGCCTGACCGTACTCCGGCTTCGTGAGCGTTCGCAGCGTGCCGCCCTGGTTCTGCTCGGTCGGGTCGATGTAGTGGGTCTGCCCGTCGAGCCTCAGCCGCACGATCATGTGGTTGAAGTGGAAGGGCGAGGGTGGCAGCACCTCGAGTGAATCGTGCAGCGCGGCGTTCACGAGCGCGAGGCCGGCCTCGATGCCCGCCCGGCGCAGCAGCAGCACGAGCAGCGCCGACTTGTCCTTGCAGTCGCCCGCGCGGCGTGAGAGGGTTTCCGAGGGCGATTTCGGCGTGTGCGTGTGCAGTCCGCCCGATTCCGAGCGGTAGCGCACCTTGTTCTGCACGAAGCGAATCAGCGCGAGCACCAGTGCCGCGGGCGGCAGGCGCCAGTCGACGTCTTCGATGTCGGCGATGAGCGCCTCGTCGAGGCTGTCTGCGTAGATGCCGGCTCGCCTGTAGTAGCCGTGCAGCCAGAGCGACACTTCTCGCCAGGTATGCCTGTCGGCCACGATGAGCTGATGCGAGAAGAAGCTCGGCGGCAGCCGGTGGCTCACGTGTCGTTGCAGCGGTGGTGCGATGATCTCGCGTTCCCAGTGCGTACCGGCGGCGATGTCGACGGTGTCGTCCAGCCCTCTGGCCGAGGCCTTTTCCGCGATCGTGATCGGCGCGTCGCCGTCGTTCACGAGTCGATAGCCGAGGCGTCCGATGCTCACTTCCCATTCGAAATGCACGCGTTCGAGATGAAAGGTGCCGAAGAGCGGGTGAGTGCCGGCGACGGTATGCACGCTCTGTGCGTAGTCGATGATGTCACCGGCACGCACATCGTCGATGCTGAGTTCGACCGTCTGGCGCTGGTCGAGCATCTGCTGTTCGAGCTGCCGCTCGCGCTGCATCACGTTGATGCGCGCCGTGGCGAGCGCGTCGATGACCCTGTCGCCGCGGATGATGCGGCAATGATGAATCCGTACCTGCTCGACGCCGGGCAGCACCTCGTTCAGGAACTGCGAGGCATTGTCGATCTGGGAACTGCCGCCGATCTCGAACAGGGTGCGGCGGTGGCAGGTGATGCCCTCGCCGGTGACACGCGTGGCGTAGTCGACGAGGTGATAGTGCGTGGGGGTACGTGTTGCCGCGCTCTCCTCCTCACGCGCCTCGGCCAGTACCGCTGCCGCATCCCGCAGATTCGCCCAGTCCGGGGCGGGGCAGGTGTCGACCACGTCGAGCGAGGTCATGGTGATCGCAGGTTTCGGCATTGCGCTCATGTGAAGACGATTCGCGTTGGCAGCGGGCATGTGATCAAGCTAACGACCACCGTGACTGAATCTTTGGCTACCGCTCGGGATCTGTGAGCAAACGCAAGGCAAAATGCGCGCACAGCCTTGTTCAGGTTGTAGAATTCGGCCGGCAGCGGCGCTGGAACAGGCGTCGTTCGGCAGCCGGTCCGTGCCCGGCAACCCCTCTGCCGAAATTTTCGTTCACGGGTGTTGAAATTCCGCGGCGCCGCCACAGATTGAGGCCAGACACAGTTTCGGGATGCCTCCTGCAGGGTCCCGTCTTTCCACATTCGATATCTACAGACAGGTCAACAACATGGGAACCATTATCGGAATCGACCTCGGCACGACGAACTCGTGTGTCGCGGTCATGGAAGGCGACAAGCCCCGCGTCATCGAGAACTCCGAAGGCGATCGCACCACACCGTCGATCGTTGCCTTCAGCGAGGATGATGAAGTCATCGTGGGCCAGCCGGCGAAGCGCCAGGCGGTCACCAACCCCAACAACACGCTCTATGCCGTCAAGCGCCTGATCGGCCGCCGTTTCGAGGAAGACGCGGTCCAGAAGGACATCGAACTCGTCCCCTACAGGATCGTCAAGGCCGACAACGGCGACGCCTGGGTCGAAGCGAACGGCAAGAAGATGGCGCCGCCGGAAGTGTCCGCGCGCGTCCTCCAGAAGATGAAGCAGACGGCCGAGGAATACCTCGGACAACCCGTCACCGAAGCCGTCATCACGGTGCCGGCCTACTTCAACGACTCGCAGCGCCAGGCCACGAAGGATGCCGGTCGCATCGCCGGCCTCGAAGTCAAGCGCATCATCAACGAGCCCACCGCCGCCGCTCTCGCCTACGGGCTCGACAAGCAGCGCGGCAGCAAGACCGTTGCGGTCTACGACCTCGGTGGCGGCACCTTCGATATCTCCATCATCGAAATCGCCGAAGTCGATGGCGAGCACCAGTTCGAAGTGCTCTCGACCAACGGCGATACCTTCCTCGGCGGTGAAGACTTCGACAACCGCGTCATCGACTACCTCGCCGATGAATTCAAGAAGGAGTCGGGCATCGATCTGCACAACGATCCGCTCGCCCTCCAGCGCCTGAAGGAAGCGGCCGAGAAGGCCAAGATCGAACTTTCCAGCACCCAGCAGACCGACGTGAACCTGCCTTACATCACGGCCGATGCCTCGGGGCCGAAACACCTCAACATCAAGGTGTCCCGTGCCAAGCTCGAGTCGCTCGTCGATGACCTCGTGCAGCGCACCATCGAGCCCGTGAAGACCGCACTTTCCGACGCCGGCCTCAAGGCGGGTGACATCGAAGACGTGATCATGGTCGGCGGCCAGACGCGCATGCCGCTCGTGCAGACAACCGTCAAGGACTTCTTCGGCAAGGAGCCGCGCAAGGACGTCAACCCCGACGAAGCCGTTGCCATCGGTGCCGCCATCCAGGGCGGTGTACTCGGCGGCCAGGTGAAGGACGTGCTGCTGCTCGACGTGACGCCGCTCTCGCTCGGTATCGAAACGCTCGGCAGCGTCATGACCAAGCTCATCGACAAGAACACGACCATCCCCACGAAGGCCCAGCAGACCTTCTCCACGGCCGACGACAACCAGACCGCCGTTACCGTGCATGTGTTGCAGGGTGAACGCGAAATCGCCAGCGGCAACAAGTCGCTCGGCAAGTTCGACCTCGCCGACATCCCGCCCGCGCCGCGCGGCGTACCGCAGATCGAAGTCACCTTCGACATCGACGCCAACGGTATCCTCAATGTCTCGGCGAAGGACAAGGCCACCGGCAAGCAGCAGTCGATCGTCATCAAGGCCTCGAGTGGTCTTTCCGATGACGAGATCGACCGCATGGTCAAGGATGCCGAAGAACACGCGGCCGAAGACGCCAAGCTCAAGGAACTCATCGACAAGCGCAACCAGGGCGAGCAGCTCATCCACGCCACCGAGCGCTCGATGGCCGACCTTGCCGACCAGATCGACGACGCGGAGAAGAGCGACATCGAAGCGAAGATCGCCGAGTTGCGCACCGCGATCGAAGGCGATGACGGCGATGCCATCGAAGCGAAGACGGCAGCGCTTTCGGAAGTCACGGGCAAGCTCGCCGAGCGTGCCTACGCAGCCCAGCAGGGCGGTGACGCCAGTGCGTCAGCCGGTGCGGCGGGCGCGTCTGCAGGAGCTTCGACCGAGCACGCCGCTGCCGACGACGATGCTGTCGATGCCGAGTTCGAGGAAGTGAAGGACGACGACAAGGCCTGATCACCCGATCGGCCCTGTCGGCAAACACCCGAGTCGGCTTTCGGGCATCAGTCTTGTATGAAAGAGGGGCCTCGCCAGGGTGCGGGGCCCCTTTGCCGTTGGAGAATGCGGCCCCGGCGCGAGACGCGCAGGCCAGAACGTTGTTGACCCCCTCTACCCATGTCCAAACGCGATTACTACGAAGTTCTCGGTGCCTCGAAGGATTCCTCCGAGGCCGATCTCAAGAAGGCGTACCGACGCCTCGCCATGAAGTATCACCCCGACCGCAACCCGGACGACGAGCAGGCGGCGGAGAAGTTCAAGGAAGCGAAGGAAGCCTACGAGGTGCTCAGCAACTCGCAGAAGCGCGCGGCCTATGACCAGTTCGGGCACGCCGGCGTGGACAATTCCGCCGCGGGTGGTGGCTTCAACAACGCCGATATCAACGATATCTTCGGCGATGTCTTCGGCGACATCTTCGGGGGTGGACGTCGAGGTGGCCAACGCGTCTACCGCGGTGATGACCTCCAGTACAACCTCGAGATCACCCTCGAAGATGCGGTTGCCGGCGTCACCGAGGAAATCCGGATTCCGAATACCATCCCCTGCGATGTCTGCGACGGCAGCGGCGCCAAGCGAGGCACCTCGCCGAGCACCTGCAACACTTGCCACGGCTCGGGTCAGGTACGCATGCAGCAGGGGTTCTTTTCGGTGCAGCAGACCTGCCCGGCCTGCCGAGGCAAGGGCAAGGTGATCACCGATCCCTGTCCGAAGTGCCGTGGCACGGGTACCGGAAAGAAGGAAAAGACACTCTCGGTGAAGATTCCCGCAGGCGTCGACACGGGCGACAAGATTCGTCTGAGCGGCGAAGGTGACGCGAGTGACAGCGGTGGACCACCCGGGGACCTGTACGTTGCCATCCGCGTCAAGCAGCACGAGATCTTCAAGCGCGACGGTGCAGACCTCCACTGCACGGTGCCGATCAACTTCGCGACGGCCACGCTCGGTGGCGAACTCGAGGTGCCCACGCTCGATGGTCGTGTCAAGCTCAAGGTACCGGCGGGGACGCAGTCGGAAAAGGTGTTCCGTCTGCGTGGCAAGGGCGTCAAGCCGATCCGTGGTGGTATGACGGGCGATATCCTTGCACGCGTTCGCGTGGAAACGCCCGTGAGTCTGTCGAGCGAACAGAAGGATCTCCTGATGGCCTTCCACGAATCCATCAGCGGCGACAACGCCAAGAAGCACAGCCCGAAAGCACACGGCTGGCTCGACGGGGTCAAGCAGTTCTTCGATGATCTGAGGGGCTGAGACAGATCCTGCACGGCCCTGCCTTGAGTCACTACCCCTGCGGGATCAAGGCCGTTGTCAGAACCGTTGTCAGGGCTTTTTTCAGAGCTGTTGTCAGGGCCGTTGTTCGTTGATCACGAGATCGACTGTCGGTTGCTCCGTGGCGTCGATCACGGCCGACTCGGCAAACCAGTCACCACTGGCGGGTGTGGCATTGCCACTCAGCGACACGCGTGCACCCACCACCACCTCGGGGAAGCTGTCGAGGGTCATGTTCGGCATCATCGCCATGTTGGCATCGAGCGTGACTTCCACGGGAAGGTCGCTGACCGCATGACGACTCACGGCGAGCGGCATCGGTGGGCCCTCGGCGGCACGGGCATAGATGAACACGGTGTGACCGGGTTCGGCGTCCGCCGCGGCTTCTTCCGAGAGGCTTGCCCTGACGGTCACGGCCGGGCCTGAGGGCGATGCGTCCATGCTGCCGGACGATATGGCGGTCGATTCATCCTGCGACGATGGTTCGGTCTGTGTCTGCGTCTGCATCTGTCCGGCCGGTGTCGTCGGGTCGGTTCCCACCGCGTCTGAATCTGCCGGGCGAACCGGCAGCGTTTCGAGCCCGAGTGCAAGTCGTGACTGATTGGCAACCTCGGTCAGTGTGGCCATGGCGGCCTCGTCGTGCGCCATTTGTTCGGCCAGGGTATCGAAATGCTTCAGCGCCACGTCGTGCTGCTCGGCCTGCTGGTGGGCGATGCCGAGCAGCCAGAGTGTCTGCGGGTCGTTCGGTGCAATGGTGAGCGCTCGCTCGAGCAGCGTCGTGGGTTCACCCACGAGGTTCCCGTGCTGACGGCGGCCGATGATGTCGGCCAGAGCAATGATGGCCGGTACGTCGTTTTCGTCGAGGGCGAGGATTTCATTGAGGGTTTCGGCCGCACCATCAAGATCACCGATGGTCATCTGGGCACGGGCGAGAAGGCGTCGTCCTTCGATGTCTTCCGGTGCTTCGGCAAGGCGTGCCTTGAGATTCGGCACGAGTTCGTCCATGGGCGGCAGCCCGGCAGCGGCAGCCTTGGCATCGGCGGCAGCGATGGCCTCGGGATCACCGTTGACGGTGTCGACTTTGCCACGGCTGGTCTGGTCCGTTGACGGGCTGATGTCGATGGCATCGGGTGTGCCGATGAGCTGATAGAGGATCCCGGCCGAGAGGGGAAGGGCGACGATGATCAGCGCTGCTGCCACCATGCGGCCGTCACGTGTTCGGCGCTTTCTGCCGCCAAGGCCGGCTTGCGGATCGTCGAGCTGGGCGGCGAGTTCGCGCTCGAGCGCGGCTCGTTCCTCGCGGTACTGCGTTTCGTCGATGCTTCCCGCGGCGAGGGCAGCGTCGAGGGCAGCGAGTTGCTCGCGCGCGATTCGGGTGTTGGCAAGATCTCGCTGGCTCAGCGACTCGTCATCGGCAGGCTGCTCGGGCTCGGGCGTCGGGGCGGCGACAAGTCCGCCGAGCAGCATGGCCAGTGCCAGCAGTACCAGTACCGAAGCGAGGATGAAGAACAGCAGCACGGTGATCCCTCGTCGTTGTCCGAAGGGTGGATAGCAAAGTGCCCGCGTCGGTCAGCAACCGAAGCGGGCACCTCGTTCAACCGGACTGGCTCAGCTCGGTTCGCGCGTGAAACGAAGATAAGGGAAGATTTCGTTGAATTCGCCGAACTTCTCGCTGGCTTCGTCATTGCTGACCGTGGGAGGGATGATGACATCCTGCCCGACTTCCCAGTTGGCAGGCGTGGCCACGCCCTTCGCTTCGGTGGTCTGCAGGCCATCGAGTGCGCGAAGCACTTCGCTGAAGTTGCGGCCTACCGCCATCGGGTAGGTCATGCTGAGCCTGAGCTTCTTGTCGGGGCCGATGATGAACACGGAGCGAACCGTGGCGCTGTCGGCCGGGGTCCTGCCGTCGGGCAGGTAGGCGTCGGCGGGCAGCATGTCGAACTCCTTCGAGACCGCAAGGTCGGTGTCGGCGATGATCGGGAAGCTCGCGCTTGCCTTCGAGTAGCTCTCGATGTCGCCCTTCCACTGCTTGTGATCCTCGACGCCGTCGACCGACAGGCCGATCACCTTGGTGTTGCGCTTCTTCCACTCGTCGGCGAGTTGCGCGACCGCACTGAATTCGGTGGTGCAGACCGGCGTGAAGTCTTTCGGGTGCGAGAAGAGGATTGCCCAGCTGTCACCGATCCAGTCGTGAAACTGAATGGTGCCCTGGTCGGTTTCCGCCGAGAAGTTCGGTACGAGGTCGTTGATGCGAATGCTCATGTTCTTGTTCCTGGTGAAATTCGTTCTTGAAAAAACGGTTGCGTTGCTGTCGGCACCCATTCTAGCGTCTGGCCTGCGATCTGTCGCTTCTTCGCGACGGATGTCAGGCTTCGCGAAGCAGATTCAGCATTGCCTGCATCGAGCGCCTTTCCGTTTTCGCGTCGTAGACCGTGCCGAAATCGTGGTCGTTGGCATTCGGATTGGTGAAGGCGTGCTGGGTATTGCCATAGGCGTGCAGCTGCCAGTCGGCCCCCGCGGCGCTCATTTCCCGGCCGAATGCAACCACCTGCTCCGGCGTGCCCATCGGATCGTCCCAGCCGTGCAGCGCCAGTACGCGTGCCTTGATGCGGTAGTCCGGCTCCTTGTCGCCACCCGGCGCACCGAGCAGGCCGTGAAAGCTGATCGCGGCATGCAGATCGGCTTCGCTGCGGGCGAGATCGAGTGCGCAGAGGCCACCGAAGCAGAAGCCGATGACCGAAAGGCGCTCGGCATCAACGCCGTCCTGTTCCGCAAGCGTCTCGAGCCAGCGGGTGAGGTGCTGCCTGAGGCGCTCGCGATCGTTGACGAAGGGCTCGATGAGCGCCGAGCATTCTTCCTTCGTGTCGCCGCGTATACCGATGCCGAACAGGTCGATCGAGAGTGCGGCGAAACCGGCTTCGGCGAGTTCGCGAGCGCGTCTGTCCTCGAGTTCGCTTCGTCCGGCCCAGGCGTGGCAGACGAGTACGCCGTGTCTGGGGGCGGGGTCTGCCGTGTCGGTGACGAGCAGGCCTTCGTAGTTGCCACCGTCGTGATCGACGCGAATCGGTGTTTCCTGGAATGCCATGATTGATTACCTCTTGCCGTGATTGAGAATGCCGGGCCAACCCTAGCCGCGAAAGCCGAAAAAACGGTTCTCGATGATCTCTTCGGCAATGCCTTCGGGCAGACTCTCTTCCCAGGCGCCGCGCCCCTGCGAGATCTGCTTGAGCATTTCGCGCGAGTAGATCCTGAGGAGGTCGGTGTCGCTCGGCTCGATGCCGAAGATGAAGTTGTTCTCGAGCAGGTGCCGATACAGCATGCGCAGCTTGTGCTGCACCATGACCGTGGTGTGGTCGACGAGTTCGCCTTCGGGATTCAGCTCGGGGTAGACGAACAGACGCGTGTTGTCGGGGAAGAGCTTGCCGAAGCCTTCGAGAATGCCGCCCTCGACACCCTTGTAGTTCTGTTCGTCGAAGATGTGGTGAACGTTGACGATGCCGAGTACGATGCCGATCTGCAGCTTCGTGAACTGGCGGAAATAGGCGCGCAGGGAATGGTAGCGCGTGTAGTCGGAAATCATCACGCTGTAGCCGAGCGTGTTCAGAAGGTGTACACGCGCGATGATGTCCGGCTCGGGCACGTGCAGATCATTGCCACGCGCATCGTTCAATGATATCTCTGCAAGCGCAACGGTGTTGTCGCGCTGCACGCCCTCGATCCGTTCGAAGGCATTGAGGCCCTGCTCGATCATGTCGACGTTCAGACGCGTGACGGGTCGGAAAGAGCCGCGGATGGTCAGCACGTTCTTCTTGTAGAGCATCTCGGCGGGGATCACCACGTTGCCATCGGGCTTGAACATGACCGCGCGCGTTTTCCAGCTGCGGATGAGGTGGAGGTTGATGGCACGGTTGTCGACGTCCTCGAAGTACGGGCCGTCGAAATCGATCGAATCCACTTCGATACGGCCATGATCGAGGTGGTCGGTCAGGGAGTCGATGATGGTCTTCGGGTTCTCGAAGTAGAAGTAGGCCGCGTAGATGAGGTTGACACCGAAGCGCCCGAGTGCATCCTGCTGGAGTTCCGCGTTGCTGTCGCGCATGCGCACGTGCGCGATGATCTCGGAAGGCTCGGCCTGCGGATACATCTGAATGCGAACGCCGCACCAGGCGTGACATTCGTTGTCGCCCCTGAAACTCTTGGCGGCGACCGTGGCGGCATACGCGAAGAAGCGGGAAGCCCGCGGGCGGCTGGTGCCGACGCGGTCGATGACGAGCCTGTACTCCTTCTCGAGCATGGCCTGCACGCGGGTACGACTCACGTAACGACCGCCTTCCTGCACCCCATAGATGGAGTCGGAGAACTTCATGTCGTAGGCCGAGATGGTCTTCGCAATGGTCCCGGCGGCGGCGCCCGCGAGGAAGAACTGGCGCGCGACTTCCTGACCTGCGCCGATTTCGGCGATGGTGCCGTACTTCTTCTCGTCGAGATTGATCCGGAGGGCTTTCTCGAGGGTGTTGCGGCTACTGGTATTGCGATTGCTCATCGCGTGTCTCTCGTGCATCGTGGAGGGTACGTCGTTGATGGTGGCCGAAGCCTGCATTCTGCCTGAATCGAGGTCTGCTGGCAGCCAATGGATGATCCGGGTCGCTGCTGACCGACAGATCGACAGACCGACAGACCGGCGAATGGCCGAGCGGCCCATGGCCAGGCCCTTCACTCACAGCCAGCATCGCCAGTTAGCACGATTTCTGCAGACAAAGCCCTGAACTCTTCACAGTGTCGGGCATGCACGCGGGTGTTTACCGCAGGCATTCAGCCACCCGGCAGGCATTCGGGTGCCCTTTTTGAACAGACGAGAATTGCTACGGATCGTTACCTTTCTGGTTGCAGTGGGGTGCCTGTTCCTTTCCCGATCGATGCCGGTGTCGGCAGCGTCTGTTGCGCCTGAACTCGACATTCGTCTCGCAAGCCCCATGGCGGATTCGGGCAGGAACGAAGCCATTCTGCGGGTATCGGACTGCAGCGAAATAGCCGAAGTGGAGCTCGCGGCAAGTAGCGACGGTAGCCGTCTGACACTTGTATCGGAACAGGCAAGACGTCTCGACAGCGGTAGCCTTGCCTGCGAGTTTTCACTGCCGTTCGCCAACGCGCCGGCGCTCGACATCGAGGCAACGCTGAGGCTCGGCAATGGCGATGAGCATGGCCTTGCGGAGAGCTATCTTCTGGAGCGCAACCGACCGGACATCGCCCTCGAAGCGATCAGCGTGCAGTCGGATGAAAAGGGAGGTCAGACCCTGCTTGTGAGCCTTGCCGTGACCGAAGACGTCGACATCAGCCATCTGGATGTGACTGTATCGGCACTTCGGGCGTCCGATCTGAGGTCGGCCAACGGCGTGGTGGAGGAGGCGATGGACACGGCTTTTGCTTCGACGGATGGGGCCGCGCGGCGATGGCCAACAAGGGATGAGCAGGGTCTGTTCCATGTGTTGTTGCCGATCGATAGTCCACTGTCCGACGCGGAAATCCTGCGCAACGGCCTTGTCCTCGTTGACGCGGTAGCGGTCGATGCTTCTGGCAATGTGGGTGGTTTCTCGACCATCAGTCTGACGGGCGAGAGCGTCAGTGAATCGGCACTCTCTCTCCAGGTCGTACCCTCCGAACTGCTGTTTACCGATCTTTTCGAAAGCGCCGTGCTGTTGCCGCAGGTAGATTTCGAGTTTCGTGGTGTCACGACGCTTGCCGGTGCCGGTATGGGTGTCACCTATTCGAGTTCACACCCCGATATCGTCGCCGTCACCGATTCGGGTACGGTGCTCATATGCGCCAACTTAACGAATCAGACACGCGCCACCCCCAGCTTCCTGCAGCTCTCGAGCAGCTCCTCCACCTCGCCCGGCAACCGCTGCAGCTGACGTCGCCGGGGACGCTCACCGAGTGCTCGCAGGCAGTCTCCGGCATGGGCCTGACCATGAGTGAAGCACTGCTGTATGGCCTGTCTGAACTCATCGGCAACCGAGCGCAGCAGTCGCCAGGGCGTCAGCGTGCGAGGCGCATCGAAGCTGGTTGCGTCCGATGCAAATCGGGCATTCACCCGTTTCTCGATCACCGTGGCAACTGTCCTGATTGAGGGGGCAGCTTGCCTTACGGATACACTTCCGAGAGCATACTGCCCTTGCCGGCGCGAAGCCTGTCGATATCCAGCAGGCTCTTCAGTCGCTTGATCAGCAGCTCCACCTGCCAGCGAACCCGGTAGAGTGACGCGAT
>PDWI01005298.1_pt1 | contig 16710 bp, 3 predicted proteins | sample 1430891 | NCBI WGS metagenome assembly PDWI01 (sample SAMN01162508, study PRJNA174530) | Oral metagenome, whole genome shotgun sequencing project. | biome: Marine environment; feature: Marine mammal; material: Swab sample of the gingival sulcus; isolation source: swab sample of gingival sulcus...
AAATTACTAGGCATAAAAGGAAAAACTGAAGATAAAGTAATAAAGATAAATCACAATGATATTTTTTATGGCTTGGATTTAGTTTATGAAGAAATAGAACTTGCCATAAAGAATAATATTTTCAAGAATTTTAAAGTCTTAGGTGTAAAATTTGCTTTTCTTATTTATGATATATTACCAATTACCAATAAAGAATTTTTCCCAAAAGAATTAAAGACCATACATACAAAATGGTTAAAAAATATTATCTCAAATGCAAACCTTTTAATTACAATTTCCAAAACCGTAAAAAAAGAAGTTGAAAAATTTATAAACAAAGAGCTCCCTGAAAAATCCAAAAGTATAGACCTTATACCTCAATATCTAGGTGCAAATATTAATCTAGAAAAAACAAATAATCTTCAGTATGAAAAAAAAATCAATATGAGAAAAAATGAAATCAATTTTTTAATAGTAGGAACTATAGAACCAAGAAAAGGCTATAAACTTCTCCTTGATGCTTTTGAATTACTATGGGAAGAGAATAAAAAAGTAAATTTATATATAGCTGGTAAAAAAGGTTGGATGGTAGATTCCTTATATGAAAGAATAATAAATCATAAACTTTTAAATCATAGACTATTTTTTTATGAGGGTACAAGTGATTTTGAACTTCAATCTCTTTATAAATATAGCACTTGTGTTATAGTAACAAGTAAAGCCGAAGGTTACGGACTACCAATCATTGAAGCTAGTTTTTATCAAAAACCTATTATAGCTAGAGATATTGAAGTTTTTAGAGAAATAGGAAAAGAAAATATCTATTATTTTCCAAATTCACAAGAAGCATCTTTTTTATATAAATCTTTATTAAAATGGTTAGAATTATATAAAAATAGTTTGCATCCCACTTCAGAAAATATAGAGTTTTTAACGTGGAAAGATAATGCCATAGGCACATTAAATATTTTAGATAGGCTATAAATTTGTATGGTACATTAAGATTCATTTTAGCAACTATTGTTGCACTAAGTCATATGGGTGTTACTTTATATGGATATAACATTGGTGTTATGTCCGTTGTGATCTTTTATATTTTAGCGGGAATGGTATCATATAAATTAATTTCTAGAAACTATATAAATGAGCCTACAAAATATTATAAAGATCGTATAAAAAGAATTTTCCCTTTATATTATATGGTCTTAATATTCTCCTTCATAGTATATCTTTTAGGAGCAAAGTCATACTTTATCTCATCCCAAGCTGGTATAGTTGAATACCTAAGTAATATCTTTATTCTACCTTTGGCTTATTATATGTACAATGATTTAGATAAGTTTACTCTTATACCTCCTGTTTGGTCACTAGCTGTAGAATTACAATTTTATATTCTTGTCCCCTTTGTTCTACCACGAAAAAAGATATTTCTAATTTCTTTTATGCTCTCTTTCCTTGTCTATATCTTTGCTACTATAGGTTTTTTAAATACAGACTATTTTGCATACAGATTATTAATTGGTGTACTTTTTATTTTCTTATTGGGCACAATTTTAGAAAAAACCATCTTAGGTGAAAAATCTTCCTTAAAGCTACTAAAAATAATTTATATATTGATAGTCATTTTAAGTTTATATATATTTTATATAGATTATAAAGTACCCTATAATCATGAAACTTTATCTGCTTTATTAATAGGTATTCCTCTTATATATTCACTTTCAAAGCTTAAAAATCAAGCTTATAAGGTCATTGATAAGTACTTAGGAAATATATCTTATCCCATATTTTTATTACATTTTCCCATTATTTGGCTTTTTGAAATTTTCATAAAAGAACCAAATATCTTTTATATACTTGTAATAATATTATTATTTTCTTGCATATTTCAATTTTTTGAAAAAAAACTACATAATTTAATATAGCTCTTATATTAAATTATATAAAATGTTGTTGCGTATAGAAATATACTATCGATAGTTATGTGGTTGTAAAGATCCTGTGCGGTTTTTTTGACCCTCGTACAAGGTCTTAATTTATATATCTAGGCCGTGCGTTTTTTTATAATTACTATCACAATTTTAAATATTCCTAGGAGGAAAATATGACATTAACACGAACGGAAGTTTCTAAACTTTATGTTGCCATCTTTAATAGAGCTTCAGAGGGTGAGGGAAACAAATTCTGGCAAAATACTGGTTTAAATACAATTGAAACTGCAAATGAGATGTTAGCTACATCTGATGCGGAAAAGTATTTTGGTTCTAGTCTTGATTCAAATCAGGCTTTTATTGAGCATATTTATGCCAATACTTTAAATAAAACTATCCAAGATGATGCAGAAGGTATTAGTTATTGGGTTAGTTTACTTGATCAAGGTGCAAGTAGAGGAGAGGTAGTAGTTGGACTTATTGATGCAGTATCTAAGTATGAGAACTCAGATAATCCTGTTACTAAAGCTGCTTATGATCAATTTATGAATAGAGTTTCAGTATCTAACTACATGGCTCAAGAAGTTGAAAAAACTCCTGATGAGTATGCACAAGTTACTGGTTTTGATAGAGGTTTAACTGTTTCAAGTGAACAGATAAGTGTGGCTGATGCTTATGCTAAAATAAACGATCTTGCAGATGAGGACCCTATTCAAGCGAATAATAATAATGTTGTTACATTAAGAAAAGTAGTTGATGAAACAGTTACTGTTACAACTTCAGAGGAAACTACAACTTATTGGGGTGGACCAAACGGTGAAAAAATAACACTTGATTCATTCTATGAAATGGTAAGAATTGCCACAGGTCAAGATATTTTTGAATTAGCTGATTCTGCGATCAATATTGATGCACAAACAGCTCTAACAAATGTAACTTTAGTTGCTCAAGACAATGATAGTGATGCGACAGGTGATTATCAAGTTAACTTCACAACTGCTACAGGTGAACAATTTACAACTGAGTTAGCTTTAGCACAAGAGCACTATAAGTTTTTAGATTCACTAATCTATTACACAGATGCTCAAGGGAATAAAGTATCAAGATTCTCAACAGAAACGCAAACAAGTGAAACAAAGCAATCAACTTTTGGTTTAGCTACAGCGATTCTTACGCCAAATGTAAACAATGGTGCAACTTGGGAAAATGCAATGACAACTGCTGGTGATGACTTAATTGTTGCTGGTCAAACTGAGTTATTACATGGTGCATATATTGATGGTGGTGAGGGTGTAAATACACTTGAAGTTTCTATGAAAGGTGTATATGCACAGCCTATTCAATTATTAAACATTCAAAATGTTTTAGTTGAAAACTTACCAAATGTATATGCTGATTATTATGATTTAACAAGTGATGCACACGCAGATGGATATGATATTCCTGATTATTTAAATATAACTACTGCTACTTCAAATAATGCCATTGCACAAGCTGCTGTTGCACAAGCTACTGCTGCACAAGCTGCTGCTGCTCAACAAGTTAATGCTCTAAGAACTGCTTTAGATGCTGCTTTAGCAAATAATGAGTCTAATGACAATAGCGCCCAAGGTTCTGGTGGTGCTGGTGGTGGTGCTGGTAATCCTGGTAATGCTGGTGGTGCTGGAACTGGTACAGGTACTGATGGTCAAGATGTTTCTGGTTCTCAAACTGTTGAAGGATTAAGAAAAGCATTAGAAGATGCGCAAAGTGCACTAGAAATTGCAAATAACAATTTAGCTAATGCAAACGCTGAAGCTGCTAAAACTGCTGCTGTTCTAGTTCAAGCTCAAAACCTAGTTAATTCTGAGTCAATTTTAGATTTATCTAATGCTAGAGAAATTGAAAACCTAGTTATTACTGAAGGTATTAACACAGGTGGTCCAAGTGAAGGTCCTGGAGCTAATGGAATCCAAAAAATTGGTGACTTAACTGTTGTTGGAGTAAGAAATGGTGCAAAACTTAGTTTAGAAGGTTCATTTTTTGACCACCCAGATAGTAATGTCAATAGACATATTAATGTTTACTATTCTCAAGGTCTAAAAGATGGTCTAGATGTAAGACTTAATTTAGGTGAAGTAGGTAGTAATATAAGATTCAACCTATTCCATAACTCAAATACAGTAAATATTGATTCTGTTGGTGGTGGAAATGTTTTAGCAAGTACTAATTTAGCAAATGCTACTTTACTAGCTTTAAATATATCTGGTAATGCTCAATTAGTAATAGCAAACTCAATTTCTGAGGCGTTTACAGGATTCCATCCCGCGGTTATCGATGCTAGTACAAATACAGCAGGTGTTGACTTAAGAATGGCAGCGTATACAGATGAAGTTATTTTCACAGGTACTTTAGCAGCTGATGATCACTTTAATGCTGATTCTAATCAAGATAAAGTAGTTATCAATGGTGGAGATGGAAATAATGAATTCTCTGCAGCAAATGGTGTTGAATCACAAATTACATCTGGTAATGGTAAGAATGAAATTAATGTAGATGATACTGCAACTTCAATGGTTACTGTTGGTGATGGTGATAATATTATTAATGCAGATGATGCTAGCATTAGCACAACTATTAAAGCTGGAAATGGTGATAATACTATTGATGCTGATGGTGGAAACATAGTTTCTATTATGACAGGAAATGGTAACAACTCAATCACGGCTGATTCAAATACTGGGTCTGTTATGATTCAAACAGGTTCTGGTGATGATTCTATTCAAGCTTTAAATGGTATAGCTGTAGAAATTAATGCAGGTGATGGAAACAATTCTGTTCTTGCTACTGCAAATACTTCACTTACTGTTACAACAGGTTCAGGGAATGATACAGTAACTATTGCTGGAGAAGGAGAGGCTTTTGGTCAAGCTGATACTGCTTTAGTAGATATTAATTTAGGTGATGGAGAAAATACTTTAGTAATTGGTTTAGATGCACAGGCTGATATTGATAGTGATCCTGATGGTGATACACCAGCTGGATTTGATGTAGGTGGATTAACAGCCCTTGCAGGTTCTGAAATTGCAGGTTCAAATATCACTTTAGATGTAAATAAAGACTCTAATCTTTCACGAGCTACTATTTCTGGAGTAACTGCTGTTTCTTTAGATAATGGTACAGATTTAACTATCTCTGCTGAGCAATTCCTTGCAATCGGTGCTTCTAATTTTAGTGTTGATGGTGTAGCGTTTGGACAAAAAGCAACATTAACTCTTGTTGTTACTGAATCAATGAACTTCAATGCTTTAGGAATTACAGGTGATACTTTCGCTTGCGATGATATTAATTTAAATATCCAACTTGCTTGCAAAGGTACAGCTGAAAATGTATTTACTCTAACTGCTGAGCAACTTGATACTTATATTGCTGATGATGGAATTCTAGTAGATACTAATAGTGATTATGACAATAACCAAGTTGTTGTTACTAATGCTGGATTATCTTTTGATGCATTCGCTTCAACTGGTGGAGGAACAGTAGATGATACTGTTGGAAGACAAGATGTAACAGTTATTAGAAATGTTGATGGATTTGAAAGACCTACAGAAGATGATTATGTGGATCAAATGATTATCAATACTGATAATGACCTTGTGCCAGCTGAGATCGGTGATGCTTCAACATTGCTAGATACTTTGGTTGTTGAGGGTTCTAAAGACTTAAATACTGATGTAAACTTAGGTGATAATTTTACTGTAGATTTCCACGCCTTAACAGGAGTTGCAAATTTAACAGTATCTCAGTTTGAAGATATTACAGAGGGTAATGACTCTTCTTTATGGGGAGAAATTATTGGTAATGGAAATGCAAGAGTTAATATAGAAGTTACCAATGGAGCAACTGTTGGTCAAGCGGGTATTACTGATGGTGGATTTAAATCTTCTGGGGTATCAACTTATGTTGTAACTGAAATTTTAAATGATGCTGCTGGTTCTGAGGGTGAAGCTTTATCTCAAGCTACTGCTACTTCTGCTACAATATTTGTTTGCGATCAAACTAAAGATTTAAAAGTTATTGGTATGCAAAATCTTAGAAATTCAACAATTACTTATGAACAAGTTAATTGGGGAACTGAGATCCTATTAGAAGGTGATGGTTTTGAAAAATCTTCTGAACAACAAAAGAATTTAGGTGATCCAGATAAATCTGAAGTTGGTTCTATCGTTGCTAAATATTTTGAGCCTGGAGCGAATGCTACAGTTAGAATTACTAACCAAGGTAAAGAGCTAGGTATGAACGAAGATGCCGAAAGTGGTTATGATGCAACTGGAGAAAGAATACTAGAAGTAGAAAGTATTACTATTGAAAATGCTGATAAATTAAAACTTATTGTTGAAGATGGTGATGCAGTAATTGAAACTCTTTCAGCTGAAGGGGTTGAACATATTACTGTTTCTGGTCCAGAAGATGTAACTGTTCCATTTAGTGATGCAGCATTTGATAACAATTCTAATGTAAAAACAATAGATGCTTCAGGTGTTTTAGGTAAGTTTACTTTAGTTGTTACAGCAGATTCTGATTTATCAGATGTTACTTTAACTGATGTAGATGCAATAGTTCTTCAAGGTACTAATAATGCGGCTGTTTCTTTAACTTTAAGTGCTGACCAAGCTATGACTTTAGGTTCTGTAATTAGTGATACTAATGATAACTCAACTTTAAATGTAAATGATTTCTCTACACAAGCTCTTGACTTAAGCTCAATTGAGGTATCAAATATTGGTACTGTTACAACTGCTGACGTTGATGGTACAATTATTGTTGACCCTGCTGTTAATTTTGGTGATGCTGATGAGTTAATAATTACAGCTTTAACTTCAGATACTACACTTCAAATGACAGCTGATCAATTCCATACTTATTGCGGAGATACTTTAGAAAATGGTCTAACAATTATAGGTTGCCAAGCAAATTCAGAAAATGATGCTACATTAAGATTAACTAATATTTCAGCTGATGAAGTAATTGATTTAACTACTGTAGATCAAGATGAAGATGCCAATAATGGTAATGTTAGAGATGCTGTAGATGTAACTCTTGTTCTTGATGGAATTACTGCTACTAAAGAGATGATAATAGCTGATGGTGAAGTTACTTTAGAAATTTCTGGAAACAATGATCTTACTATGTTAAATGATCCTGCTGCGCTTGCTGGGAATACAAATGCAAATGCTGCTGCAACAATTGTAGATGTTAATTTTACTGCTGATGCTACTTTAACCCTAACAGCTCAACAAATTGTTGATATTGAAGCTGCATATCAAGCTGCTAACCCAGGTGCAACAGACTCTGCATTTAGTGCTATTGCTGGAGCAAATGTAACTATTAATGTTACTGATTTAAGTACACAAGCACTTGATTTAAATCTAATTCAAGCTGCTGGAATAACAATAGGTACTGTTTCTATTGAAAATACAGATAATGCTATTACTCTTGATGCAGATACAACTTTCGGTGGTGCTACACAGATTATAACTCCAACAGCGGATACAACTGCTCCTGAGTATGGTACAGAGCAAACTACGGTTACTATGACTGTTGCTCAGTTTGAATCAAGTGCTGGTACTATCACAGGTGATTCTCAAATTAACTTAACAGGTCTTGCTGATAATAAAGATACAGACTCTGATTATAAGTTTGATGTATTAGATATTGACTTAAGTAATATTGCAAATGCAGGAACAATAACTTTAGATGATCCAGATGATGTTGTTACACTAGCAGACACTGCAAACTTAGGTGCTTTTACAATTCATCTTGCTAATGGAGAATTAATTAGATTTGCTACAGAATCTCAAGCTTCTGCTAAGATTGATGTTGATGCAGGTGATGTTACAGGTGTTCAATGGTTATGGACTACATTCACTTCAGAAGTAGATACTTCAGGATATGATGGAGATATAACTACACTATTTATTGATGAAGCCTTACTTGTTTCTAAACCAACAGAAGAAGATTTATGGTCATTACTAGATGGAAATATTGTTGTTGAAAAAGTAAATGGTGATACTATTCCTAGTTTAATCCAGTTTAATAGAACTAATACTTTTGAGGCATTATCAAATATAACAGCTGGTGTTAATTATGATGATTCAGCTGAATTTAGTACAGTTGCAAACCTAACTATGAATCTAGAGGGTGAAGTAAATATTGCTAGCGTTTTAGTAGGTGATACTAAAAATGGTAATGGTTCTACTCCAAATATCGATGACAAAGGTTTCTTAAAAACATTAACAATCAATTCTTATTTAGATACTTCTACTATTGAGGGTTATGATCCAAATGCAGTAAGTGGTATAAATCTTGCTAAGAATACAATTGGAAATATTAGCTTAAATGCTGGTTCTGTAGATGAATTAGTTGATGTTACTATAAATACCTATGGAGACGACGCAGATGGTGTAGCTAATACAGCTGATGATCAATTTAGTGATGCTGATAATGTAAATGATGACAATGCTGTTGCTGAGTTAAGAGATGGTTTAGCAATTGAAACAGGTGATATTGTATTTGCTGCAAAAGAGGCTAATACTACAGCAAAATTAACTCTTACAGGTTCAGAAAATATTACTATTAATGATGTAGATATTTCAGATGCTAATACTACAAGACTTGATATTGACATGACAGGTATTGATACAGCTGTATTAAATGGAGAGCAAAGTACTCAAGTAGTAATTGGTGGAGCGAAATATTCTCACTTTGACATCGATAATGACAATGACAACGCTGACCAAGTTGCTGTTGACTTTGTACATGTATTAGATAACTATTCTCCAGATGCTTCAGCAAGTGCAGTACTTGGTGCAAATGGAAATACAGTATTAGTTGATGTTACAAATGGTACCAATGATTTAACAAATGTTACTACAAATGGTGTTGATGCTATTCATGTATCTGGTAATGCAACCATTACTTTAACAGACCAACAAATTCGAGATATTGGAGAAAGTAACTTTACAGTTGCAGCAGGTGTAACTGTAACATTAAATGTTACTGAGTTAAGCGACGGTTCAAATATTGACTTAAATACAATCCAAAGTGCTGGATTCAATATTGGTACTATCACAACTGCTGATGCAGATGTTACTTTAGCTGATACTGCTTCACTAGGTGGAGCGGATAATGTAGTTGTTCTTTTAAATAATGATGATAGAACTTTAACATTAACAGCTGAACAATATCAACAAACATCTGGTGTAATCACTGAAAATGATACTAATGCAACAACTGCAAACAAAGCAGGGGTAACAATCACTGATTTAGTAACTGCAATACCTGGAATTGGTATAGGTACTAAACTTGATAATCCTAATGATGATGATAGACAAACTGTAAATATTGATCTTTCAACTATCGCAACAACTGGAGCTCATAAATTAGATATTGCTGATGATAATTATGCTGCTGATGTTACTATTGATTCAACTTCTAATTTATCTGATTTTACTGTTGAATTAGATGATATTGATAGTACTGCTGTACAAAATGAATTAGCTGGTCAAACTATTAGATTCACAACTGCTGTTCAAGCAGAAAGAGCTATTGATGTTGTTGGTTTTGATCCAGCACTTGGAGAAAACGATACAAATGTAGTATGGGATTTCTCTACTATCTCAGGAACAACAGATGGAACGACTGTTGATACTTCTAGATACGATGGTGAACTTGGAAGATTATGGATTAGTGATGTATTAGTAACTAACCAAAATGATTTAGAAGACTTATTCTCAGCTTCTGATTTAAATGGTAATTTATTAGATGATGATGTGAATCTACATGGAAGTATCATCGTAAGAATTGTAAATACACAAGATCTTAATCTAATAAATAGTAGCAGTATAGGTGTTTCTAGAACTGTTGAAGTTGAAGCATTCACTGACCTTTCTGCAAATGGATTGGTATTTGATGAGCAAGATCAATTAGTTGATATTGATAACTTAACTCTTGATTTAGGTGGTGAGGTTAATTTAGGTAATCTTGTTATTGATAATATTATTAAACTAACAAATACAAATTTAGATTCAGATCAGTTTGGTGTATTGACAATTAACTCTAAATTGGCAAATGGAGCAAATCACTACTTAATGCCTGAGGATTGGGTTGCTGGTACAAATGTACTGCCTGCAAATGGTGCGAATAATGGTTTAAATATCATTAATGATATCTCTGCTGGTCCTACAAGGGGAGAATTAGCTGATGTTGTTGTAAATGCTGATGATGTAGGGGTTCAAATCCATACAATCTTCTTTGCTGAAGATGATGCAGCAAGTACAGCTAACTTTACTGTAAATGGAGATAATAATGTTGTTGTTAAATCTTTAGATACAAGTGATGCTGAGATAACTGTATTAAATATAGATAATAATTTACTAGGTGGTGCTACATTAACTGTGACAGGTGGTTCTCCTGCAGCTGTAGTTACAAATACTGAACAATTGGTAGTTAATACAGTAGCTGGAAGTACAACAACTTTTGGTTCTAATGATACTTCTGATAATGTAGGTGTTTATGCAGGTGTTTACGGACCAGATTTAAGTGCTATTGTGATAGGAGGTGAGGGTACAACTAACCTTGGAACAATTGCACAAATAGATGGTACAGTAGATGCTGCTACTGGAAATGGATTTATCTTAGATGTTGATAATGACTCAATATTTACAGCAACTTTAGGTAGTGCAAATGTAAATGGTGTGGATAAAGCTCCAGAGCTTGCTGCTGGTGAAAAATGGATGTTCCAAGTTTCTAGTGCTGACACTAATAGTGCATTAACAATAACCGAAGATGTAACATTTGGTGCTGGTGAAGTAAGCTTCGTCATGGGTGATGCTGAGTTGATTATCTCTGGAAAAGTTGACCTTACTGCTCTTACGGATGTTGCTTACTCAAATACAGCAGGTAAAATCATTTTAGATGAAGCAGAGTCAATTTTATTAATGACTGATGAACAATGGAATACTAATGGATTAACAGATGCAGACTTTACAGATCCAGATGGTAATCCAGCTATCTTAGAGGTTACAGCTGAATTAATCGCTGAAATTGGAAGTGATTTAACAAATGTTAGAGGTTATTCTGAATATAACATTGCAAATGGTTTAGATGTTACTCTAAGAGAAGATCAAGCTGATGTGTCTAAAGTATACGATGCAAACGGTGTTTTAGGTGTTGCTGGAGACTTAAGTGATGCTGGTGAGGTGACTGTATTTGTACAAGAAACTGGATTCGGTAATCAAGATATTACTAACTTACAGGGTGTAGATAAACTTATTCTTGAAGAAGATACAACAGGTACTCCTCCTACAGGTTACAGCGTTACAGTAACTGTTGAACAAGCGAGTTCTTTAGCTGGTGATATTGAGAAACATAATAATAACATATTAGCTCAAGTAGATTCTGCAATGGGTGATTTAACTGATCCTGCAGGTGATGGAAGTGTTCCTCCTTTAGATTTATCTGAGGTGGATATCTTAGATCTAGCTGGTGATGTTGTTATGAATAAAACACAATTTGCTGTGCCAAACATTCAGAGCAATGGTAATGATATTATACTTAAAGATTCAGGAGATTTAAGTGGAATTAATATGAATGATGCAGCTACAGGTCATGAGGTGCATGAACTTATTATTACAGGTGATACTACTATTACAGCTGAACAAGAATCAATTTTAAGTGCTGTTACTGAATCTGCTGCACCTGTTGCACATACTTTAACTATCAATGAACTTGAAGCACTTGGAACTGAAACAGTTGTTGGTGATGCTACTGTGCCTAATACCTTTGATATTACTATTGATTTCGATAGTGTTACAGTTGCTACTATAGCTGCTAACTGGGATACTAAAGATTCTGATGGTCTTGGTGGTATATGGACACTAGATAATGCAAGTAAGTTAAATGGTGCAAATATTGCCTTAACAGGAGGCGGTGAAGTTAATGCAAATGTTGATGTGGTTAATAATATCACAATCACAGGTACAAACGAAGAAGTTAATCTAACTGATGCTAATAATGAATTAAATGGAAATGAAGTTCATTTAGAAAATATTGCAGTTGCAATTGCAGGGACTCTTTCCTTAACAGCTGCTTCAGCACTAGATGTTAATACTGATCTTGGTTCATTTGTTGTTACTACATCAGGAGGGCTTCTTACAGGTACAGTTGATCAATTAGCTGGTAGAGATGTTTCTGGAGCTGGAGCTGTTACAGTTACACAGCTAGGAGATACAGCAGCTGATTTAAGTACGATTACTGTTACTGGTGTTAAAACTGCTCAATTAGAAGATGCTGATGTTACTATAGATGCTGGAACTAATTTAGGTGATTTTGCTGTTGAGTTCACTGAAAATGCTGGAGTATTAAATATCTCTGCTGCTCAAGCTAGTGATATTAATTTTATAGCTGAAGCTACTGGTGCTGATGAGGAAGTTGTTAATGTAACAGGACTAGAAAATGCTTTAGATGCCGATTTAAGTGATTTAAATAGTGCTGCTTTCCAAGTAAATGTTACTTTAGATACAAGTGCTGGTAATGTGCAAATCGCTAGTGGTGCAGACTTAAGTAATAGTACTGCTGCTACTGGTTCTGCTGTTACTATTACAGGTACAAATATCGCTTCAATTGGTGATGAAAGTGCAAATGGGGCAGCTGATGGTCCAGTTGTAAATACTACAAAATTTGTGGTTGAAACTGGTGCTGTTTTAGAATCTGACTTAAGTAATAATGATGGGAATTCAATTGTTGATGCTACAAATGTAAGTGGTAATGGTACCTTAAGATTTATTGCAGAAGATAATGGAACAGTTACTTTATCTGATACAGTTCAAAATGTAAATGTTGTGATTAATGACGATGACGCAGGTATAACAATAAATGATTTAGAAGCTGGGGCATATACCTATGATACTACTTTAGTAGGAGCTCATACCCTTGATTTAAATGAATCATTGGCAACTAATGACAGTAATGCTGTAACAGGATATGAACAATTAGCTACAGGTGCTATAACTGATACTACTGGTTTGGTTGTTTACACTGGAAATAACTTAACTAGTGCAAATGAGGCTGGTATTGAAGATTTATTTGATACTACAACTTCTGACTTAGCATTTAATGCTGGTGGAGCTGCAGGAGATCAAATTTACTTAATAGCTGGTGATGGTACGGATTCTTATTTATTCTTAATTACAGATACGGATAATGATGATGAATTTGTGGAAGCTAATGATACTGCGGTATTAGTTGCTACACTAACTGGTGTGACAGATACTGCTGATTTCATTGCAGCTAACTTTGTAGATTTTAGTTAAATCTATTACTATTAGAAGAGTTTTTCTTCTAATAGTTTTAAAACCTCAAGATATTTTTCTTGGGGTTTTTTTATGGGATTAAATAATAAATTCCATAGAAAAATCTCAAAAATTAGGAAGTATATCATGTCAAAATATAAGGCTTTGGATCTTAAAGAAGATTCAAAATCAGGCTGGGTAAATCCTTCAAATTTTTTTCATGCTGCCAATAAACCTGCTGTAACAATAAGTATAAATGAAATTGCAAACTTAATTTCCCAATACCCTTTTGCCTTTGCAAAAAATAATGAAGGTGAGTTCAAACTAGTTGCTTTATTGGGGTTTTTTGAAGATGAAAATCTTTTTATAAATAAACAAGGTTTTTGGATTGGAGGTAAAGTCCCCCAATACTATAAATACTATCCATTTTCTTTACAAGAAGTAAAGGATCAGAAAAATAAAGTACTTTGTTTTGATATGGAAAGTGAACTTTATATCAAAAATCCTAATAAAAAAAATGAACATCCCTTTTTCAATAAAAAAGGTGAACTAGCAGATTTAACAAAATCAATAATAGAAAAACTTAAAGAGAATTATAATTTCAATATCATAACACAAAAAGCCCTTAATACTTTGGCAAAATATGATTTATTTACTCCCTTAAAATTTAATTTACAATTTAAAGAAGAAAAAAGAGAAGTACTTGATGGTTTTTATATGATAGACCAAAAAAAATTAAACAATCTTGATGCCAATGCCTTAAAGAATTTACAATATAACAACGCTCTTAGTATAGTTTATACCCAAATCTTTTCCTTAAATCAAATAGAGTTTTTAAAAAAATTATATGATTTAAAATATAAAAAAATAAATACCAAAAAAGCAGTAAGTGAAAATATTGATAAAGTGTTTGGAAAAAAAGAAGAGGAATTTAGCTTTAATTTTGATAATTTATAAATAATAAGAATAATTCAATTTTACATTAAAATAAATTTTCTAATACTAAAAACTTTCAATTAAACACATTTTTATTTGTTTTTTAATATACTGCTACCACATAGTATTAATTTGAATCAAATAAGGAAATAAGTCATGAAACCAAAGATCAAAGGTTTGTTGTTAGGGGTTTTATTAAGTACCTCTTTATATTCAGCGACGATAGAAGAAAAGATATCGGGTTTATATATATCTTACTTTAATAGAGCAGCAGATAAAAGTGGATTAGAATATTGGAAAAATGTATCTAAACAATTAGGAGAAGATACAGCCATAAAGCAACTATCCGCAGGATTTGCCACCCATCCAAAATATACAGCACTTTATGATAAGCTAAATAATCAAAAATTCGTAGAAACTATATACATAAATACTCTAGGACAAGAAGGAGATAAGGAAGGTATAAACTATTGGACAAATCTCTTAGATAATGAAATGATGAGTAGAAGTGATATGGTAGCAAACTTTGTATCCCTATCATTAGACTTTGACAAAAATGATTCAAAATATGAAACACTTTCACAAGAAGATTTAAAAAAAGCTCAAGAAAGAAAAGATTTATTAGCAAATAAAGTGGAGACTTCACTCTACTTTATGGAAGTTTTAGGAGAAGAAAGTAACCTTAGTGAAGATACAAATCCTATGGATCCAGTTTCTTTAGATGATGATGATGCCTATAAGGCCTCTATAAATATTTTATCTGGTATTACTTCTGATTCTAAGACTAAAGAACTTGCTAAAAATTTTATCTTAGATAAAAAATCAATAGATGAAATAAATAAAACAGTTTTTCACAATGGTTTCCTTTATAAAATGATAGAATCAACAACTACCCAAAGAGTTTGGTTGGATAGAAATTTAGGAGCCACAGAAATTTGTACAAAACCCAGACATGAGTTTATAAGGGATGAGCAATATTTTGAAAATCAGCAGTCTTGTTTAGGAAGTTACTTTTCAGTGGTAAGTAAAGAAGATAATAATTCCTTAGCTGAAGTTTCTAATTATTTTAGTAATTCAAAAATTAAACTACTAGAGCTTTGCCCAAAGAAATTTAGGCTACCCTCTATAAAGGAATTATTAGAAGAAGATTTTAAAAATATCGATGAAGCCTATGACTCTTTAAAAATACCACCAGCTGGTAAAAAAGATAAAAACAATAGAAAAAAAGATATTGGAGAAGCTAGTTATTTAGCTTCAAGTACCCTAGCAGGTAAAAATAATATAAAAGCTTTAAAAATAGAAAACTCTTATACTTTAAATATGATAGAAAAAATTTCAGAAAAACTTTCTGTAAGATGTGTTCAAATTAAAACCCCAGTTGCCTGGTATCTTGGAAAATGGAGTGAGTGTAGAAGTATTGAAGGAAAAACTACTGGTGTCCAAATTAGAACTGTAGAGTGTAGGGATGCAAATAAAGATAAAGTTGATGATAAATATTGTAAATTAGAAAAACCTAAAAACTTTAAAGTATGTTCCTTAGACTCAAATGTAGAGCCAGGTTCGAGTACTGATCAAAGTTGTCTTCAAAAAGGTTCTGTGGCAGTATTTGATAATAACTCTTATGTGGATACTGCTAATGGGGTCCGTTCTGAATCGGATAATATTCAAGCTTCTTTGCAAAGTTTAGGTTATAATGTTTTACCCTTTACAAGGGAAGATGATATTGGTTTTCAAGCTGGACTAGATGAGGCAAATACCTTACTTATGCCAGAACCAGAAAATGGTTCCTATTTAAATTTAGATCAAAATACAAAAGAGCTAATCTTTAATTTTGTAAATAATGGGGGGGTCTTAATATCTTCCTCAGATAATGAGAAAATAACTATTAATTTTTTAAATCAATTATTTAACTGGGAATTAAAAGAAAGTGATAATCCAGCAGGGGCATCCTTTGACAGAAGTGCTAGTACCCAGGGAACGGTCTTTGAAAATGGACCAGAATCACTGCCAAAACTTAATGCTACAGATATATTAAAAAAAACCTCCCTACCTGTGGGTGCTTTAAGTTTATATGAAAAAAATAATCAAACAGTAGTATTTAGTAAAGAAGTGGGGCAAGGAAAGGTTATATTCTTAGGTTTTGATTGGTACGATGCAAAACCTATTGGTGCGCAAGATGGTGGTTGGAATGAGGTTTTAGAACGTTCACCTGATTCTTTTTCTACTTTTACAAGTCCAAGTGAAATTAGTGTAAATGAAAATCAAACAGCCGTAGTTACTGTAACGACCAATAAAACTTGTCAAGTGAGTTATTCAATAGATGGGGAGGATGCTTCCTTTCTTAATATAGACTCTTCAACAGGTGTTCTAACTTTTAAAACAGCACCTCAATATGAGACCAAATCCCTATATCGTATTAAAGTTCACGCTACGGATGTTTCTGGTAATTCTATTCTTCAAAATATGCTAATAAATATTATTAATATAGATGATGAAATTTCCCATGATGGACATACTTATGGAATAGTAACTTC
>PDWI01005299.1_pt1 | contig 16708 bp, 17 predicted proteins | sample 1430891 | NCBI WGS metagenome assembly PDWI01 (sample SAMN01162508, study PRJNA174530) | Oral metagenome, whole genome shotgun sequencing project. | biome: Marine environment; feature: Marine mammal; material: Swab sample of the gingival sulcus; isolation source: swab sample of gingival sulcus...
TCTGCTTCAAGCAATAAATCCCCTTCGAGACTAGGAGGTTGATAGGTTGCAAGTGTAAGAATAGTGATATTCTCAGCTGAGCAATACTAATAGGATGAATGGATTTTATTATTATATAATCAATTGATTTTATATTAACTAGCTTTAACTATTTGGATTATTTAGAGTAAATAGCAAGTAAGATTGATGTTATGCTCTTGGTAGTTATGACTGTTGTGGTACACCTGTTCCCATCCCGAACACAGAAGTTAAGCCAACAAATGCTGATGGTAGTGCATCTCGTAGATGTGTGAGAGTAGGTAACTGCCAAGATCTTAATATCAATTTTTTTAATATTTTGAGCACGTGTAGCTCAGTCGGAAGAGCAGTGGCCTTCTAAGCCAAAGGTCGTAGGTTCGATCCCTGCCACGTGTACCATTTTAGAAAAGAAAAAGTAAGAATTTAGATTTAGAATAATAAAAAATTAAGGATAGTTTAGGGGTCGAAAATGAAGTTTTTTGCTTGAAAAGCAAAAATACAATTGTGATGAATAAGAACAATTGTAATGAATGGCCTACCCGTAGGGAGCCGATCCCTGCCACGTGTACCATTGAATAAAAATTTGGGTGTTTAGCTCAGTTGGCGAGAGCATCTGCCTTACAAGCAGGGGGTCGGGGGTTCGAATCCCTCAACACCCACCATTGATATCTATATAAAGTGTTAAAGAACATAAATCTATGTTCTTTAACACTTTTTTGACTTAGTCTCTATTAAGAGAGGGGAAAATATGACCTGTGAAAGTAAATTATAAAGCAAGGCATTGACTCAGCAAAAAAATAAAAATACTATTGTAGAAAAAAATCAATTAAAAAACTATATATTAAAACAACTTTAAATAATTTATCAAGTTAAAAATTAAAAATTATATTAAAAAAACTTGTTTTTTTACCTTTCTACATTAGAATTGACTTACTTTATTTTGTAAAAATATAAAAAATGCAAAAAATATTTTTGAAGTTATTTTTGTTATTAGCTTTTATAATGACTTCTGTTTTTTCAATCAATTATACATACTCTTTAGAGTCAAGCTATTTTCATAAACAAGTAGCAGAAAGGATATATGAAAAGATAGAAAACAGATATAAAAATAAAACAGAAATAGAGAAACTGATAATCTATGAAGTATTATCAAAAAAACTGGATGAACTTATATTAAAAGTAAAAGATCAAGATATAAAAGAAGTAGTAAAAATACTTAAAACTTATCTAACTTGAGAATCAAGTATAGAAAATCCACCTATAGTAGGTGATCCACATCCACCTATAGCAGTTAATCCACCTCAAAACCCACCTGTGGTAAATAGTCCACCTACACAAAATCCACCTAAAGATAAGAAAAAACTTTGTCCACATAATGGTTGATACGAACCAAACTTTTGTTTGATAAAATGAAAGCCTATTTGAAAAGTAAAAGAATATTATGTTAGTTCTATAACTTGAACAAAATATTCAAAAATAAAAAAATGATCATATACTTGAAAACAAGCTGAAAATTACTGTAAAAGTTTATGAAAAGGATGGAGACTTCCTAGAAATATAGATTTTTACATTGTACCTAAACTTGCTTATGTAATTTGAATAAATGAAAAAACATTACTAGATATTATAACTATAAGAGCTGATTCTTCAATCCTTAATATACCACCACATCTTGTAAAATTAGTGGAAAACAACTCTTATTATAGACCAGAAGCTCCACTTTTAAGATATAAGGATTCAAATGCTATTTTTATCAAAGAATTTTTGTACTATAGAATTTTTTGAAGTGTTATATCTCCTATGTTTGCTAGAGGAGAAGGAACTACAGGTAGCTATCTTAGTTGAGATACTAGTTGAAGATGAAGTATTATGTGTGTAAATACTAAAGTATATTTTGATAATGAAAAATATGCAAAAATTTACTATCCATATAGCCCTTATTATAAAGATTATAGGAATAAATTATTTAATTCTAAATTTGGTGTAGAAGAAGGATTTAGACCTAGTGCTTGAAAACATCCAGATGGGACACCAATTTTGTATCCTTCATTCCATTGTAAAAATGAATGAGAAGAAAAAATGTTTTCATACTTATATAAAAAAGATAAATGTAGAAAATTAGTATTAGAATGTAGTAGGTGAGAACTTATAGCTCCTCTTCTTGATAATTCACAAGAAAAGCTTTGACAAATTTCTTCACATATATTTGAGTGATGAAATTGTTACTTAGATAATTAAAAAAAATAATAGTTGTAAATATTTACAACTATTATTTTTTACCTAAACATTTAATTTTTATTTTGTCCAAATAAAAGTTATTAAAATATTTGTATTTTATAATTTTTTGTGTTAGAATACTATTATATATTTAATAGCTAATTTTAAAAAAGGTGATATTACTTTCAACAGCATCATTAACTTGATATGGAATACATAGGGTTTTTATATTTGCTAAAAAAGCTTGATTTGATGGTATAGATTTAGCTTTATCTAAATTTAACTTAGACCTATGGGATGCAGATTATATAAAAGAATTATCTGATTCTTTTTGAGTTCCTGTTTTATCTGTAACTGCTCCATCAAAATGATTAAATGAAAAAAAAGTGGATATGATAGTTTCTATAGCTCAAAAATTAAATTCACAAGTAATTAATTTTGCTCCTCCTCATTTTTCAGATACAAATATTACTTGGTATACAAACTATCTGCCAAGAGTTAAGAAAAGTACTCATTTAGGTATCTCTATTAAAAATGTAGAACCAAAATTTTTATTCTTTATAATACCAGAATATAAAAATGCTTCTCTTTTAGAGATTAAAAAAATTACATGAGATACTTCTCTAGATTTATCATCTATAGATTCAAGCTCTTCGATGGATATACTAAAAGCTTTATCTATACTTGGTAGTAGTATAAAAAATATTTACTTAAGTGATAAAAAATGACCTAGAAAATGAGTGCTTCCTTGAAGTGCTTGAGGTTGAGTTTCTTATCTACCTTTAGAAAGTTTCTTTATGAAATTAAAAACAGGTTGATATAACTGATTTATAACTTTAAAAGTTAGACCAGCAGAACTTTGAGCTGGTACAAAAGAAAAAGTATTACAAAATTTAGAATATTCTATAAAATATTATAAAAAACATTTCTTAGATTATAATTAAAAAAAGTGATTTTATTAAAAATCACTTTTTTTAGTTTAAGAATCTTCTGCATTTTTCTTTGAATCTAGGTATGCATAATACCAAAGAGCAGTTTTGAAAATTTCAAGTACTGCTGTTAGGTATCATAATATTAAAATCAAAGATACAAATATAATAGAAATAATTGTTATAGCTAGTATAAGAAGAAATTGAGAAGTTATCAAACTTATAGCAACTGCTATAAATATTGGGAAAAACAAGAAAACTATAAAATTTATGATTATTCTAAAATTTAATAAAAACATCATAAAAAACAGTTTTGTAGTTTTTTTAGGATTAAGTATAGAAAGTTTTATAGAATTACCTATAGAGTCAAAAATTCACCTGTTTTCTGCTATTACAAAATATTTAACATAAACAAATAATATATTTATAATTATACTAAAAAAAAGTATTACTAAATAAGTATAATTTACTACTTTTATATATTCTATTCATACAAATCTAATAGTAAATAAATAGAAATTCATTATACTTATAAGTTTGAACTCAGAAAAGAAGTTATTGTATTCAAACATTGGTAAGAATTTGTAAATTCATTGTCAAAATGCTTCAGATTTAGAGAGTTCTTTTCATTTATTTTTTAAATCTAGGTATTTTATAAGTCAGGCCTCAAAAACAGGACTTAAAATAAAATATATAAGTAAAAATATTACTCAAAATACAACTGCTTCAACTATGTATTTTATTTCTACAAAATTTAATATAGATTGCAGGATTTCTTTTGATTCTCAGAAAAATTTTACATAAGTATATATTGCCTGATAGGAAAGAAGTCCTGATAAGAATATAATTGATAAAATACCAGGAATTATATAAAACTTTTTAATTTTACCATCATTTTTTATTATATTCCAAGCTGGAAGTATAATATTTTCTCTTAAATCTTTATTACTTTTATTCATAAAGTTTTTTGAATAAATAAGCCACAAATCAAGTTATACTTTTACCTTTTATAGAAAATACTTTTTCTTGTTTTATATAAGACTCTTTCATTATTTCACTTCTTAAACTTTCAGAAGGAAGTTTAGAGAATTTTTTAGTAAGTTTTATATTTTTATCTATAAGTAAGTTTAGTTTTGGAGAATATAGTGTTTTTACAACTTGTTCTTTTTTTAGTATATCTAATATTTTATTTTCTAGTAGTTTTGTTTTTTCTTCATTATATATATTTTCTTTAGCTTCTTCTAAAAGTAGGTCTAGACTTGTTTTTTTAATTGCTGAATAATTAAAACCAGAATTAGCTTGACTTGAATGAAAATAAGGAAATATATTGAAACTAAAATATCATAAATCTATTCATCATAAAATCATATCATACTTTTTTTCAAGTAAAGCATTTCAGAATTCTTTTTTTGATAAAGATTTTAGATTAACAGTTATTCCTATTTCTTTTAGAGAATTTTTTATAAATTTTGCTGTTTGTTCAAAATCTTTTCTAGTGTTTAGATAAACTAAATCTATAGAAAAAGGTTTTAAGTTTTTATCATAAAAAAGTTTATCATCAAGAGATTCTATTTTTTTCAGTTTTTCTTTATCTATGTTTGATTTAAGTTTTTCCTCTTCACTTTCTTTAGGTTTTTCTTCTGATTTTTTACTTTTCTCTTCTTCTATTTTTTTGTTTATTTTAGCTTGTTCTTTTTCATAAAGAGAGTTTATAAACTTTTTTTCTTCTTCTTTTAAACTTTCTCTATTTTTATTATAAAGGAAAGTTATTTCTTCTTTTAATTCTTTTTTTCAGTCTATTACAAAATATATTTTATAAGTATTTACTCATTTTTTTATATTATCATAAGATTCTTTTATTCTATAAAAAAATTCTTTATCTCAAGGGTTATATCATTTTAATTTATAATCATTTATATATACTTCTTTTACATTTTTTGGAGTTTTTCAAACAAGTTTAAAATCATCTTTTGTTATAAAATTATATTTATCAACCCAATCTGGAGAACTAATTGTTATAGAATCTTTTTGAAAAGAATCTATTCATTTACTTTTATCTAAAGTTTTAATTTCTACTTTTTCTTCCTTTTTTTCTTTTTCTTCTTTCTTTGTTTTATTTTTAGCTTCATTTTTTAAGTCTTCAAGTAAAACAAATTTTTTCTTATATCAAATAGAAAGCATTACAGCTTCCAAGTTCTTATTTGTTGGTTCTATTCTTGTTTTAGAATCAGAAAAATAAGGATTTAAAACTTCTTTATAATTTAAATCTCATAAAAGTTTTATTAAATTTTCTCTATTTATTTCATTTAATATAAAAGTTCTAAGACTTAAATTTTCTATTTTAGAAGTATTTATAAATATTGCTAAAAATTGTGGCAAATTGTATCTATTACTATTAAGTCTAGCTATTGAGTCTCATATAAAGTTGTTTGTATCATTAAAAACATTTACAACTTGTTTATTTCTCTTTAGAGAATTTTCATCTTGAAATACATAAATATCTATTTTAGAAATATTTGTATCTCAAGATTCTTCATTTTTTCTAAGAGTTATTTTTCAAACTCATAAATTTTCATCTGTTTTTATATCATCTAATATATAATCTCAAGAATAAATACCTGAATTATAAGGGAAATTTCATTCTATATTTTGCTTACTTAGTTTATCAATAGTTTTTTGACTTATAATAGGTTGAAGAAAAACATTTAAAAAATTTGTATCTTTTTTCTTATTTTTAAAAATAATTCTATTTCATCATTTAGATTCTATTACTACATCTTTTAGTAAAGATGCAATTACAGGGTTAGAGTTAGTTTCTTTTATTAGATTATAAGTTGAAATAATATCATCAGCTTTTATTAACTCTCAATTTGACCATTTTGCATTATCATTTATTACACAATCAATATTTATAAGAGAACTTATATCACATTTTGCTATATCTCAAACTAATTTTTCTTGATTTATATCATATTTTAATATAGACCTATAAATAAGTCTAAGTATATATTCATTATTTCAAGAAATAGGTTTTAGAGGATTTAGACTAGGAACTTTTCATATAATTCATTCTGAGATTGTTCATCATTTTTTTGCTTTTACTTGAGAGTTTTCATATAAATAATTATACAATATATGAGAAAATGTAATTATACAAAAAACTATACTTATTAAAAATAAGTATTTTTTTAATTTTATAGGGTTTTCTTTTTTCATATTTTAGTTAAATGAAATAAATAGAAAAGTATTTTATTATTCTTTAAAATCAATAAATTGTAAAGATACCTTTAAAAAATTTTTAGAGAATAAATCTCTCTAAAAATTCTTTATAACAAAAAAGTATTTCATTATTTTAATAAAAATAATGCTATTGAATTTAAGACAAAAAGACTTCATAATATAATAGTCATATTTTCTAGTACTTTTTCAGGTCATCTTTTAGTTACTTCTCACATAGAAGAACTCATAGTGCTTAAATTAAGAGAAGTATTTTTATTTTGTATTAAAACAACAAAAATAAGTATAATAGCTATAGTTATTTCACTAAATTGTAAAAATTGTATCATTTTTTTATTTTTTAAAAAGTAATGAGTATATAATATTTAAAACTGAAAAAATTGCAACAGCAATTATAAAATTTGTCCACCAAATTATTGAAAACTGCCCTCCATCTCCTCAGCTTATATTATAACTAAAACCTTCAATATTCAAAATTATATTTATAATATAATCAAGTAAAAAGAGAACTATCCCATTTATAACAACAGAAACTAGCCCAAAAAATACAAAAAATAATGGAAGAGAAAGTATTTTCAGCACAGGTTTAATAGTTACATTTATAACTCATAAAATAGTTCATCAAATTAAATAAGTTGTTATTCATCAAGTAACAACTATTCCTTCAGAAACTCATTTTGAACTATCTCATCACAATAAAAATGTTATTGCAAAAAGTATAAAAGCATTAAATATAATAGATAAAAGTATTTTCATAGAAAATTTAGTATAAAGTTATAGAAGTATAAAGTTATCAAGTATAAAGTATAAAGTACAAAGTTATCAAGTACAAAGTATGAAGTTTATAGTTTTAAAAAGTTTATTAGTTTTTCTACTCCTGATAATTCTCAGTCTGTTGATTCTTCTATATAATTTGGTAATATTTCTTTTAAACTAGAGCAAATATTATTATCAATTTTTAAATTTAAACTTTTTAGTCATTTTTTATTTATCCAAAGTTTTAAATACACAGCATTTTCTTTGTTATAAATAAAACTATAATTATCTATTTTTGAAAAATCATAAAAACTATCAGAAACTTGTATTCATAAATTATTTATTTTTACTTCTATTGTATCTGGGGAATTATTTTCTACAAATAAAAATACTCAAGCAATTAGGATTATTATAAAACTAAGTCAGTATTGCTTTGTAAAAATTCACCAAACAGTAAGTCAAATAACTATAGAAATAGCTATTATATACCAAAATTTTCATCTATTTTTAGTATCACTAAAATTCCAAGAATAAATTAGATTTTCCATATTTTTTAAAAGTTAGTCATTATAAAATTTATAATAAACCAAGCAAGAGTTGCTATTATAAAACCTCAAATAGCCATTATAATAGTGTCTTTTCATTTTGTTTTGTCTTGTTGAATAGAACCAAGAAGTATTTTATAAGCTCAAACTATGATGAAAATAATAGCTACACTTCAAGCTATATATATACCAAAATTTATTATACTTACCATCATATTTGGTATATCATCAGTATGCACATCTCAATTTCTAAGTTTTTCTCAACTTAATCAAGTTATTCATCAAGCCCCATCAGCAAAGCTATTTTGTATCCAAAAAAATATTCACAAGATACTAAAAAATATATTTTTCATAATGCTATTTATTTAAGTTATAATTTTCTACATCTCAAGGAATTGAAGCCAAACTATCCATTCTAGGGTTGTAATAGTCAGTTAAAAAGCTAACAAGTTCTTGTTTAGAAATAACTTCAGCTTTTACTCACATATTCTCTAGAGAAGTTTGTATTCAATTAACTTTTTTTGCTAGTTCTTTTTTCATTTTATTAAATTGTTTTAATTGATTTTTTATATTTCAAACAGTTTGTTGTTGATTTATAGATTTCCAAAAACTTTTAAAAGGACCAAGCAAGCTATCATCTTTTACACTAGCATCTTGTTCTTCATCAAAGGGGATTACTATATAAAAGTCTTTTCTCATGATTTGAGCCACTTCTATAAGTTTTTTTAGATATGCTATATACTCATAAGTTTGTTCTTGAAGCAAGTTATTTTCTTGCTTTAAAGCCATAGAATTTAGATTTGATAGGTAAGAATCTATATCTAATTTTTTAGATCTAACCATTATTTGTATAGGAAAACTTAAAGAATTCAAAAATCTTTGAAAACTTATAATTATAGAATCTTGTTCATCAGAACTTTTTAATAAAAAATTTATAGCACTACATTTTAATACTATCCTAGCACTATCATCTTTCATTAAAATAATATTTTCTTTTATACCAGAAAATGGTAAATATCTCTGAGTAGAACTATCAGGATGCTCTTTTTTATTATTTAATATAGACACCTTTTTTAAATTTTAAATATTAAATTTTATCAAGTTTTTCATCAATGGTTTTTATTTTACTCAATTTATCTCAAAAATCCACTTTTTTATTTACTTTTGTATCTCAAGTTATATATCATATTTCTAGTGGGGAAAAACTATCAATTCCTTTTGTCCATTTTCTCTCAGATATATTAACTTTATATCTGATAAATGCAAGAACAAAAGGTATAAAAGTCATTTCACTATATTTAAAAATAGCAACAAGTAAAAAAAATGCTGCTATAACTATAGCTGGTAATAATGCTATCTCTGTAGATACATTTTTTTCAAGAGAACTAAAAACCCCATAAGCTAGTCATATTCATACTACCATTATTATAACCTGTCTAAGACTAAGTCAAAATATAATAGGATCTTCATTCTCTATTTGTACTGGAATTTTATATTGCATGGATTTTTAGAGTAAAAGAGTAAAATTTTTTAGAGTTCATAGTTTGTAAAGCAGCTTTGCTGTAATTCTGATGAAAATCAGAATCATAAATTTATTTTTTCCTTATTTAAAAAGGTATTTTATTTTTTAATTATCCTGAATGACCAGAGGGAATACTCTTGAGTGCAAGTTCAGGATGACATCTTCACTACGACATTATACCTTATTTTCTTCATTAAAAACTTCTTCCCAAACCTTGTCTTCAAGTTTTTTCATAATCTCATAATCTTTATCAAGTTCATGGTCATAGCCTAGTATATGTAGGACTGAGTGAATTAAAAGTTTGTAAAATTCTTTTTCTTCTCAAAGTCAATATTCTAAAGCCTGAGATTTAATTTTATTTTCAGAAAAAACTATTTCTCATATTATATCATTTTTTTTAAAATTTGAAAAGTTTTTATAATAATGAAATGATAAAACATCAGTTTCTTTATCAATTCATCTATAATTATTGTTCAAATTTTTTATACTATTATCATCTAAAAATACCAAATTTAGGCTTCAAGTTTGTTCTTTTTTTACTATACTAGAGATTTTTTCAAATATCTTGTCAATGTATTTTTTATTTGTTTTAAAATTTGGTTTTTGTATGAAATTATAGCTAAACATAGATTATTTTTTTAAATATATTTTATTAAAAACATTATAATCATTTTGATTTTTTTTCAAAAGTATTATAATGTTTTTGTAAGAGTCTATTTTATAGGTGACTTTGTCAACTAATTTTTTTCCTTACAACTGAAAAAAATAGAGGGAGTGTTATTACTTCTGGAGGTATTCTTAGATTTTAGTGATTGGGGGTTAATTCTTTCATAAGCTAAAAAGGTATCTCACAATATTTCCATATAAAGGAATACAAAAAATTGACTGACCATAATGTGGACTTAAATAAAAAAACAAATCATTTATGATTTGTTTTTTTATTTAATTTAAGGATTTCCTCTAAATATTAGAATATAATAAAAAATTCTGTCAATCTAAAAAAGTTAATTTTTTTGACAAATAGCTTAAAAATTATTATACTTTCACCTGTATTTTAATATATAATATTATAAATTTATGAAAAATATAAAAGGTTTTACTTTGATAGAACTTATGATAGTAATAGCTATAATTGGTATACTTGCTATAACAATAGTTCCCCAATTAACTTGAGCCCAAGCAAGAGCCAGAGATACTGGTAGAATAGCTAATATAGCTACAACAAGAGCAGTTTTGGAGACATACTTTACAGATGAATGAGTATATCCTATGAATCCTAAAGATGGAGGTACTACTGCTGGTAATTGTTTAAGTGATTCAGATTGAAAAATGTTAGAAACAGATTTATCAGACTTATTCAAGAACGGAAAAGCTCCTCTTGATCCACAAAAATCAAATAAATCTTTACCTTGTGATGTAGGTTGAGCCCTTGGTTATAGAGCTTTAGAAAAGGACTGAACAGAACAAGCTAGTTATGTAATAGTTACAAATGTGGAAATTGATAAAATGGCTAATACAAATATGGAGGGTACTGATTTAAGTTCATATGAAACTGCAATTGATACAGTTTGAAAATATGCAAAAGATAAAAGTGCTACTTGACCAAATTCTGTTTATGCAGAACTTTACTAAAATCTTATAATAAAAATAAGTTTAAGAATTTTTCTCTTAAACTTATTTTTTTAAAAACTTGTTTCTACTTCAGTTTTTATTTCATATATTATATAGTTTTTTTCTTTAAAATTACTATCTTTTAATTTTTCTTTAAGTATAGGTATAAAATCTTCTCAGTTTATAATTTTTGGATTTATATTTGGTAAAATTGCAGCCATCTTTGTATAGTCATTTTTTATAACTATAATTCAAGTTTTTGTAGGCTCAATTTCTGCTAGAGATTTATTTTTTAATAAATCTCTTTTTATTATTTTATCTACTCTTATTTTTATCCCACTTGCTTCTTTTGGTCAAATTGGTTTAAATCTTGGGTCTTTTGAAATAGCAGAAATAGTGTTTTCTATTATCTCAAGAACTAAATTACTTTCAAGTTCTTTTATATTTCAAGCAGAACCTCTTATTTCTCATTTATAATATATAGTTACAAAAAGACTTCATCTTTCAGATAAATAATTTTTGTTTTCTACACTCAAATCTGATGGTTTTGGTTTTTTCCCTGTTTTTATAAAAAAATCTATGGTTTGTTTTACTATTTCTATCATATGAATCTAGTTAAAAGTATAAATTAGTTGCTAGGGGTTAGGGGTCAGTTGTCAGTTTAAGTATAAAGTATTTAACTATAACTTTATACTAGCTACTTTTTACTTTCTACTATAAAATTTTTGTAAAAAATTTTATATGGTATTTTTCTCTTCAAGTTCTCTTAATCTTTCTTTTTCTTCAAGTTCTATTTGGAAGAAAATATCTCAAATCTGATCAAGAGAAGTCATTTTATAATATTTATAATACAGAAGTTCAAATATTTGTTTAAAAAATATTGAGAAAAAATTTATAAGGGGAAGAAGTATTATCAAAGATAAGAGTCTTGCATATCACTCTGGAAATATATTAAAAATCAAAATTGTAATAGCAGAACTTATAAAAAGACCTAAAAAACTTCCATAAAATCATACAAGTATATATCTATAATTATTTAAAATATCTAAAATAATATTTACTCAAAAAATCAAGATTAAAACATGAGCTAGATAAGTGATTAAGATATTATCATAACTTACAACTCAAGTGTAAACATAAATAGGGGCTAAAAATATATAAACAAATATCTGAAAAAATGCTATTTGTCAAAATATAACTAGATTTTTTTTGTATTTCTCTGGAGAAGTTATATTAAGAATATAATAAGTTAGAAAACAAGTTATACTCGATCATATTAAAGTTATAAATGATAAAATAATTGGCAGTATTGCATTTGTTTTTAATCAAGCTTTTGCTTCTTGAAAACTTCCGTTTATATCAAATATTCAAGAAAGTCCAAAAACAATTATTACTATAATAATACTTCAAATTACTCAAGTTAAAAGTGCTCAAAGTGAGCTTATAAGTATATCTTGAAATTCTTGTTTTCTTGGTCAAAAAGATTGTGTAGACATAGGGAGGTAGTTAAAAGTATAAAGTATAAAGTTATCAAGTATAAAGTATAGAGTATAGAGTATAAAGTATAAAGTCAAAAGTGTAGCTAGTTTGCTAGTTAACTTTTAACTTTCTACTTTTTTTTAAATTTAAACAAAACTAAAACATATAAAATTGCTCAAATTGTTATAAAACTGTCAGCCAGGTTAAAAACTGAAAAATATTTTATTCATAAGAAATCTATAACAAAAGAGTTTAGAATTCTCTCTATTCAGTTTCAAATAGCTCAAGCTAGGATTAACCCAAAAGAAAAATCAATTATTTTAGATTTTTTCTTTTTTTCTTCCTTTATATAATAAACAAAAATTCAAATAATCAAAATAATTGTTACAATTTTTAAAAAAGGAATATTTATAGAAAATGCAATTCCTGTATTTTCAACATATTTTAAGTAAAAAATATCTGAAAAAATACTTACTTCTTCTTGCAAGTAAATTTTTGCTAGGTATTTTGAAAATAGGTCTAGCATTATTCAGATTATTATTGTTATGTAAAAAATCATATTATTTTAAAATTCAAGTTACTATATTATTTTTTTCTATTTTTCCTTCCAAAATTTCAAAAGTTTTTTCGTCTGCTTCTATATAATTCTCTGTCCAACCTTTCCATTTTATATTTTCTGTGCTATTCCCCTCAGTGGTTAGGGGTGAGGGTTTTACTACCTCAATCAAAACCCTAAATTCTTTTCATATATTTCTATCTATAAAATTATCTCTTGTTATATCTCAAATCTCTTCAAGTCTCCACATTCTTTCTTTTTTAATATTGTCTGGAACTTGGTCTTTAAAAACTCAAGCTGGAACTTTTTCTCAGAAATTATGGGCAGAAAAAGGAAAAGCATGGATTTTTGTTATTAGTCAATCTTTGACAAGATTATATGTGTCTAGGAAATCTTTTTCATTTTCTCCTGGAAATCAAACAATTAAATCAGCTCAAATACTCACTTCAACTTTGTCATCTCTTTTTAAATTTTTTGTTTTCAGAAGTAAATCTCTTATATATCATCAGTCATAATGTCTCCTCATTTCTTTTAAAATATTACTACTTCCAGACTGAACAGAATAATGAAAATGTGGATAGATTCTTGTATTTTTAAATATTTCTAGACATTTTTCATCTATAAATTCTGGTCCCATTGAACTAATTCTAACTCTTGGAATAGTTGTATTTTTTAAGATAAATTCTAGGAGTTCTGCAAATTTACTAAACTCTACTTTGTCTTTTTTTGTTAGTATTTTTGGTGGATTTGTTGAGGGAAGCCCCCAAGCTGAAAGGTTTACTCAGGTTAAAACCACTTCTTTTCAACCTCCTTTTTCAAATTCATTTATTTCTTCTACAATATCTTCTTTACTTCTAAAATAATGTCTTCATCTTTTTTGAACAGTTAAGCAAAAAGAACAAAAACTATCACATCAACCTTGAATTAGTAAAAATTTTTTTGTATAGATTTGAGGGAGTTTTTTTAGTTTTTCTAATTTTTTTATTCCCTTAAGCCCCCTCCTTAGTCCTCCCCCCAAGGGAGAGGGAGATTTTGTATTTCAGCTTTGCTGTCATTCTGAACTTGCACTCAAGAGCATTCCCTTTGGTCATTCAGAATCATTAAAAATATTTTCCTTTTTTCAAAGGGGATTATTAGACTTTTCTTTTTTATTTTCATCAATTTCTCTTTGTAACTCTTCAGGTTTTTCTCACAAGATAACTATTAAGTCTCTAAATTCTTTTAGTTCTGGATAAATCTCAAAAAAATCTTCCTGAGCTTTACCTTTTTTAAATGCTCAACATCAACTTATATAAATTTTTGGTTTTTCTTCTTTTAACTTTCAACTTTGATTTTCAACTTTCAACTCCTTTGCAGCATCTTTCACGAATTTTAACCACTTTCTTTTTGCCTTATCTGTAACTACACAACTAGCAATAAAAATCCCTGTTTTATCAGAGAGATATTTAGAATTCAGCCAATTATCAGTATAATATTTATTTACTTTACATCAAAAAACTTTAAATTGCATTTATTTTATTTTCTTTATAATATATTTCTAAATTTGCTTAATTATAAACATTTTTTTTAAAACACAAAAAAATATTGTTTTAAAAACAATATTTTTTATTTTAATACATTTTATAAATTATCTTCTAAACTAATATCAGTTTTTTCTTTAGTTTCACTTTGAACATCTGACACTCAAGTAAGCTTTACCTTAGAAGGAATAAAAAACTTTTCTGATAATTCTCCTTCAGGACTGGCAATAACAGATAAGTATGTCATTTTATTACCATTAAAGAACCTTTCAATTGAATTAGCTAAAAGTAAATGTCCCTTATAATTATAAAGTTTAAAATTGCATTCCCCAAGCTCTGTTCATATTTTACCCATAAATCTATTTTCTTTATTTAGTGCAAAAATTAAAACATTATCTGAATATCAACTCATATTTAATGATCAATAAGTTGTTCCTTCTCCTATAAAAATTGAAGTTTCTCAATAATCTCAAATATGAACTATTGTATCTTGATATATACTATTTCTCTCACTTGTTTTATATTCAGAACTTTTTGAATCAAGTTTTAAAGATTTTGGGAAAAGGTTTGAAATATGGTGTCATCAGTGCATAGATTCATATGTTCATACTCACCATTCCCATCATAAAGAGTCAATTTTATTATTTAAGAGTTCTTGATTTTTTTCATACTCACCTAATTTTTTTGCAACAACATCAGAATTAATTTCTCCTAATTTATAAAATTCGTTTATTTCATCAGGAGTATAATGATAAGTTAGTGATAAAGGTTCAAGTTTTTCTCATTTATTTGAAATAACATCAAAATCATTATTATCCTCACCAGAATTTGTTTGTATTTTAAAACCTTCAATCAATGGATGATTTTGAATATTAAAAGACTCCTTTTTTTCTTTATCTCAATAAGGTCAACCAATTGAATTTCTTAACATAATATTATAAAATTAAAAATTAACTAGATATATTATATATCTTTATTTACAAAAATCAAATTATTTTTATAATTTTTTTATTTAATTAAGCTAGTAAATAATTATTTTATATATATTTGAAAATTTCTCTTTTACAAAAACAAAAAAATATTTACAATAGGTAAAAATAATAAATTTTATAAAAAAACTTTATATGCAAAAATACAAAATTTGAATAGATGAAGCTGGAAGATGACCTTGGGCTTGAGTAGTAGTTGCAGTTAGCCTTTGTTTTAATCCAGAAAACTTGCCATCAAAAGAGTTTATCTCAAAACTAAATGATTCTAAAAAACTTACAGAAAAAAAGAGAGAAGAAATATTTGAGGAAATTATAAATATGAGTGAAGCATCAGACTCCCTCTGTCAGCAAGCTGACATCTCCCTCCAAGAGGGAGAATTAAAAAAATCTCCTCTCCTTTGAGGAGAGGGGCAGGGGGTGAGGTTGTTTTTTTGAGTTTGAGTTGTGGATAATTTTCTGATAGATGAAATCAATATAAAAAAGGCAAACAAAGAAGCAATGAGAAGGTCTATTTTGGAAATAAAAAGAAAAATAGATTTTTACTCTACTTGAAAAGAAAAAAGACTTGAAGTTTTTATTGATTGAAATGATAATTATAGTTTTAAAGAATTAGAAAAAAAACCTATTTTTATAGTCGGGTGAGACTCTAAAGTTCCAGAAATATCTTGAGCATCAATTATTGCAAAAGTTTTTAGAGATAAACTTATGAAAACTTATGCTAGTTTATATCCTAGTTTAAAATTAGAAAATCATAAATGATATGGGACAAAAGCTCACAGAGAGTATTTAACAGATAAATCAAAAATCACCTGAATTCATAGACAAAGTTATAAACCTGTAAAAGAGGTTTTAGAAAAAAAACCAAAACTTCTACTTCATATTTGCTGTGGACCAGATACCTGTGTGCCTGTTATGGATTTGAAAAAAGATTATGAAGTTATTTGTTTTTGGTATGACCCAAATATTCAACCAAAAAGTGAATATGATAAAAGACTTGAAAATTTTAAAAAAGTATGTAAAATTGAAAAAGTAAAATATATAATTTGAGAATATGATGTTCCAAATTTTTTCAAAAAAATTAAATGACTAGAACATACTCCAGAAAAATGAGAAAAATGCACAAAATGTTATGATATGAGACTAGAGAGAACGGCTCTGGAAGCAAGAAAATTAGGTATAAAATACTGGAGTTCAACTCTAAATACTTCTCCTCATAAGGATTTAGATAAACTTTTTAAAATTTGAGATAAATGGTCAATTCAAGAAACTTTTGATAAAGAAAAAAAGGAAAATTTAGCTCAAAAATTAGATTTTCTAAAAATAGCTTTT
>PDWI01005937.1_pt1 | contig 16706 bp, 14 predicted proteins | sample 1430891 | NCBI WGS metagenome assembly PDWI01 (sample SAMN01162508, study PRJNA174530) | Oral metagenome, whole genome shotgun sequencing project. | biome: Marine environment; feature: Marine mammal; material: Swab sample of the gingival sulcus; isolation source: swab sample of gingival sulcus...
AAAATTAAATTCTTAGCTACACTTTTTAGCGAAAAATACTGTAATTAGCTGATATTCAGCAAATAAAGAGAATTTGTAGCATGAACTTCCGTTAAAACAATAAAACCCGTTTTTTGATGTTTTTTTTTGCAAAAAACAAGGCTTTCTAAGTAAAAAAACAAATTGTAAATTATTGATAATTTGGATATTAACAATTTCTGAATGCGCCTCAATAATAGCCCGCCAATTTTAGTATCCTACAATCATTTCGAATAACGAAGGCGAATAACCAAAGAACTCCAAAACGCCATAAACAGCAAAAACGCCCAACAAAGCCACTACCAAATATTTATTTTTGTATTTTATTTTTGAAACAGAAATTTTAATTGCATAAAATATCAAAACACCAACAATCAGCAGATAAATTAAAGTGACTGCAACATCAAATTCCATAATTCCTTTCGAGAACAAAAATGAGAATATTAAATCGTAAAACACAAATAATATAACCCAAAATATTGCCTTTTTTGTTGTTTTTTTATTTTTCATCATCGATTTCTAAAGTGGTTAGCACCCCATAATGGTCTGACAAAGAAACATTTACCTTTTCCGTTTCTATATTTTCTTCATCTAAAACCCGTCGGGCATCAATAATTTTCGATTTGGAGATTAGCTCCGGTGAAATAAAAATATGGTCTATTCGTTGCGAAATAGATTCGGTATGCGTACCGGTAGCATTCAGATAATTCTCTGAACTCCAAGTAGTTTTTGCCGGCAAATTGTTTTTTTCGCAGTATTCTTTGTAAGTATCCAAAAACCCCAAATTTGCCAAAAACTCGTAATTTTCTTTCGCTATTTCAGGACCGGAATTAAAATCGCCCAATATTATCGTATTCAATCTATCTTTTTTGTAAAAATCGTAAGCCATACGAATTTGGTCTTCTCTGACACCGTTAATTTTTTTACAATCTTGCGCATTAGCAACTCCGCCCGATGTGGGGTGAATATCTATAACCCTTATAATCATCGAATTAGACAACTCAATATCGGCAGCCAAAAGCCCTTTGCTAAAAACGGTTCTTTCATCAATTCCGCCGGCTTGTTTGAAGCGTTTATATTGAACCGATTTTATCGGATATTTTGAAAATATCATCAAACCGTTGTTCGATTTTATAGCCCTTGTTCGTTTGTACGCCACGTACGGATAAACACATTTGAGCGCTTCGGCAAGCTCTGTTTGATGTTTGTTCAAATAAATTTCCTGCACTGCAATAATATCGGCATCTGTGCCAATGAGCCGTTTGGGTAATTCGGCAAGTCGTTCCGGCAAAAAATCGGCAGGTTTTACCAGCGGCATTCCAAAAAATTCAATTTCTAAAAGACCTGCATTGAAAGTCAGAATTTTAAGATTAGTTTTTTTCTCGGCACCGTTGGCATTATTTTGAGAAAATCCTGACGAACTCAAAACCAACAAAAGCAAAAAAATAATTATCCTATTCATTACTAAAATTTTATATTTTATGACAAAATTTTATCAAAAAAACTTCAAATTTTCAAAAAATGCAAAAATAAAAAGAAATCATTTTTTTGCAAAACGTAAACCGTAGATTCAACGACCAAATTATTCTCTATTTATAACTATCAAATCAAAAATTTTGGATACAATACCGGAATCTTTTTCCCATTTTTTTTGTTTAATAGATAAATTAAGAACTTTTTTGTTTGAATACAAATTTATAGTCGGAGTTTGGTTGGAGGCGTAAAAACTACGCACGTCCACAAACGCAAACTTAGAAGAATATCTGTGATGATATTTTTTCTTTTCTATATCAACAAAAATTTTCTCGGTTTTACAACCAACCGATTTTTCTTCTGTTTGAAGAACAATGCTGTCAATATCTATCAAGTTCGGGCAGAACAGGCTGAAATTTAGCGTAACCCTCTCGTCTTGTTGCGTTTTGTAGGTTAGGTCGCAATCAAAAATATTATCACCATTCGAGAAACTTTGTTTTGGCATAATAAAAAATAATGTGCCGTCAGCTTGTTTCAAAGACGTGTAATATTTTGAAATTTTTTGGGCATCAACATTCGTTGCCAGCCCCATCAACAAAATAAAAAAAAATAAAGGGGAAAAAATCCCCTTTAATAAACCATTATTCACCATAAACGTAAATTTTGTAAGTTGCAACAATACCTAAAATGCTAGTAGCTTGTTGATCTACGTGATGAATTTTAGTAATGTTAGCAGCTTTGGCAGCTTCTTGAACACTGGCGTCGCCGGTAGCAACAAGTCCTAAAATACTTTTTGCTTCGGCAGTACCTACTTTTGAAGAACCTTGATTTCCTGTTACTGCAACTGGTGATTTAATGTCTGTGTACCAACCCCCCATTAGTGGAGCTGAAGCTACGAATGCGCAACTTGATAACATTGTCATTGCGACCAATGCTACTGCGAATGTTTTTAAATTTTTCAACATTTCTAATAATTTTAAATTTTTCCTACTCTTAAAGATTTTCGGTTTCTCTCCGTTTTTTTTATAGGTTTCTGAACTCCTATTAAAAAATGTCTGTTATTGACTGTACAAAGCTATAATTTTTTTTTTTATAAAAAAATATAAAATTTTCAACACCTGTTATTTTTATTTTCGTGCAAGTACTATATTTTATAGTTTAAAATACACTAATACAATATTTTTTTACAAATTGTTATTTTTCCATTCTGTTTTTTCAATAAAAAATTATTTAAAATTTTATTTTTAACAAAAACGAAAAAAACACCTCACTCACACATCATAACAACCTAACAATCAATAACTTAATAGTCATTACAATAATTCTTCAGGCAAATTAAATTCTGTCATTTTTTTGAATTTTTGGATACGCTTCACAAGTTCTGTTTTTTCCAAAAATTGAATTTTGTGAGTACCAAACTCTTCAACCGTAAACGATGCCATTGCCGAGCCAACAATTACAGCATTTTTCAGATTTTCAAACGAAAAATCTAATGTTTTAGTCAAATATCCGATAAGCCCTCCGGCAAAAGTATCGCCGGCTCCGGTTGGGTCAAAAACAACTTCGAGCGGAAAAGCAGGAGCAATGAAAAAGTCGTCTTCGGAAAACAACATCGCACCGTGTTCTCCTTTTTTTACAATTAGGTATTTAGGTCCCATTTTCAGTATTTTTTTAGCAGCTACCGGCAACGAATACTCGCCTGACAACAACCGAGCCTCTTCGTCGTTGATGAGCAACATATCCACCATCGAAATGGTTTTCAACAATTCGTCAAGCATTGTGTCCATCCAAAAATTCATAGTATCCATAGCTATAAATTTTGGTCTAACTTCCATCTGTTCAATCACTTGCCTTTGCACAACCGGTGTCAGATTACCAAGCAACAACACGTCCGATTTTTTTGCTTTTTCGGGAACTTTGGGCGTAAAACTTCCGAGCGAGTTCAGTTCGGTTACCAAAGTATCGCGTTGATTCATATCTTGATGATATTTGCCCGACCAGAAAAAAGTTTTCTCGTCTTTTTTGACTTCAATTCCCTCAATGTCGATTTTGTGATTTTTGATGAGGTCAAGATATTCTTGTGGAAAATCGTATCCCACAACCGACACCAAATTACTTTGTATCTGAAAATTAGAAGCTGCCATCGAACAAAAAGTTCCGGCTCCACCAAGTATTTTGTCTGTTTTTCCGAACGGAGTTTCAATTTTGTCAAACGCCACAGACCCAACTGTTAATAAACTATTCATTTTTTAAAATTTTATATTGTGAATTAAAAAAACGCGTAAAGTTAAATGAATCAATGTGTTTTTTCAAAAAAAAAATTCAAAAAAACTTTTTTTTCAAAAAAAATGTAAAAAAATTTTGTGGTTAAAAAAAAAGTATATATTTTTGCAACGTTTTTGAAAGAAAAAATAAAATTCTCCAGTAGCTCAGTTGGTTAGAGCATCTGACTGTTAATCAGAGGGTCGTTGGTTCAAGTCCAACCTGGAGAGCAAGCCCAATTTGATTGGGCTTTTTTTTATTCTACGCTTCATCTTTTTATAAAGGCCTCATAGTTCAACGGATAGAACAAAAGTTTCCTAAACTTTAGATGCAGGTTCGATTCCTGCTGGGGCTATTTTTTTATGTTAAGTTTCAAAAAGCACTTTTCCAATTTCCCAATACAAAAGTATAATTTCTTTATTCACCCCTAACTCCGCTGAATTAGGGCGTCTTTATTTTTAAAACTATTGACTTCCAACACTTTAAACAAACCAACAAACCGCATATTTAGGCAGCCTATCCAAAAATCTAAGCCTCTCAAAATCAATCAAATAAAAGCATAGGCCACATAAATATATCGGGGTTAGGGGTTGAACAAGTTACCTACCGGACGGGAAATTGTGTTAAAAACAGTATTGTGGGGTTTATCTTCTCAATCTTCATATTTTCTTATTTATCTCTGTGTAATTTACCCTTGATATTTTAAATAAATACGTATTCCACAATAATTTTAGTTTTCCCTACAACGGATATGTGTTTGAGTAGTTTTATTTTGGCTTGTGTTACGCCTGTGGCAAACAAAAAAATAAAATTACTTCAAATATAATGTTAAGGGGGGGGGTTCATTTCAAATTTTCTAAGTCATCTAAATCTTTGTGTCTTCCCGATGCTTTTTTATTTTTTTTCAGATTGTCAATATCAACAAAGTCTATTGTCAAGCCGTCAATTTCAAAACTTGTTTTATGTGGATAACATTCGTCAAATGTTAATCCGCTTACACCTGTCAGTAAATCAATTCTATTTGGTGGATAGCCCAATTGAATTACCCTATCAGACACAAGGAAATCTTCTTTTTTTATTCCTAATGTCTCAAAACCAAAATCTTTCAATACTGCTATAATTTTTTTGGCGTTTTCATTATCAATCCAAAGCCAAATATCTAATCATTTGTATATCTTGGATAACCGTAAACGGTTACAGCATACCACCTACAATTAAGTATTTAACTTTGAGAGTTCAATAATTCTATAAACTCTCTGAAATCTTTGTTGAGTACCATATTTCCAATTTATATATTGTTGTCTGAGCATTTCTAAGGTTTCCAATCGTTTTTCAATCGATTGTGTTTTCCAAAATTCATAATCAGATTGTTTATCATTTAGTGAAACAATCTTTAATGTTTTTTGAACTAATTTATTAGTTTCTCTTTTATCCATTTTAGTTTTTTTATATTAAAATCTCAAGTTTAGCACTTCTGAACCGCCAGTAAAACAAGTAAAAAAAAGTAGCATTTTGTTTGTCTAATTCACTATTTATTTAGTAATTTAGACAAAAATTCCTAAACAATACAAAATGCTACTCCACAAAGATATAAAAAACCTTTCAGAATTAAAAACTGTTTTTGTGGATAGGCACAAAAATCTGTTTTTTTTCAAAGGATAATTGAAACATTCACCCCTAACTCCGCTGAATTAGGGTGTCTTCCTCCTTTAAACTATTGATTTCCAATACTTTAAATAAATCAATAAACCACATATTTAGGCAGCCTATCCAAAGACCTAAGCCTCTCAAAATCAATCAAATAAAAGCATAAACCACATAAATATATCGGAGTTAGAGGTTGAACTGTTTGACAATTTCTTTTATTACGACATCTCAATATTTCACCAAGAATTTCACTCAGGTTATATTACCCAATGTTTTATATTTTTACGAGCCACACTTTTTTGAATAGTATCCGGTTTAATGCGCCAGCCCCCAAAACCCAACACCTAATACCCAATACCTAACACCCAAAGCCCCAGCTTCCAAATCAAAAAAGTCCTCCATTTTTATAAATTTCGAGTTGCACTTCCGAGAAAGGCTCCACTTGGGCTGTTTTTCCGTTCGATTTATTTTCAACCCGTCCGGTTTCAAAATCCACAAAAAGCTCATCGCCATTTTTCAGGTCAATTTCTTTCAACACCTCAGGAGCATAGCTCATAATAGGCATTGCAGCATTTATGGCATTTCGTTCGTAAATAGCCCCATAAGATTGCGCCAAAATAACCGGCACCTCCAAAGCCTTGAAACAATCAACCGCTTGCTGACGCGAACTCCCGCTACCAAAATTCTTTCCTACGACCACAATATCGTTCGGTTTTACTTTTTTGGCAAAATCTTCGTAACCCTCCAAGTTGTCAAAAGCATATTGCCCCATTTGATTGATGTCCGTAATTGCCAAATAACGATTATGAAAAATCATATCCGTATCAATATTATCGCGGTCGATAAGCCAAACATTTCCCTGCGCAAAAGCCTGTTTTTCAGTCATTTTTGCCCGTTCGATGTCTTTTTCTATTTTTTCGGTCATAATATCTCCCGAAAAATCAGCCGGTTCAGCCGGAATATCGTCGGCGGTAGTAATATAACCGGCAATAGCCGAAGCCGCCACCACTGACGGCGATGCCAAATACACCTCGCCTTTTCCCTGTTTGCCCGGAAAATTCCGATTTCCGGTACTAATTGTTATTTCACCCGGGCCATTCATACCAACCTGTCCGGCGGCACAGCCCGCACAACCCGGATTTGCGATCAAAGCTCCGGCTTCTTTAAAAATTTTCAACAAACCTTCGTTCATAGCCTGCTGCCAAACCCTGTCGGTCGAAGGCACTATTTTCAAAAGCACACCCGGCGCCACCTTTTTATTTTCCAAAATTTTTGCGGCTATCCGCAAATCTTCAATTCTGCCGTTGGTGCAACTTCCGATAAAAGCCGAATCAATTTTTACACGCTTAGCTTCTTTTATATCAACCGTTCCGTGAGGTTTGCCCGGCAAAGCAACCATTGTTTTAAAACCACTAATGTCGATGTCGAAAGTTTTTTCGTAAACAGCATCGGCATCGGCAAAAATTCGGTCCACTTTTTTGTTTAAAATCTTATCAAATTTTGCATAAATATCGTCTGACGGCGGAATTAGAATAATTATCGCCCCCATTTCGGTAGCCATAGAAGCAATTGTAGTTCTTTCGTCGAGCGTAAGTTCGTCAATCGCGTCGCCATACAGTTCTATTGCGTAGCCCAACAGACTGTTAGCACCAAATTTATTCAACAAATTCAACACAATATCTTTTGCCGTAACATTTGCCGGACGCTTGCCCGAAAAGTTTATTTTCACAGATTTAGGCACTTTGAACCAGATACTTCCGTTCGACCAAACAGCCGCAATATCCTTGTCGCCCATACCTTGTCCAAAAGCACAAACCGCCCCCATGATATTGGCGTGCGAATCGGTCGAAACGGCGGTCGAACCCGGATAAGCCAAGCCGAGTTCCATCAAAGTGTGCGTTCCGATTCCGTTGTTTATATCAAAAACTTTTATGTTGTGTCGGCGTGCAAATTTTCTACAAACGTGCTGATTTACAGCATATTTCATATCCGAACCGGTAGGATTTGTGTCGAATGTGAAAAATGTTTTTGATACATCGTCCAAAGTCAAATTTTTACTTTCAAAATGTTTTACTACGTTCGGCCCACCAAAGTCGCGTGCCGCTCTCGCATCTATGCTAACGTCTATAATTTCCCCCGGTTTTACGGTTGAAAATTTAGAGTGATTAGCCAAAATTTTCTCGATAATTGTCATTCCCATAACAAAAGTTTTAAAGTTTTAATATTTTGATTTTCAAGGATTTACAAACCTCAAAAGAGCCTGTAAATTTTATAAATTCCGAACGATAAGATTTTTATTTAATTACGTTGCCGTTCTAAAAAAATCCTATTTTTCGCAATAATTTATTTTTGTAACAAACTGATAATCAATGGATTACGCAATCGTAAGCATTCTCTCTAACTCACTGATAATCAGCATTATAATTTTAAATTTAACGAAGCGTTGTTTCGCCAACTCATATTTTATTTTTATTCAGATATTTTAAATTGCTCCAACTTAAAATATTGTTTTATATCGTTTGATATATCTTTATGTTTTTGAACGCCATTTTTTATAAGCGGTTTGTTTTTTCCGTCAAAAAGAATATATCCCATTATTTGTTTTTCGGTATTTAGGTCGTAAATCACCGTGTCGTTTTCCAGCGGAAACTCAAACACTTTTGCGTAGGTTACTTTTATATCCAAGTCGTGTTTTTTTACCGCATATTTTACTTTCGATACCATTTTTGAAAAATCCGTAAAAACAAATTGAAGTTCGTATTGAATGTAATATCCATAATGTTTTATCAATTCTTGCTTTTCTTCCGGCGACGGCATAAAGAAGATAATCTGTTTGTCGAAAATTGTCAAAATTTTGTCGTCTTCGGCATTTGCGACGCTGTCTTTTGAGGTTGTTGTGCTATCCGGCAGGTCGATTTTTGTAAAATCGTCCGACCTTAGGTCTTCTTGCGAATTGCTTTTGCAACCTATCAGGGCAAATAGCACAAGTGTAATTATGGACATTTTTTTTATCATAAAACAGTACGTCACTTTATTTTTTTTAAAATTATAATACTCAACAGCTCGGCATTCACTCACCTTAACAATCTGATAACAAATACCTTACATTGATTTATCGAAAAATTTCCACGTTATTTTTTGAAAAATATTTATTATCACATTTATTAATTATATAAAAAACCGAAGACGACATCAAATATGTATTTTCACACCCTCACAAGCCAAAATCTGATAGTGTAAAAATTCGCACTCTTGCCTCTATTTGTTCACTTTTAGGTTAAGAGTTTTTGCAATAATTGCTTGTCGGGCATAAACGCCGTTTTTTGCTTGCTGAAAATAGTATGCTTGCTCGGTAGTGTCAATATCAGTGGATATTTCGTTTACTCTTGGCAATGGGTGCATAACTTTCATATTTTCTTTAACGTTTTTAAGCATTTTTTTCTTCAAAACGTATGCGTCTTTTGTTTTTTCGTACTCCATCAAGTCCGAAAAACGTTCTCGCTGAACCCGTGTCATATAAATAACGTCGGCAACCGATATTGCTTCGTGCAAATTTTTGTATTCATAATATTTCAAATTTAGGCTGTCCAAAAATATTTTGTACTCGTTGGGAACTTGCAATATTTCGTGAGCCACAAAGTGAAAAGTTGGGTTGAAATGCGACAAAGCGTGAATAAGAGAGTGTACGGTACGTCCGTATTTTAGGTCGCCCACCATAACGATATTCAAATTGTCGAGTTTGCCTTGCGTTTTTTTGATAGAATACAAGTCCAAAAGCGTTTGGGTTGGGTGCTGATTGGCACCGTCGCCGGCATTTATGATTGGTACGGGCGACACTTCGCTGGCGTATCGGGCGCTTCCCTCAATCGGGTGGCGCATAACTATCAGGTCGGCGTAGTTGGCAACCGTCAAGATGGTATCTTTTAGCGTTTCGCCTTTTTGCACGCTTGATGTGCTGGCGTCGGTAAAACCTATCACGCGCCCGCCAAGTCGCTGAATTGCAGTGTCGAAACTCAAACGCGTACGGGTTGATGGTTCAAAAAAAAGGGTTGCTACTACTTTGTCGGCTATAAAATTTGGGCAAGGATTGTTTTCAAAATATTCTGAATATTCAAGAATTTGATTGATGTCTGCCACGGAGTAATCTGTGATTGAAACAAGACTATTATTTTTCATTTATTCAAATGTTAATGGTTTGCATAATAAGTACAAAAAAAATAATTTTTACGCAATAATCAAAATCTAAATGTTATTTTATTTTTTGTAACTGTACAAAATTTCTTTGTCTTTGAATTGTATCTCTATGATTTCTAAAATGATAAAATCGACCAAAATATTTTCAGCTTCTTTTTCGGAGATGTCGGTTAGTTTCATAAGTTCCAAAAAAGTTATTGTTTTGTTATTCTGTAAATAATTCAAAAGTGCCTCTTCTTTTCGCGAATATTTTATTTTAACGGGGCGTTTTTTCTTTTCTTTCCAAACCCTTATTTGAACTTTGTTTGCCAAATAATTATTGTCGGCTACACGTATGTACGACTTCCATTTGCCGTCGGTATCTTTTACAAAAAATGGTCTTTTGGCTGATTTTGGCACGTAAATTTCGAGTATTTGTTTGCCGCCCACGCGCCAAAGTTTGGCTTTGTAATTTATTTTTGGACGGCTAAAAATATTGGCAGCACTGTCTATCATAAAAATCTCCTCGTCGCTACGTATTCCGGCAATTGCTCCATTGTCCTTAACCCCTATCAATAGTCGCCCGCCGTCGGTGTTGGCAAACGCAACCAGCGTTTTTGCGATTTTTTGAGCGTTGGAAATCTCAAATTTAAAATCAAGTACCTGACTTTCGCCTTCCGCAATCAATTTTTCTATGTAACTTGGTGTTTTCAATATTTTTTTTGTACAAAATTAATAATATTATTTGTAATGTTTATATTTTTATGTTTTTTAGTGCAATTTTTTAGGAAATTTTGAAGAGGAAATTTTTATTTTTTAATAAAGAATGGTGAGTTGTCAATTATGAATTAAAAACCTAATAATCAGGCGGTTACATTTGTAAACCATTAATTATAAAAGCCTGATTATCAATTTATTACAAATTAAATTATAATATTATGAAATCTCTATATTTAAGTTTAGTTTTAATTATTTTGTCGAATATCGTACTCGGACAAAACGCTTATAATTTATCTCAGAACCAATTAAAAGGCAATGTAAAATACCACGAAACAATTACTTACGACGTAAGAAAATCGAACGGAAAATGGATTAAATTTCGTAGAGCAACCATTTCGGTATTTGACCAAAATATTTGGTTTGACGAAAAAGGACGTTATAAAAAATTACAAAAAATAACGTCTGAGGGCAATGTTTTTGAAGAACAATTATTTGTTTACAACGAAGACGGAAAGTTGCAAGAAATAAAACATTTTCAGAACGGAAACGAATATCAAAAAACATATTTTGAGTACAAAAATAATTTGAGAGTATCCGAAAAGGTATTTAGCATTGACGAAAACAAAATTATAGAACGTTTTGAATATACTTACGACAATTTAGGGCGAAAAACAAGCGAAATATATTACGAAGACAACGAAATTACATATAAAAATATATACTTTTACACCCCTGTAAACGAAGATTTTTTAGAAATAAACGATTTTACGCTATGTACTTTCAAGGAATTTAATGCCAACGGACTATTGGAGCGCTCATCGGTTTACAACGATGAAAAACATCAAGAATTTGTGGAGACTTTTGTGTACAATCAGGACAATATATTGACACAAGTTCGAAAAAAATCAATCCAAAAATGGGAAACTAACACGTATTACGAGTACGACGAAAATAATAATTTGATAAAAAAAGTTACAAAAGAAGATAATTTTAAAAATATTACGAACCTTATGAACGTAGATGAAGCCGGAAATTGCACGAAGTTTATGGAATACAATGGAGACCGACTAATTTTTATCAAAGAATATACAATTGAGTATTTTTAAGGGGGCAGGTGTTGGGTGTTGGGTGTTGGGTGTTAGGAGCTGACGCCTTTTTGGGGGTGGATATAAACCAACCGCCAACGCCTAACAGCCAACAGCCAACAGCCAATGGCCAAAGGCCCCAACACCTTATTTCACAACAATATTCACCATTCGTTTAGGTACAACAATGACTTTTATAATTTTTTTGCCCTCGATGTATTTTCCCAATTTTTGATTATTTTTTACATTTTCCTCAATTTCGTTAGGTTTCATATCAGCCGGCAGCTCTATCAAAAAGCGAGTTTTTCCGTTGATTGCTACCGGATAAGTATAAGAATCTTCCACCAACAAACTATCATCGTGCGTCGGATAAGCAACATTTGCGATAGTTTCGGAATTGCCCATCAGATGCCACAATTCTTCGGCAATGTACGGAGCAAAAGGCGACAAAAGAATTGTAAGTTTTTCGAGAATTTCTTTTTTGTTGCATTTCAGATTAGACAATTCGTTTACGCAAATCATCATTTCGCTAATAGCCGTATTGTACGATAATTTTTCAATATCTTCGGTAACTTTTTTGATAGTTTTGTGCAAAACCACTAATTCATCTTTAACCGGTTTTTCGTCAGTCAAACAAAATTCGTTGTTATTTGAGAAAAACAAACGCCAAAACTTTTTCAAAAATCTGTGAACACCCTCTATTCCCTGCGTATTCCAAGGCTTAGATTGGTCGATTGGACCAAGAAACATCTCGTAAAGCCTAAACGTGTCGGCACCGTATTGTTCGACAATAAAATCAGGATTGACAACATTAAATTTCGATTTCGACATTTTTTCTATTTCCCAACCGCACACGTATTTTTCGTTTTCAAGTACAAATTCGGCATCGGCATATTCGGCACTCGATTTTTTGAAAGCCTCAATATCCAAAATATCATTAGAAACAATGCTAACATCTACGTGAATAGGCGTTACATCGTACTCTTTTTTCAGACCTTTCGATACAAATTTGTTGGTATTTTTTATACGATACACAAAATTTGAACGCCCTTGTATCATTCCCTGATTTACAATTTTTTTGTAAGGTTCCTCCTTGTTTACAATGTTCAAATCCTTCAAAAATTTGTTCCAAAAACGCGAGTACAAGAGGTGTCCCGTAGCGTGTTCAACTCCACCGATGTAAAAATCGACATCTTGCCAATAATCGATAGCCTCCCGACTGACAAAATTTTCGTTGTTTCGCGGGTCCATATATCTGATGTAATACGCCGACGAACCTGCAAATCCGGGCATTGTACTCAATTCGTAAGAGCAACCGTTGGCAGTTTTCCATTCGGTAGCACGCGCCAATGGCGGTTCGCCATCTTGTGTTGGCGAATAATTGTCAATTTCGGGTAACAACAAAGGTAATTCGCTTTCATCAACAACGTAAGGAATATCATTTTTATAAAAAATTGGAAACGGCTCGCCCCAATATCGCTGACGACTAAAAATAGCATCACGCAATCTGTAATTTACCTTACGACTTCCGAGTTTTCTTTTTTCAATTTCGGCAATAATCGTTTTTATTGCATCTTTCACTTCCATTGAGTTTATGATGCCCGAATTTATCATTTTGCCGTTTTTGTCGTCGTAAGATTCTTCGGTAATATCCGCGCCCTCAACCACTTGTATTATTTTCAGACCAAATTCTTTTGCAAAAGCATAATCACGCGAATCGTGAGCCGGCACAGCCATAATTGCGCCCGTTCCGTAGCCCGAAAGCACATAATCGCTTGTCCAAATTGGTATTTTTTCTTCGGTAAACGGATTGATGGCGTAGCTGCCCGTAAAAACACCCGTAACGTTTTTAGTATCTGCAATTCGCTCTCTTTCAGTTCGTTTGCTAACACGCTCCAAATATTTTTCGACGTCGTTTTGTTGTTCGGGAGTTGTCAATTTTTTTGTCAATTCGCTCTCGGGCGCCAAAACCATAAAAGTAGCACCGTAAATTGTATCGGGACGCGTTGTAAAAATTTTAATTTTTTCGTCAGAATCGGCAATTTGAAAAAACACCTCAGCACCAACACTCTTTCCAATCCAGTTTTTTTGAATTTCCTTCAACGACTCCGAACTTTCTATTTTATCCAAATTACTCAATAATCTTTCCGAATAAGCCGTAATTCTCAAAAGCCATTGATCCATTTCTTTTTGAAAAACCGGAAAACCGCCACGTACCGAAACGCCCTCTTTCACTTCATCATTAGCCAAAACAGTTCCCAATTCGGGACACCAATTAACCATCGATTTGGCTCTGTACGCCAATCGGTAATTCAACAAAATTTCTTGTTGGTCTTTTTCCGATTTATTTTTCCATTCGTCGGCAGTAAAACTAAGCTCAACAGTGTAAGCCGCATCGATATTTGCTGTTCCGTTTTCGTTAAATTCTGCTATCAAATTTTCGATAGCTTCGGCTTTTTGGGTTTTGTTGTTGTACCAGTGTTTGAAAAGCTGAATAAAAATCCACTGCGTCCACTTGTAATATTCGGGGTCAGACGTAACCACCTCGCGCGACCAGTCGTACGAAAGCCCTATAATTTTAAGTTGTTCGCGATATTTTTGTGTATTTGTTTTAGTTGTTTCGGCAGGATGTTTGCCGGTTTGGATTGCGTATTGTTCTGCCGGCAACCCAAAAGCGTCGTAACCCATCGGGTGCAAAACGTTGAACCCTTTGTGCCTTTTGTAACGCGCATAAATATCGGAAGTGATGTATCCGAGCGGATGTCCCACGTGCAAACCTGCTCCCGACGGATAAGGGAACATATCCAAAATGTAAAATTTTGGTTTACTTTCGTCTGTTTCTACTTTGAATATTTGGTTTTTATCCCAATACTCTTGCCATTTTTTTTCTATTTCTTGAAAATTATATTCCATTTTGTATATTACCTTATTGTTAGTTATTTTTTTATTTAAAATTTTATTTTTTACGATAAAACGCTGACGCACAAACAATTAGACACTCGTCAGACCGCAATATCAGCTTTTATGTGTGGGTGAAATTCGTAATCGGTCAGTTGAAAATCCTCATATTTAAAATCAAATAAACTTGTAATATTTTTGTTTATTTTCATTTTCGGTAATTTTTTGGGTTCTCTCGACAACTGCAATTTCACCTGCTCTACGTGATTTGAATAAATGTGCGCATCGCCAATTGTGTGAACAAAATCGCCCAATTCGTAGCCCGTAACTTGCGCTATCATCATTGTTAATAATGCGTAAGACGCAATGTTGAAAGGCACTCCGATAAACATATCGGCGCTCCGCTGATACAACTGACAAGAAAGTTTGTTGTTGGCAACGTAAAACTGAAACAAAATATGACACGGCGGCAACGCCATTTGGTTGAGGTCGCCCACGTTCCAAGCGCTTACGATGTGTCTGCGCGAATCGGGGTTATTTTTCAAACTTTCTAACACCAACTTCAACTGGTCTATGTTGCGGTCAGAGGCAGTCCACGAACGCCACTGATAACCGTAAATTGGCCCCAAATCGCCGTTTTCGTTTGCCCACGGATTCCAAATTCGCACCCCGTTGTCGGTCAAAAATTTGGTATTTGTGTCGCCTTTTATGAACCAAAGCAACTCATAAATTATCGATTTTAGATGCAATTTTTTTGTTGTAACCAACGGGAAACCGTCTTGCAAATTAAACCGCATTTGTCTGCCAAAAACACTGATAGTTCCTGTTTGTGTGCGGTCTGTTTTGGTGGTTCCGTTGTCCAAAATGTCTTTTAATGTTTCTAAATATTGTTGCATAACTCCTCTGTTGCTCAACGCCTGCAAAGCGTTTATTTTTATTTGCAAAAATAAAATAAGTCGCTGAATATAAAAATTAGTAGGGCTTTTTCATAAACAACAACTCTTCTTTGAATTAAAAGTTAAAAATTAAAAATTTAAAACTATCGCACTGATTATCAACAGATTACGCACTTAGCATGAAGAAATAAGAGATTGATTATCAACCTGTTAGAAAAAAAACACCGAAGGTCGCCAAACTTCCTTTTGTGTGCGTTGCAAAAATTCTTAACCCAACTTGCCCACTATAAGCACTTAACCTCCTTACTATCAAATCATTACGTTTTTAAAAGTTAAGGTTCGGGTAACACGGATTTCAACCTTTTACTGTTTTGTTTTTATAGTCGGCACAGAACAAGTTTTGACGACTATTTTCTGATTTTCTTTATTTTTCATAGTGTTTGTAACTATTTTCTGAGTGTTCATAATTCGCACAATATTAGACCAATCGTATGTAATTCCTTTTTGTTTGAGTTGGTGTCTGACCGACGAAACAACTTGATAAGCGAGTATTCCGAGATTTATATGAGCCAAAGTATTTTCATCTGTTTGATGATAAACCGGACGCAAGGATAAATCCGTTTTCAAAACTCTAAAAGCTCCTTCTATTTCGGTCAAGGTATTGTATATTTTAAAAAGATTTTCTTCCGTATCTGACAAAGATGTACGTATGAAATAAATCCCCGAAAACTCTTTTTTATTCTTAATTTTAGACCATTTCATATCCGTTACAACCCCTTCATTTTCAGTTGTTTCTATTTTGTATTGTCCGTTGACGGACTTATATTTCTCTCGTAATCGGCCTATTCTTTGATGAACTTTATCGACTTTTTTAGTACCATTTTTAATACCCAAAGCTCTTTTTATTTCTTGTAAACCTTGCTCAAAACGTGCCGATAATTTGTCGTTCATCGAATCTTCTTTTTTGGCTTTATTTTCACTTTTTACATATAATATCGTCTCGTCCGATTCTGTTTTCACTTTACTAAGTTTGATTTTTCCGCCTCGTTTATCTTCAATTTGAACTTGTTCAGATTCATCTTTTTCTAAAACATAATCTTTTAATTTTCTTCGACTTACGCTAACATAATCGTATCCTTTGGAAACCAAAAAATCTATATTTTCTTGACTCGAAAATCCGGCATCAATTGCAACAATCGGCTTCGAGGTTTTATCTAATCTTCGGGCTTCTATGTCTTCGATAGTTTTTTCTAAGGTCTCGACATCGGTGATTCCTCCTGCATAAATTTTTGTGTATTTTACAAACCCAAAAATATTAACCACCAACGCCAAACTAATAATTTTTGCATCATTTCGTTTTTCTTTGCTTCTGCCGAATTGGGCATATTTACTGTCTTTTTTGACACCCTCAAAATAAGTATTGGTTAAATCGTATAGAAATATAGTGTCTTGAATATCAAACAGTTCGTTAGTTTTTGCTGATAAAAACACTTCACTTTTATCTTTGACAGAGTGTAACTTGCGACTTATTTTA
>PDWI01005301.1_pt1 | contig 16703 bp, 10 predicted proteins | sample 1430891 | NCBI WGS metagenome assembly PDWI01 (sample SAMN01162508, study PRJNA174530) | Oral metagenome, whole genome shotgun sequencing project. | biome: Marine environment; feature: Marine mammal; material: Swab sample of the gingival sulcus; isolation source: swab sample of gingival sulcus...
AAGTTTAGCCTAAACTTTTTGAACTTTAGCTTAAACTTTTGAAACTTTAGGCTAAACTTTTTTCACCCCTAAAATCGCCCTTTTTACGGAGTATATACTCCGTGTTCGCTAAGTATATACTCCGTGATTGCTGAGTATATACTCCGTAAAAACTACACCTAGGACTAGAAAAACTTAGACCTAGGTCTAGCATTCCTTACACCTAGGTCTAGCTAAATTTAGTCCTAGGTCTAAGAAAACTTACTCCTAGGAGCAGTTTTTGCTAGATACGTATCCGGCAAAACTTAGATACGTATCTAGCAAAAGAGGGGTTTTATTAAGGGAATTAGTAGAATTTGCGGAGAAGCGTTTCGCGTCCGAAGGGACAGAAAAAGCACTTTTTCTTCAGACAGTATTCCTTATATAAATAGAGCAAAGTTTGGCTGTCGCTAGCTGTTTTGAGCGGAAAGTTATACCTCGCAAATAGACGCGTTATTTTATTATTCTCGGCAGGGAGCTTTTGCCAAAGGGCAAATTTACTTATCGCTTCGTGCTCTTGACGCTTCAGTTCTCGCTGACTAAAAGCTATATAAGGAGCGACGGCATTGATGATTAAGAGGTCAGCTACCTGCTTAGAAATTAGAGCTTTGCATTCTTTTTGCTCCTTTTTACTTAGCCTAACTTTTCCGTAACGTAAAAGCGAACGAATTTCATCTAAAGAATGACAAGCCTCAAAAGTATCAGCACCAAAACTAAGCGTACTGAGGAGCTTGACAAACTGCTTGATACGCTCGTGAGGGAAGTTCTGCGGACGTGTCCTTAGACGCCTGAAGAGGGTAGAGGGCAACGGTTCTAATTGATATTTATGCTTGAGATAAGCGTAAGTTTCGGCTAATTTAAGAGCCTCGTCTTTATTCTTGAGCAAAGGGATTAGACCCGCTTGACCGAGGAGTAAAGCTTCCTGCTCTTCGGCTTTATGTCTTAGTAGAAGTCGTAAATCCAAACTGCGAGCTAAGTACTCCATTACGTCGTTGTTGATGCCCAAACCAAAGTAACGCATTAGCAAAAGGTAAAGCGTTTTCGCCCAATCGCCTTGGCTCGCTCGCCATAGACTTCTGACTTGCTCTAGCTTTTGCTTGGAGCGTTCGCTTTGGAATTTATGCAAATGGCGGTCAAAGTCAAATTGTTTGCTTAGCTTTTCTAAAGTCGTACTGCAGGGCAAAGGCTGTTTGCTCTCAAAGAAGGTCTTGATGTCTTGCCGAAGTTCGTCTGCAATCTGCATTTCACAGCAGGGAAGTTCCGCCCCATTCTTGAGCTTAATCGGCTGATTATCTTTTTCTACGATGTGCAGAATGACATTCTCATAATTAGGGTCTTCGTCGTGCTTATGCTCGTACCACTGACTTGAATGGCGGTGAATCTCCACCGCTCCGACCCAAACAAGCTCATCAATCCTAATCTTAGCGTTGAAGAAATCTGCCCCAGCATCTCTATTTAAGATACCAACATCTAGGACTTCTATTTCCTTATTCGAGAGCGAACGCTTAGGGATAAGCTTTTGATAAAGTCTATTCTGCCAAACGAAATGCAAAAAGTCTTCCACAAGTGAATTAACAATTAAGAGTTAATAATTAAAAGTTAAGAGTTGTTTATTTTAATTTTATTGAGTTTGTCTAAGAGCTTTCAAAGCAAGCAAAAAATCACCTTATAATTCTTAATTCATAACTCTTAACTAAAAAAAGGGTGTATCCTCATATTGATAGACACACCCTCTTAAGTATTTGCGTAGTTATTTAATCAAATTACTCTTCATAACGGATAGACGCATCGTTCATAAAGGTTTTGATACGCTGTTCCTCTTCTCGTTTGCAGATAAGCAAGACCTTATCCGAATGCGTAATAATGCAATCGTCCACGCCTTGAACGACGACAAGCGAATCGGGGTCGTCTACTGAAACGAGGTTGCCTTTCGCCTCATAGAAAGCACTCTTGCCTCGCACCGTAACGTTATCGCTTTCGTCTTTCTCCTTAAGTTCGTAGAGCGAACCCCACGTTCCAAGGTCTGCCCAACCGAAGTCAACAGGCAGAACCATTACATTCTGAGCTTTCTCCATTACGCCGTAGTCAATCGAGACCGAAGTACAGCGAGGGAAAGTTTCGTTGATGAAGTTCGCTTCCTCCTTGGTCGCAAAAGAATCTTTACCTCTATTAAACAGTTCAAACATCTCAGGTAGATGACGCTCAAAAGCCGTCAAAATAGAGTTGATATGCCAGACAAACATACCACTATTCCAAAGGAAATCGCCACTCTCTACGAAAGCTTTCGCAAACTCAAGGCTTGGCTTCTCGGTGAAAGTCTTTACCTTTCGGAAGTCTGTATGTTTCTCTTCCTTCTTCATTTGAATATAGCCATAGCCAGTCTCAGGGCGAGAAGGGCGAATGCCAAGCGTTACAAGTTCGGAATGTTCTGCCGTATAAGCAAGAGCTTTCGTCATCGCTTCCACAAACTTCAGCTCATCTAAGATTAAATGGTCGGCAGGGCTGACAACGATATTTGCATTCGGAGCCTTTGCCCTAATATGAAAACAGGCATAAGCAATACAAGGAGCTGTATTACGTCGCATTGGCTCAAGGAGCACTTGCTCTGAGGTAATCTCAGGCAGTTGCTCCAGCACCAAATCTTTGTAATCCGCATTCGTTACAACAAGGATATTTTCTTTAGGGATAAAAGAACTAAAACGGTCAAAGGTCATCTTCAGCAATGAACGACCAGTACCAAAAATATCTAGGAATTGCTTAGGTTTATCTTTGCGACTACAGGGCCAAAAGCGACTACCAATACCGCCCCCCATTATGATGCAATAATTATTCTGTATCATATTTCTTCATTTTTTCTGGGCAATCTAAAAGCAGATATTCAACTTTAGATTACATTTATTTTACCACAAATATAAGTCAATCTAAGTATAAAATCAAATCTTAATAGAGTCGACAGGTACATAAATAGACAAATTTAGAGTTTACTTTTCTCTTATTTTTCACCTTCCTAAATACCACAAATCGGAACACCCACAGGCTGTTTTATTAAATTCCTACTAATCAGCTTTATACAACGACTTAAATTTGTTAAAAAAGTTTCCCCGAAGACTTTTCTGAGTTTTCCGTGTAATTTCAAAAAGTTTCTGGGAAAACTTTTTTGACTATTCCCTCACACTTTCCAAAATAATCCGAATGCCACAAATCGGAACAACCTTTTTCTCTGTTAAACCTAAGTTCAAGTCATAAATGCAAGTTCTAAAACCTATTGGGAGGAAAGATAACAATTTAATGATAGTTTATAAATATAGTATTTTTGATAAAATAACTACCTTTGTAAAAACGAAAAGATATAATATAAAAAGGATGACACAAGCAAAAGTTAAAACTCAAAGAGAACCAATTAGTTCTCTTTATGTACTCAAAGCACTTTGTGCAATAGGAGTTGTATCTCTACATGCACCTTTCGGTATTGGAACAGAATATATTCGTTTAATATCATCAGTAACAGTTCCGATTTTCTTTATGATTACAGGCTATTTCCTCTATACAGAAGATAGAGATATATTCTTAAAACGAGCTTGGAAAACAATCAAAAAGGTCGCTTTGCTAATTGTTATTCTGAATTTAATGTTTGTGCCTTTAGCTCCTATTGAAGGTGCTTTCTTCGAGGAATATATGCTCTATTTCAAGTGGATTGTTTTAGGACAAACAAATGGTTTTGGGCATTTATGGTATTTGACAGCTTTATTAGAAGCAATAGTATCTATGTCTATCGTTGTATATGTATGTAAGAAACGAGGAATATCACTACTCAAATACTTTTCACTATTTTGGATTTTGCAATTGCTTAATGGTCCTTATCGAGAGCTAATCTTTGGTCTTCCAGAATCAATGATGAATGCCAATTTTGTTACTTATGCTTTGCCTTGCATTAGCTTTGGTTTTATAGTCAAAGAGTATGAAAATCGTTTTTTACAAAAGAATAATTGGCTTTTTCTTATGCTCTTTTCTATAGTTTTGGTTTATCTTAATCGTTTTATATTACAAGATATTGCTTATAATTTAAGTGTCATTTTTAAGCCGTGGTTAAGGTTGACAATGATTTTTACGATATTTTTGTGGGCATTATCTAAAAAAGCTTTTGGCTCAGGTAGTTGTTTTGTTTATATGGGTGATAAACTTTCAGGAAGTATTTATTACTTTCACGGCTTGTTTGTTTTTGTTTGGATAGAGTGGTTTGAAAGAGCTTATGATTATTCAACTTGGGGTTTTCTTTATGTGTTATTTCCTTCAATTTTTTTAGCCTACATAATTGCCAAGATACAAGATTCTCTTAAGGTACATATTTTCTAGCTTTAGGCTTAGCAAATTATTTGTACTTTTGCTACTATAGATTAAGAACTATAAACAAATTATTATGAAAGCAATTAAGAAGATTAGTGCCTTATTGTGTGTACTTGCCTTAGGTGTTTTGGCGTCTTGTCAGAAAGAGAATGAACCTAAGGGCAATTCAAATGATAATTTTAAGCCTTTCTACAGTGGCGTTTTTGTGCTGAATGAAGGGGGAGGAAATAGTGTTCAAGGACAATTAGACTATATTTGCCCAAAGAATAAGTATGTCCCTAAGATGTTTGAAAAGGTCAATAAGAGGACTTTAGGCAATGTGGTTCAAGATATGTTTATCAGTGGAGATCGTATTTATATTGTCTCTCAGAATGGCGACAAAGAAGTTGCTCCAAAAGATAAACCTAGCGAGAAAGTTTCGGGTGTGGGTTGCCTCTCTATCTTAGAGCAATCAACTTTGAAACTTATTAAAGCTTATAAGAGTCGCGAATTAAACGAACTGAATAATCCTTCGCACCTCGCCGTTGTCAAGGGGAAGGTTTACATTCGTGACGGAAAAGGTATCTATTTGCTTGATACAGATACAGGTGAGCTAACATTTATTAACGGAACGGAAGGAGCTAAATTTGCCAAGCTTGTTGTGCTTGATGATAAGGTTTACTCAAGAACCGAAGACGGAAAACTCATTATTATAAATGGTATAACTGCTGAAACGAAAGCTATGTCTAAGCCTATTGTTGCAATGCAGAAGACTTATGACGGTAAGCTTTGGCTCGCTTCTGAAACGCCAAGCGAGGGAGCTATTACGAAGTATGACCCAAAGACAGGGCAAGAACTAGCAGTGCATACGATTGCTGAAGCTAAACTTATTCCTAATGGTTGGGGAGGTGCTGCGACAAAACTTATTAGTGCAACGCAAGACACGATTTACTTTGCAAGCAAACTGCAAATATATCGTCATATCTTCAACGCTAATAAGACGGAAGCTTTTGTTACCTTGCCAAAGATTGAGGGGGGAGAGCAGACGATGATTTATAATGGTTTTGCCGTTAATCCTGAAAATGGTTATCTCTACGTTGCTACAATTAAGGGTTATGGCTGGGATTATCTAAAGAATAGCGTTTTAGCTTTTTCTCCAAAGGGCGAACTAAAGCAAGAGTTTAAGAATCATACTGCTTTCCCTGCGGGCATTTATCCTGTTGCGAGCTTTAATTAAAGAGCTAATCTTTTATTAAATAAAAAGTTTTTATTAAATTTGGCTTTCCGCTTGCTTCATTTAATGGAGCTTGTGGGAAGCTTTTATTATAAGAATTAGAGATGATAGGTAAATATGATATAATCGTTGTCGGAGCAGGACACGCAGGTTGTGAGGCCGCCGCAGCAGCAGCTCACTTGGGTTCGCAGACGCTTCTGATAACGCTTGATATGAATAAAATTGCTCAAATGAGCTGTAATCCTGCGGTTGGGGGGATTGCCAAAGGGCAAATCGTGAGAGAGATTGACGCTCTTGGCGGACGTATGGGCTTAATCACGGACAAGACGGCTATTCAATTTCGTATGCTCAACCGAAGTAAAGGACCTGCTATGTGGAGTCCTCGTGCTCAGAGCGACAGAATGCGTTTTATGGAGGCTTGGCGTGAAGAACTTGATACGGAAGAAAATCTTGATATTTGGCAGGACAACGTTACTTCTTTGATTATAGAAGAAGGCAAAGCTGTTGGCGTTCGTACAGGACTGAATGTTGAGTTTAGGGCAAAAGCTGTTATTCTAACTACAGGAACTTTCCTCGGCGGACTGATGCACTTCGGCGAACATCAAGTAGAAGGGGGACGTATCTCTGAACCAGCTTCCAATGGACTAACGGAGCAACTTAAGGCTTTAGGCATTCGCACTGATAGAATGAAGACAGGAACTCCGCCACGTATTGACGGAAGAAGTTTTAAGGTTGAGGATATGGGCATTCAAGACGGCGAAGAAGATTTCCATAAGTTCAGTTATATGGATATGCCTCACCGCTCAAACTTAAAGCAAAGACCTTGCTATACGCTCTTTACGAATAAGGCTTGTCATCAAGTTTTGCAGAATGCTCTTGACCGTTCGCCCCTCTATAATGGGCAGATTCAGAGCATAGGTCCTCGCTATTGTCCGAGTATTGAAACGAAGATTGTTACTTTTGCCGATAAGGATAAGCACCAACTTTTCTTAGAGCCTGAGGGTGAAAATACGAATGAATACTATATCAATGGTTTCTCTTCTTCTCTGCCTTTAGATGTCCAATTGGAAGCTCTTCGGCAGATTCCTGAGCTGAAGGATGTCAAATTCTATCGCCCTGGTTATGCTATTGAGTATGATTTCTTTGACCCAACGCAACTTAATCACACGCTAGAGAGCAAAGTCGTACCCAACCTTTACCTAGCAGGTCAGGTAAATGGTACGACGGGTTATGAAGAGGCTGCAGGACAAGGTTTGATTGCAGGCATCAATGCTCATCAGCAGTGCCGAGGACTTGAGCCTTTTACTCTTAGTCGTAGCGAAGCTTATATTGGTGTTTTGATTGACGACCTCGTTACCAAAGGCGTTGATGAGCCTTATAGGATGTTCACTTCTCGTGCAGAATATCGCATTTTGCTTCGTCAAGATGATGCGGATATGCGTCTTACTCCACGAGCAATAGAACTTGGTTTGGCTACAAAAGAACGTATCGCTCTCCTTGAAGAAAAGAAGCGTTTGAGAGATGAGTTAATTACTTTCTGCGAAAATTATTCGATTAAGCCTAAATTGATTAACCCATTCTTGGAGAGCCTTGGCGTTACACCTCTGAAACAAGGTTGTAAGCTTAAGGACTTAATCCTTCGTCCTCAGCTGAATTTTGCTTTACTGACAGAGCAAATCTCTGCACTAAAACAAATGGTAGAAGCTTTGCCTAAGAGCCGACGAGAGGAAATCCTTGAATGTGCTGAGATACTCATTAAATATAGTGGTTACATTGCTCGTGAAGAGGAACAAGCTGAGAAACTTAATCGCTTGGAATACGTTAAAATTCCTGAGCATATTGTTTACGAAGAGCAAAAGTCTATTTCTACGGAAGGGCGTCAGAAGTTGGCTAAGATTCGCCCTAAAACTATCGGACAAGCCTCTCGTATCCCTGGTATTTCTCCGCACGACATCTCTGTTTTGCTCGTGCTTTCGGGTCGCTAAACTTTCAAAAAAAAAGAACTTGCCCTTTGCCTTAATTAGACAGAGGGCAAGTTTTTTATTTCTTCTCAAAAAGTTTTACCTTTGTTTTTGTTAGTTTGATGTAAAATTAAAATGAGATGAGAAAGAAAGTTTATGTTAACCCGAAGGTTAACGCATTGGGTGTATTCCCAAATCCCTTGAATTTACTTGTAAGTTTTAGTCTTGATAATGAAGATGAAGTTGAAGGCTATGATGACTTAGGAGAAGATGTTGGTTAAGCAAATAAGAATGGAGATGAAAAAGATTTATATTATTTTATTAGTTGTTTTGGCTTTGACTGCTTGCAATAAAGACAAGGAACTAGTACAAATTAAGGAAGCAGAAAGTATTGAATTAGCCTTCTCAATGCTTGCAGATTATAATCCTGATACTGAAGTTATTGAAGAAAAAATCCGAGGACTGAAGTTCTCACCTAAGGCAGAGAATAGCAAGGTAAAAGCTGTTGTGCCAGAGAGTGGAGTAGAAGTACTTTGCCTCTTTCGTAGTGATGACGCAAACGACCCGATTACTTATCGAAAACTACAGTTTAAGAAAGTTTCAGGGACTGATAACAAAATTAAGATTGAGACTAAGGTTACTTTAGACCCTGCCATTACTGAAGCTCTTGGTAAAAAGTGGTATTTCTTGGGGATTGTTGGCGGAGAATGGGACGCAACTCACAAGAGGCTGAAGTTTGTTTCTAAACTGAGTAAACCTGTTGCAGAAGGCGAAGAAGCAGAGATGAACGTTCCTGCTATTTCTAAATGGCTTGAACTTCCTGAAATGCGTAAAGATAACGATAGCTATCATCTTAATTATAATATTGTTAATGGTAAAGTTCAACCTTGTAAAACGGTCTTTTATACACAAGGAACACTCCTTCGTTATAAGATTGATAAGAATGCTTCAGACTATAATTTTGCAATCAATGGTCTAAAGATTACATCTACAGCTATGGCTTTTGGAGCGACCTATAAATTAAATAAAGGAGAACTTGAGCCGTTGACAATATCAGCAGATGCACGTCGAACAAATCTTATTAAGTATGAGCTTGAAGCAAAGGTTTATGATGAGCAAAAGTTTTTTCCTTTTTCTAATCAAGGAGTTGATGAATATCAAGCTCAGTTAATGCTTTCAGAGCCTTTGTCTATTGCGTCAAAGCAAGAGAATGATAAGTATATTTTGTTTTGGGCAATGCCTACAGGAATTGCAAAAGAAGCCTACAGAACTGCAATTTATTTAGATGTTCAAATCTCTGGAGGCGAACGCCCATTGGATAAGGCTATGAGAGCTGAAGAGTATGACAAAAATCATCTTCGTTTATTGCCTGCTTTCTATAGTAAACACGGCGGTAAAACAATAGTCAATGGCAGTTCTATGAAATTAAGGTCAAAAGAACTTATTCGCCCAAAACTTCCAATTGAGTATATGGCGAAGCACAATGTTAAGTCTAAGCAAACTTATCAATATAATTTATTTGGTTTTGGGCATTGGACTGTGAGAAATGGTTGGACTAATAATCAGCGTGGTATTTCCAATGAATTAGCAATGAAGCATAACCATTATTCTTTTACGGAAGTTACAATTCAAGAGGCTCTAAATTTATTTAATATAGAGAATTACCACATTCCAACTTTCAATGAATTCGCAGGTGTCTTGCCTATGATTGGGGCATATGATGCAATAGGTAGTAATAGACCGATTATTGATTTTAATCGTCTTTCTATTGGAAAAGAAGAAAATAAAGTTTCCTTTGAAGTTTACGCAGACAAAGGACAAGGTGAGCGACAGATGACTATTTATAGTTACAATATGGGGAATGACATTGTCTATACAATCCAACACGCTCACAATAGTGATACTGATAAGGATATGATGTTAGCTTGTCGTTATAGTTGGGAAGAAAATCCTGATGATATGGTTCGGAGACAATATGCAGGTTATCCAATTCCTTTGAAAGTTACTTTTGAATCTGATTATACGGGGGCTTCAGGACAAGATTGGAGCTTTAGGGTTGCTCATAGATATGATACTTATAAAGAGGTATGCAAAAAATATCTCTATGTTAAAGCACGTTATCTAAATCCTCGTTTCTATAATGTTGCAGATTTTGAAGATGTTAAGAGTGAAACGTTTTGGCGAAACAATGATAAAGACGACATCATACGTTGTTTAACGCCAACTTATGATTATGTTTCTCATTGGTATAGAAGTTGGGAGAGCAGAAATCTTCCTAATACTATTCTAATGTGTACTAGAGATAATAATCCAAGCAATCCTAATGAAGGGAAGAATGTTCTTTTATCAGGCTTCAAAAGGTCTTTAGGTTATCTTATGAGAAATAAAGAAACCTTGACAGCAATTCGTCCATTTACAGATAAATAAGCAAATAATGTTTAAGTATTAGTTGATTAGGGAGAGGCAGAATTTGATTTTGCTTCTCCTTAATTTTTTAGCCAGAATATCACAAATCGGAACAATTTGAGATTGCAATCTTAAGCTGTTTTTAATTTCCTAGCTATCAAAGACTTATAGATAAGCTATGTTTGTTAAGAATTTCTTCCCAGAAACATTTGAAAGTTTTCCGTGTAAGTTCAGAAAGTTTTTGGGAAAACTTTTTTGACTATTCCCACACACTTTCCAAACTTAAGCGAATGCCACAAATCGGAACAAGCGAAATTGCGTCCAAGTGTAGTGGCTGTTAAGAGATAGTAAATTGCTAGTGTAGGCTCTAATATCTCGTTATTTTTCAGTATCTTTGAGCTTAAATTACTAATTTTAGTCTATGTATAATATGAAGAAATTAGCTTTTCTAGCACTAACATCAGTTCTAAGCCTTGTAAGTCTCTCGGCTCAACGCATAGAGCAAACCTTGGAAAATGGTTGGCGTTTCACTCGTGAAGATAATGCTGACTTTAAGAATCAAAATTATGACGACCAGAAATGGCAAGAAGTTCGTGTGCCACACGATTGGGCTATTTATGGACCTTTTAGCAAAAATAACGACAAACAAAATCTTGGTATTGCTCAAGACGGTCTAGCTGCTACAGAACACGCAGGGCGAACAGGCGGATTACCTTTCGTTGGTACAGGTTGGTATCGTCGTTCGTTAGAACTTCCTCAAAATCTATTGGGCAAAAAGGTAATGCTTACCTTTGACGGAGCTATGAGCCACGCTCGTGTGTATGTTAATGGTAAAGAAGTGATTTATTGGCCCAATGGTTATAATACTTTCTTCGTTGATGTAACGCCTTATGTTCAAGAGGGAAGTGATAATACGCTTGCCGTTCGTTTGGAAAATAAGCACGAAAGTAGCCGTTGGTATCCAGGAGCAGGACTTTATCGTAACGTACATTTGACGATTATGCCTGATATTCATATTGCTAAATGGGGTAATCGTATTACAACGCCTGAAATCAATAAAAGTTTTGCTCGTGTAAATGTGGAAACGGCTGTTGCTAATTTAGACGAACTTAAAGACGGTACGATTGATGTCTTTGCACGTATCCTAGATGAAGAGGGCAATGTCATTAGTAGTGTAAAGTCTAAGAAGCGATTTTATGCAGGAATTACAGACCCTATTTTCCGTACAAAGTTTAAGGTCTTTAATCCTGAACTATGGGATATTGATAAGCCTAATATGTATACTTATAATGTTGCTCTGTATAGAGACGATAAGCTACTTGATAGTGTAAGCACTCGCTTCGGTATCCGCTCTATCGAACTGAAGCAGAATGAAGGTTTCTTCCTTAATGGTCGCAAGGTGAAGTTCAAAGGTGTCTGTCTGCATCACGACTTAGGTCCTCTTGGCGGAGCGGTAAACGTTTCGGCTATGCGTCGCCAAATCCGTATAATGCAAGATATGGGTGCAAACGCTATCCGCACAAGTCATAATATGCCTGCTCCTGAGTTTGTGAAGCTCTGCGACGAAATGGGTATAATGCTTATGGCAGAGAGTTTTGACTCTTGGGCTGGAGCTAAAGTGCCAAATGGTTATAACTTAGACTTTAACGAGTGGCACGAAAGGGATTTGGAAAACCTTATTCGTCAATATCGCAACGCTCCTTCTATCGTAATGTGGAGTATTGGTAACGAGGTTACGGAACAGCATTCTTATGACGGAGCTAAAATGGCAAAGCATCTGCAAGACATCTGTCATCGTGAAGACCCTACTCGTCCTGTTACTAACGGAATGGACAACCCTGACGGCGTGATGAATAGTGGAATGGCAGGCTTGCTTGATGTAGCAGGCTTCAACTATCGCCCTTTTAAGCTAGAAGAGGCTCATAAGCGTTTGCCTCAAGGCTTTATTCTTGGTAGTGAAACTTGCTCAACAGTTAGTTCACGTGGAGTATATAAGTTCCCCGTTGTGCGTAAAGCAATGGAGAAGTATGACGACCATCAATCATCAGGCTATGACGTAGAGCATTGTGGTTGGTCAAACCTTCCCGAAGATGATTGGATTCGCCACGAGGATTTGCCTTATGCTATGGGCGAATTTATTTGGACAGGCTTTGACTATCTAGGCGAACCAACACCATATTATAGTAATTGGCCAAGCCATAGTTCGCTCTTTGGTGCAGTAGATTTGGCTGGTATTCCTAAGGATAGATTTTATTTGTATCGTAGCCATTGGAATAAAAAGGAGCATACGCTACACGTTTTGCCACATTGGACTTGGCGAGGTCGTGAGGGTAAGGTAACGCCTATCTTCGTTTATACGAGCTATCCTTCAGCAGAAGTCTTTATCAATGGAAAGAGCCAAGGACGAAAGACTAAGGATTTGTCTATTCAAATTGAGGGAACAGAGCCTAAGGTTGGTTCTCAAGATTTTACTCGTCAAAAGCGTTATCGCTTGATGTGGCTGAATACCAAATACGAAAAAGGAACGGTTAAGGTCGTAGCTTATGACAAAAATGGCAAGGTTGCCGAAGTGAAGGAAATGCACACTGCAGGACACCCTCATCACATTGAGCTATCAGTAGATAAGAAAACTTTGGATGCAAATGGTAAGGACATCGCCTTTATTCGTGTGAAAGTCGTAGATAAGAATGGTAATTTAGTCCCTAATGATGACCGTTTGATTTATTTTAATGTGCGTGGTGCAGGGCATTTCCGTGCGGCTGCTTCGGGCAATCCTGCTTCTATTGACCTTTTCCACAAGCCTTATCATCATCTATTCTCAGGTGAACTAACAGCTCTTGTGGAGAGTGGTACTAAAACAGGAAATATCACATTCAAGGCAAGTGCTGAAGGTGTTAAGTCTGCAACGCTGAAGCTTCAGAGCCTAAAAGCAGAATAATGCCTTAGTAAAAGCTATAATTATAGAAAGAATTAAAAGAAACTCCTCCGTGTGATATGGGGGAGTTTCCTTGCTTAATAACCAAAGAAAATGAATTTACTTGATAAACTTTCTAAGCAAAGTCGTGGACAAAAGCTTTACATCTTCCTGATTGTTCTGCTGATATTACTTTTACTGCTAGACTATATTCCTCAATTACACACCTATCTTCATTATATAAGTCCTGCCTTTGTCTTGTTCTTGGGACTAAGCTATGCTTTCCTTTTTGGGCAAGCTTATCCGAAGTTTAACGCCAAGGTTTCAAAAAAACTTCTTCAGTATTCAATCATTGGCTTAGGCTTCGGTATGAACTTAGATTCTGCACTTGCTTCAGGTTCTGAGGGAATGACATTTACTATTGTGTCTGTTTTTGCCACGCTTGGCGTAGGAATGTTAATAGGTTATAAGTTCCTTGGAGTACGACGCAATACTGCTTACCTAATTAGTTCTGGAACGGCGATTTGCGGAGGTAGTGCAATTGCTGCAATTGCTCCTGTTATCAAGGCAAAAGATGAAGAGATTTCTGTTGCTTTAGCAAGCGTTTTCATCCTTAATGCAGTAGCTCTTTTTATCTTTCCCACTATTGGTCATTATTTTGAAATGAGTCAGCAAGAGTTCGGAACTTGGGCAGCTATTGCGATACACGACACAAGTTCGGTCGTTGGTGCTGGTTCTGCTTATGGAGCTGAGGCTTTAGAGGTCGCAACGATGATTAAGCTAACAAGAGCTTTGTGGATTATTCCTCTTGCCTTGCTCTCCTCAGTTCTATTTAAGTCAGAGGGCAAGAAAGTAAGTATTCCCTACTTTATTCTTTTCTTTGTTCTAGCGATGCTCATCAATATTTACTTATTGAATGATTTTCCTCAGATTGGGAGATTTATTTCTGCCTTAGCACGCAAGGGAATGACGCTGACAATGTTCTTTATTGGAGCTTCACTTTCACTAAAAGCCCTTAAAAGTATCGGTTATAAAGCCTTTCTTATGGCTGTTTTGCTTTGGCTATTTATTAGTTCTATTAGTCTCTTTGTCATTTTACTTTAAGTTATTTTGAGTTTGTTCCGTTACGAATTGCAGTTTGTTACGGAACGGACTAGAGTTTGTTACGGAATAAACTGCAGTCTGTACTGCTACAAACTAGAAAAGAAAGCCTGCCATTTGGCAAGCTTTCTTTTCTAGTTATTAAATCTTTTTCGTCTTAGAAAAGTTTTTTAGCTAAGCATTGAAGCTAGGAACCAAGCATCTTTTTCTTGACCTACGAGGAAGTCAGAAATAATAGCAACTGTTGTTTCGTCATTAACCTCGCCTGCTTGCTCAATGATTGAACGCTCAAGAGCAATAAGCGACTTGTAAGTTCCCACAATCTCTGGAAGAATTGCCTCAGGACTAGTAAGACCTGTTGTTTCTTTGATTGTGCTTTTAGTTAGGATTACGCTATAGCGGTTCTCTGGTTGAACGTCAAGCTGAAGCAAACGCTCTGCAACTTCATCAATTTTATCCGCAACGTCGTCGTACATCTTCTCAAAACGTTCGTGAAGAACGGCGAAATCTTTACCTTTAACGTGCCAATGATAGCCTCTTAGATTTGTATAATGCACCTGCAAGTTAGCAAGTAATAATTCCAAACCTTTAACTACTTCCTTTAAATTTTCGGCTTTAAGCCCTGTGATGTCTAATACCTTCATTTTCTTATATTTTTATGTTGTTATTTAATCCTTAGTAAAGCTCCTTGGCTTTATCTGTGTACAAAGGTAGGTCAAGCACAGAAACTCTCCAACAGGCTTTAACTATGAAGATATAAGATTTGCTTATTAGGGAGCGTTCGCTTGGGCTACGCCTCCTTATTCTGAGCTATTTCTATTAAATTTGTAGTATTCAAAGAATAATAGATATGAAAGGATTTAGAATAGTTATCATTTTAGCTCTGATGAGTTGTGTCTTTGACTCGGTTTATGCACAGACTAAGATGAAAGAAAAAATAGCAATGATAGACGGAAGTATTCAGGATATAGAACTAAAAGATTGGGCGTATAGAGCCTTTGACAAAGGGGAGTGGGCGAAATGTACTGCTCCTAGCCTTATTCAGGAGAATTTGATTAAGGCGAAGAAGTTGCCTTTGCCTTACGTGGCAGATAATGAAAAGCTGGTTCAATGGGTAGGGGAGAAGGATTGGCTCTATCGGACAAATTTTATCGTGCAAGAAGCTCCAACTAAAGAAAAACCTCTTTACCTTGAGTTTGAAGGCTTGGACACTTACTGCACGATTACGCTCAATGGCGAGAAACTTGGCGAAACGGATAATATGTTTCGTGCCTATCGCTATGATATTTCTTCGGCAGTACGTCTTGGAGAGAACCGACTAGTTTTGCACTTTCATTCGCCTCTAAAGAAAGCTTACCCCCAATATCTGTCTAATGGTTTTAACTACCCAGCAGACAACGACCACGCAGAGATACATCTAAGTCCCTTTACGCGCAAAGCTCCTTACCACTACGGTTGGGATTGGGGAATGCGTCTTTTGACTGTCGGTATTTGGAAACCTGTTAGACTTGTTCAGTATAATCAAGTCGCTCTGCGAGACTTCAATCTTGAAACGTCTATTCAATGGCAGGGCAAGAAGGCAGAAAGTGCTACTATTAGTCTTGACTTAGAGCTTGAAAGCTTCGCAAAGGAAGATGTTTATTATGCCCTTCAGCTGAAGAACCCACAGAGCAAAACGACAAAGTATGCACGTAAACTTTATGAATCTAAGCCAATTTCTTTGCTGATTGATGAGCCTCAGCTTTGGTGGACTAAGGCGTGGGGCAAGCCAAATCTCTATGAAGTGGAAGTTATCCTTTTGGATAAGGCTGGGCAAGAGCTTGTAAGGAAGAGCAAGATTTTCGGTATAAGAGAACTAGAATTTGTCTATGAAAAAGATAAGCTTGGCAAGAGTTTTTACTTCAGGCTCAATAAAGAACCTCTATTTATTAAGGGTGCAAACTACGTGCCTAGCGAACAAATTCTTACGCTTAGAAAGGGCGAAGACTTTGATAAGCTCTTTAAGTCAATAGACTTTGCTCATCTAAATATGATACGTGTCTGGGGAGGAGGCGTCTATGAAGTGGACGAGTTCTATGAGCGAGCCGACAAAGAGGGCATACTTGTTTGGCAAGATTTTATGTTTGCTTGTACGGCTTATCCAAGTGATAGGGCGTTCTTGGAGAATGTTCGGCAGGAAGCTATCTATCAAGTTAAACGACTGCGTCATCACCCTTGCATCGCTCTTTGGTGTGGTAATAATGAGATTGAGGAAGCAATCAAGTATTGGGGTTGGCAACGTAAGTTCAGTGAGGACGAGTATAAGCTAATAACCAATTCGTATAAGCCCCTATTTGAAGAGGTTTTGCCTAAAGTTGTACAAGAATATGCCCCTAAGCAAAGCTACATTCACGGCTCGCCTATGGAAGCGAATTGGGGCAGACCGAAGACTTTTACCTATGGCGATAGCCACTATTGGGGCTTGTGGTATGGAGCTGAGGACTTTAGTACTTTTGATGATAAGCCTCTTCGTTTTGTTTCGGAGTTTGGCTTTCAAGCTTTCCCTCCGATGAAGACGATAGAAGCTTTCGCAGAGCCTAAAGACTATGACCTAGAGTCGGAGGTAATGCGTTGTCATCAAAAGGCAAGCACAGGCAATCGTCTTATTAAGCAATATATGGAGCGTGCCTATCCTGTGCCTGATAAGTTTGCGGACTTTGTCTATATGAATAACGTTCTGCAAATGGAAGGAATGGAATACGTTATG
>PDWI01005302.1_pt1 | contig 16703 bp, 15 predicted proteins | sample 1430891 | NCBI WGS metagenome assembly PDWI01 (sample SAMN01162508, study PRJNA174530) | Oral metagenome, whole genome shotgun sequencing project. | biome: Marine environment; feature: Marine mammal; material: Swab sample of the gingival sulcus; isolation source: swab sample of gingival sulcus...
AAAACACTATTTTTCTTGCTTATTAGCAGCACAAAATAGAATAAGGGCAGGAAAAATCCAATGGATAAAATAATGTTCATTTGTTAGTGATTTATTTTAAATGCACAGTGTTTTTATATGTGGTATAACGATTAAGCATATATACTTCTGTAGTTTTGAGCCACAAACGTTCAAAGTCTGCTACAAAGCTATGCAAAATTTACTTGATTTCATCTAGCTTGGTTTATAAGTTATTGTTGTACAGTGTTTTAGTGTTTTAAAAGAATTTGCAATTTTTGCATTTGCATTTGCATTTGCGACTGCAAAGTTAGATTCTTGGTTTTACTTTTGAAAAAGTCTCGAAATGCGGGTTAATTATTTGTAATCACCATCTTATTTATCATTTTCATTGGAATTTTCACTCTACTTGGTAGTTGAGGGTTCTCTTTAATATATGCATCTCCCTCAATCTTTTGATTAATTTTTGCCTCAATAATCCAACCGGTATTTATATCAACTTTTATTTCAGAATCCATTGAACCTGTCAAATCATATTTAACAGGCATTCCATTTGTCTCAATATAAGAATCTTTATCAGCGGTTTTAATGATAGATTTTCCTTTTATTAAAGCATAGTCAGAAGTCAATTCTGTGAACTTATAATCTGTAACCATATTTGCAGACATTCCGGCTTCAAGTTTTGTGTTAATAGTCCATTTATCCCCTTTATCTACAGGTGCTTCCGGATAAATAGCTGTTACCATCTCAATATTACCTTTTAATGCTTTCTCTCCATAAGCATTCATTATTTGTGCTTTAATTTGCTCTTTTTGTATTTCCGTAAGTTGGTCAAAGCTGTTAATTGCGGGGTTCCATAAAGCTTCAATATTTTGAACATCTGTTACCTTGCCCGTTTTACTCATGGAAATCCCAAATGTCTTGTCTTTCATTACTCCCAAAATAGTTGAAAAAATATCGTTAGCATCATTTTTTTCAGAACTAAACTCTATTAAACCTTGAGGCATTTGCATTGACATACTTAGTTTTGCAAATTTAGCTTCCATATGATAACCATCCTCAGTAACAGCTTTGACCAAAAATGTCATTGTGCCATTTATTGTCATTGCCATATTCATCTTTTGCCCATTAATTTCCTGAATAACGGTTACCTTAGAATTTGTGGTTTGTTTGTATTCTCTACCTTTTTCAAGTTTTAAAGCTAAGTCTGTCTTTTGAGATTGACATGAAGTCAAAACAAATGCGGTTAATATCAGTGTGAAAATTGTTCTCATTTTATATGTATTAAGTTTATTATTTACTGTCTTTCCTAATGAATGCCGGCAAGAAAATACCCGTTCCCCCCATATTGCCATCCTTATAGCTTATTTTATAATGAATCTCCCTCACTACAAAGATTTGATGAGCACGAAGCAGCATCAAAGATAATAATTCCGGTTAAATTTTAATATCTTCAAAGTTTTTTCCGAACACACCGGTAACTTTTGCTATGGACACAAATGAATTGGGGTCGGTTTCTTTAACAATTTTCAGAATTTTTTGTCGATCAAATTTTCGGGCAATGACCATAACAACTTCCACATCTTTTTTGCTGTACCAGCCGTAGCCTTTTAAACAAGTTACTCCTCGCTTAACCTCTTTGCTTATACGTTCGGATATTTTTTCGCTGTAATTTGAATAAATCATAAATTGATAAGACTGTCTGCTGCCGTTGAGCCATAAATCAATGGTATATGCACCGGCTGCCATTACAACATATCCGTACACAATTTTTTCAACCGAGTGAAATACAAACCAACTGCTGGCAATGATTACAATATCTGTATAAACAAAAATTCTGCCCGGACTTATGTTTCGGTATTTATTAATGATAAGAGCAACAATATCGGTTCCGCCCGAATTTCCGCCATTGTAAAAGGCAATTCCCAAGCCTATACCGCCTAATCCGCCACCAATAAGTGCAGCCATAAATTGGTCATTAACCAGCGGTTCATGTATAAGCTTCTGCAAAATAATAAACAAAAACGAACTGAGCACAATACCGAAAATTGTATTTATTCCGAATTTTGCCCCCAGCAACTTCAACGCAACTAAAACCAATATCGCATTGATAGCCAAAGTTACATACCCTACGGGGATCCCCGAAGCAAAATAAACCAAAGTTCCTATCCCGGCTAAACCGCCGCCCAAAATTTCCGAAGGAATAACAAAAGCCGTCCAGCCAAAAGTAAATATAAACAAGCCTAAAGTAATTTTAAAATAAGGACTTATTTTTTCGACCAATTTTCTAAATGAGTTCATAGAATTGTATTGTTTTATGGTTTATAAAATTTGCCGCAAAAGTAAAAAATTACACAAATAAAAAAATCTTTCTGAACCCGTATTATTCTCCAAGTCTTCGTAATGAGGGCTGCATGTACAATAAAATAAGTGATAAGACGATTGAGGCATATCCGTAGATATGGTGAATGAGGCTTATCAAACAAAGTGTCTTATTTTGAAGTAGATGCTGACCGGAATAGAACTACTTGTTGAATAGTACGGGTTAATTTGATATTGAAAAAATGAATATTTTTGTTGATATACAGATGTTTTGTGCAAGCACAAAAGAGCAAACCGTTTTTTTATTGTAAAAATAAAATTGTAAATTTGTAAAAATAACAAAAGTCATAAAGAGTGAAAAAAACATTAAAAATAGGGCGTTCTGATTTCGGATTTTTCATAAAAAATGGATATTATCTGATAGATAAAACTAAGTTAATTTACGATTTTCATCATGCTTCCAATGATGTTGTTTTGTTTCCTCGTCCCAAACGTTTCGGAAAAACGCTTAATCTGTCGATGATTGAGTATTTTTATGATATACAAAAACAAAACAGCAAAGAATTGTTTGCCGAATTTGAAATAGCCAAACATAAGGGTTTTTGTAATGAACATCAAAATAAATATCCTGTAATCAATCTAACATTTAAAGATGTAAAAGAAACCTCATGGGATAGATGTTTGAATAAATTTAGAAACGTGGTTTCAAAATTATATAAAAAACATCAATACTTACTAAAATCAGATGAGTTAGAAAAATATGAAAAACGAATAATTGAACAAATAATTTTAGAAACGTCATCGGAAACAAGCCTAAAAGGAAGTCTTAAAGACCTTAGTTATTATTTGGAAAAGCATTTTAAGCAAAAAGTAGTAATTCTTGTAGATGAATATGATACACCAATAATCAGCGCATTTAAATACACCAAACCTCCCATAAAGACTTTTCAAAGTGGTAATTTAACCTATTACGAAGAGCTTATAAATTTTATGCAAGGATTTCTTGGCGAAGCTTACAAAGAAAACAATGCCTTGTTTAAAGGAATGGTAACAGGTGTAATGCGTGTAGGCAAAGAAAGTATCTTTTCGGAATGGAATAATTTATCCGTATTTAGAATTACCTCGAATTATTTTTCTGATAGTTTCGGCTTTACAAAAGAGGAAACCGAAAAAATATTAGATGACTTTAATCTGTCAAACAAAAAAGAAGAAGTAAAGCAATGGTATGACGGTTATAAATTCGGCGAAATTGAAAAATATTTACAACCCTTGGTCAATTGTAAATTATATTGCAAGATACAAAGAGGGGTTTAAACCCTATTGGATAAATTCAGGCGATTATTCATTAATAAAAAGCAGAATTATTGAAATTGGAGTAAGTGATGACGTGCAGAAATTGATAGAGGGTAATTCAATAGAAAGGGAACTACATGATAACTTTGTATTTCAGGATTTTGAAACTGGTAGTGATTTATTCTGGACATTGCTGACCGATAACGGATATTTGACACAAGCAGGAAAAGGTGATTTTGGCAGATACAAATTAAGAATACCAAATAACGAAGTTAAAATAGTATTTACAAATATTATCAAAACGTGGATAGATACAGAAATTAAGTTAGATAGTAATTTGCTTGCCAAAACAGCAAAAGACCTGATAACCGGTAATAAAATCGGCTTTGAGCAAAATTTCAAAAAAGTGGTAGGTGATACCTTAAGTTATTATGATACAGCAAAAAAAATAGATAAACGAACAAAAGAAAAATTAATAACAAACGAACAAATTTATCATGTTTATACGCTTGGTTTACTTACAATTCTTAAAGATGATTACATCATAAAATCGAATAGAGAAAGCGGAGAAGGTCGTTATGATATTATACTTATTCCTCATGACAAAAATAAAAACGGTGTGGTAATTGAAATTAAAAGCATCAAAAAGAGAGGGAGTTCGGAACCGGAAAATACTTTTATCAAACGAGTGAATGAGGAAATTAAACAGGCTTTAAACCAGATAGATAGAAATAGATATTACACAGAATTAATTGAAAATAATATTAAGTCCGACAATATAATAAAGTTGCCGATAATTTTTGCGGGAAAAGAGCCATACATAAGCTCAATAACGAAAAAATAAAAAGTTGAAGATTATCGGCAAATAAGGATAAAAAATGACAAAACTATCAAACACAATCAGTTTAATACTGCTATTGTTTTTAATGTTAAGTTGTGCGACTCAGAAATCTACATTTAACATCTTTAAAGGTAATGTAGAATCCGTTGAAATTCAAACCTATGCTTTTGATGAACTTACAAATGAAAAACGATTTTTCTCTCATTACAAATATTTTTTTAACGAAGAACGCCGTCTTATTAAAGCCAATAAATACAATACAGAAAATGGCATGTTAAAAGGCAAAAGACTTTATAAATACGATAAAAACGGACATCAAGAAAGCGAGTTTTACGTCCTTATTGACGGTATTTTAAAAGGTCAAACTTCTACATGTAAATATGACGAAAACGGTAATTTTTCAGAAATTTACCGATATAATCCGGACAGCAGTTTAAGAACCAGAATTGTTCTGAAATATGACGAAAAAGGAAATCAAACAGAAGCCTTGAACTATACGCCCGATAGTATTTTAGGAAACAAAATTACCATAGAATATGATAAACACGGAAATCAAACGCAAAAAAAAATCTATGAGTACGATAAAGACGGCAGTTTTGCGACAAGAATAACTGAAAAATATGAATATGACAGAAAAGGAAACCGTACAGCTTACTACAGATATGGTCGAGGTGTTTTGGAATATAAGAGTTTTTCGAAATATAATATCAGAGCTTATTTGAAAAGCCAAAAAGTCTATCTCAACGGAAAAGAACTTTCTTATACAGAAATTTACCGCTACAATAAGAGGGGAGATAAAAAAATAGTTCAACGTTATAATAAAAATGGAAAATTAGAGAGTACAATGACTTATGAATACGAATATGATAAACACGGAAATCAAATTGAATGTAGAACATTTTACAATAATAAACCCTTTGAATTAAAAAAAAATTCTTACGCCTATAAAGCCGGCAAGAAATAACCTCACATTTTTATAAAATAAACAAAATCGAGATTTCTTCAAAAGTCTTGAAATACGGGTTATTTTAATTTTTAATTCTTCCATGTCAATCTCTTTTATTAAATTTGTATTAAAATTATAAACACAGCTAAATGAACTCGGAACATCTAAAAAGAATAGCAAAGGAACTTAATATTACTCCAAAACAAGTTGAGAATACAATGACTTTATTAACGGAGGGAGCTTCTGTCCCGTTTATCAGCCGTTACAGAAAAGAAATGACCGGTGCCTTGGACGAAGTCCAAATATCGGAAATTAAACAGCTGACAGAAAAATATGAAGAGTTTGAAAAAAGACGGGAGTATGTTCTTCAAGCAATTGAAAATCAGGGAAAATTAACAGACACATTAAAAGCAGATATTCTACGCACTTATGAACTTTCCGAATTGGAAGATTTATATTTGCCCTATAAGAAAAAGAAAAAAACGCGTGCCGTAAAAGCAAAGGAAAAAGGTTTGGAACCTTTGGCAAAACTAATATTTGCTCAAAAGAGTAAGCATATTAAAAGTGAGGCTGAAAAGTTTTTAAATAATGAAGTACCCACAGTTGAAGATGCCTTGCAAGGAGCCAAAGATATAATCGCAGAACAAATTAACGAAGATTTAAGAGCACGGGAAGCCGTTCGCAGAGAATTTGAATATTCCGCTAAAATTTACGCATCGCTTATAAAATCAAAGAAAGAAGAGGCGGCAAAATACAGCGACTATTTTGACTTTGAAGAACAACTAAAAAAAATACCGTCGCACAGGTTGTTAGCCGTATTTCGCGGAGCCAAAGAGGGTTTTTTACGTGTAAAAATACAGCCTGATGAAGAAAAGGTATCGGAAAAACTATATCGAATTTTCTTGAAAGGCTATAATGAAGCAAGCAATTTGGTAAAAGAGGCTGCGGACGATGCTTACAAAAGATTGCTCTTCCCCTCTATTGAAAATGAATTTTCTAAATCGGCAAAAGAAAAAGCAGACAGCGAAGCCATTAAGGTTTTTGCCGAAAACTTGCGACAATTATTGATGGCGCCGCCTTTGGGTGCAAAACGAATTTTAGCCTTAGATCCGGGTTTCCGAACCGGATGTAAATTGGTTTGCTTGGATGAACACGGGAACCTCTTGCATAATGAAACCATTTATCCGCACCCGCCCCAAAAAGAGACCTTTCAGGCAAGTAAAAAAATAGCTTCCCTGGTAAATATGTATCAAATTGATACCATTGCCGTAGGAAACGGCACGGCAAGTCGAGAAACGGAGCAATTCGTCAGACAAAAAGTCCGTTTTGACAGAGATGTAAAGGTCTTTATGGTAAATGAAGACGGAGCCTCGGTTTATTCCGCATCAAAAATTGCTCGAGAAGAATTTCCGGAATACGACGTAACGGTGCGCGGAGCAGTTTCAATTGGCAGACGATTAGCTGACCCCCTTGCCGAGCTGGTTAAAATTGACCCTAAATCAATCGGTGTCGGGCAATATCAGCACGATGTCAATCAGCAAGAATTGCAACGAAGTTTGGACTATATTGTTGAAAGTTGTGTAAACACCGTAGGTGCTGATTTGAATACCGCAAGCAAACATTTGCTGGTCTATGTTTCCGGATTGGGCGAACAAATTGCTCAAAATATTATTGATTACAGAACAGAACATGGGGCTTTTAAATCAAGAAATGAACTGAAAAAAGTTAAAAGGCTTGGCGATAAAGCATTTGAACAATGTGCCGGCTTTTTAAGAATCCGTAATGCGCAAAATCCTTTGGACAATACTTCGGTGCATCCGGAAAGTTATTATATCGTAGAAAAAATGGCAAAAGACAGCAATGTTACACTTGAAGAGTTTATCGCATCGCCGGAAATTCGCAAAAAAATCAACTTAAAAGAATATGCAAACAGCACTTTTGGACTTCCTACGCTTACGGATATTATGAAAGAACTCGAAAAACCCGGACGAGACCCGCGGAAACAAGCCAAAGTTTTTGAGTTTTCAAAAGAAGTCTTTTCGCTTGACGAATTAAAAGAAGGCATGGTGTTGCCCGGAATTATTACAAACATAACAAATTTTGGGGCTTTTGTTGATGTAGGCATCAAGCAAGACGGATTAGTGCATATTTCAAATATAAAAAACGAATTTATCAAAAATCCCGCCGATGTATTAAAACTAAATCAGCACGTAAAAGTAAAAGTCATCAGCATTGACAGAGCAAGAAAACGTATTGGTTTAAGTATGAAAGACGTATAGAACCATAAAAATAAAAAGACCGTGAAGCATATAGACATTTTCTATGAAAATCGGAAAATAACACTGTGGGAATTTACGCCCCAATTTGAAGATATGGTTGAAAATCTTAAGATTGATGAACCGTTTACCCATAAATGCAACAATAGAACACTTAAAATTTTGTCAACTTTTTTTGACACCGGCAAGAACAAAGAAATCAATTTTGAACATACTGATTTAGATAAATTATTTAATGATTTTAAATCTTATTTCACCTATATTGAAGCTGCCGGCGGCTTAGTCAGGAATAAAAATAACGAGCTTTTGGTAATACATCGCTTGGGCGTTCCCGACTTGCCTAAGGGCAAGAAAGAAGAAAAGGAAACATGTCGGGAAACCGCTTACAGAGAAGTCAGCGAGGAGTGCGGTATAAGCGGTATGGAACTGCTTGACGAGGCGGAGGCATCCTACCACATTTATGATATCGGCAATAAAAAAGTACTGAAAAAGACCTGCTGGTTCAATATGATTTATTCGGGCAAAGAGCATCCCAAACCGCAAGTTGAAGAAAATATCAGCAGTGTAGAATGGTGCAATTCGGAAAAATTAAAGCGCTATCGCAGCCAAACCTATGAGAGTTTGAAAAAGTATTTTGTTTAAGCTGAATTAAGAAAGCAGTTGTTTACACCGTCTTTTTTCCGAAACAAAAAATAAAACTATTTTTGCGGATATTTTATATCTAAATTTTTTCTTTTGAATTTTTCATTTTTCACGGCAAAACGAATTAGCTTTTCTCGCAAGGGCAAACAAAAAATGTCTGCATCAGTACTAAACATCGCTGCGGGTATTGTTGCTGTCGGAATAGCCGTAATGATTATAACGGTCTCGGTGGTAACCGGTTTCAAGCATGCCGTATATCAAAAAATAATCGGTTTTCAAGCACATATATCCATAAAAAACAGAGACATCAACGAAACATACGAAACACTGCCCATAAGCAAAAATCAAGATTTCTATCCCGGCATTGAGGATTTAAACGGCATAAAGCATATCCAAATTTTTGCAACAAAGCCCGGTATTGTAAAAGCAAAAAACGAAGTTTCGGGCATTATTCTAAAAGGAGTAGCTCCTGACTATAATTGGGACTTTTTAAAAAATAATTTAACGGAAGGCAGAATACCCGATGTGCAAGCTGAAAAAAAGACCAAAGACCTTTTAATTTCTCAAAAAACGGCAGACCTTTTAAATTATCATATCGGCGATAATATTGATATTTATTTTATTCAAAATCCGCCAAAAGTCCGCCGTTTAAAAATTTGCGGCATATACAAAACCGGTATGGAAAAAATGGACAAACTGCTTGCCATATGCGATATCAGACAAATACAACGCATTAATAAATGGCAGGAAGATCAAATAAGCGGTTTTGAAATTTTTGTTGATGATTATGCAAATCCGGAAGCCGTAACAAAAACCGTAGAAAATGAAGTTGCATCAATAATCAATGATGACGGCACGATGTTGCAAGTAAGCAACTATATGAGAGATAATACTTTTATAATTCAATGGCTGAAACTTTCAGACACAAATGTTGCCGTGATACTTTCCTTAATGATTATTGTTTCCGTATTAAGCATGATTGCCGCTTTGCTTATAATTATTTTGGAACGCACTACAATGATAGGCATATTAAAAGCATTGGGCGCCGATAATCTGAAAATTATTGCCATATTTTTATATAATGGTATGTTCTTGATAATAAAAGGCTTGTTGATAGGAAATAGCGTGGGATTGTTCCTTTTACTTTTGCAAAAATATTTCGGATTTATACCTTTAAATCCCGATTTATATTATGTGGACAATGTTCCCGTTAAACTTGACTTTTTCAATTTACTCTTGCTGAATGCAGGCACTTTACTCATAAGTTTGCTTGTTTTAATATTGCCCGCATTTGTTGTGGGGAAAATACATCCGGCAAAAACCATAAACTTCAAATAAGCAAAAACGATGTCGGATATTATCATGGAACAAAAACTCTTAAACATATTTCGGAACGATTTGCCCGGAGCAACTTCACAATTGAAAATGATGCCGAAGCATCATCAAGGAAATCTTCCTGCCGGGAAAAATGCCGAAACAAAAACAAGTGCGGTTTTGCTTTTGCTTTTTCCCGAAGATGCCTTATACAAACTTGTTTTTATAAAACGCTCCGAAGACGGTGGCAAACACTCCGGGCAAATTGCTTTTCCCGGAGGGAAAACAGAACCGGGAGATGCAAATATCCAAGAAACGGCATTAAGAGAAGCCGAAGAAGAAATTGGCATCCGAAGAGAAGACATTGCCCAAATAAAACCGCTGACAGCTTTATTCATTCCGGTAAGCAATTATATGGTTTATCCTTTTGTCGGGATAAGCAAGAGCAAACCTGACTTTTCAATCAATAAAAGAGAAGTGCAACAGTTGTATTTTGCGGATATCAAAAGCCTGCTCAATGCCGCTTGCATCAAGAAAACTTTTAATGTCCGAAACAGAACGGTTACCGCTCCCTTTTTCATCTTTGACGAGTTTGAACTTTGGGGAGCTTCCGCAATGATGCTTAGTGAGTTTATTGATCTTTTAAAAACCGAATTTTTATAAAATTATATATCAGATGGGAAAAAATAAACTAAAAAGATTTCGTGAAAATGAAACATTTGAGCATTTATTTCAACCGCCGGCACAAGAAATGTTTCAAAATGATTTTAAACTAAAAGGCTCATGGAACAAAGACTTTTTTAAAAACGACAATCCGATAATACTTGAAGTTGGTTGCGGAAAAGGCGAATATACAACAGGACTTGCCCGACAATATCCCGAAAAAAACTTTATTGGGATGGACATAAAAGGACCGCGCTTATGGAAAGGAGCTAAAATTGTTAAAGAAGAAAATCTTACGAATGTTGCTTTTATCAGGAATAAAATCGAATTTACCGGTTCATTTTTCGCACAAAATGAGATTAGCGAAATATGGATAACTTTTCCCGACCCGCAAATAAAAAAAATGAAAAAACGCCTGACATCCGCTCGTTTCTTGGAAGTCTATTCCAAAATTCTAATACCGGGGGGCATCATTCATTTGAAAACCGACAGTATTCTCCTGTATGAGTTTACAAAAGAAATAATTGAATTGAACAAACTCAACTTATTATTTTCGTCTGATAATTTATATGCACAAGATGCAGAAAACGATGTTACAAAAATCAAAACCTTTTACGAGCAGAAATTTCTTAAAGAAGGCTTAAACATTACCTATCTGAAATTTAGCTTAAACAATCAAACAGCGTTTATAAATCCGGATACAAACAAAACTTGTTAATAAAAAAAACATCTTTTTTTATTAAGATTTCGCAATATCATGTATTTTTGCAAAAAATCGCTAATGTATAAATCCGTAATCAGACCGTTTTTATTTTTATTTAAGCCCGAAGCGGTGCATCATTTGGTTGTAAACTTTTTAAAAGTTACACATCGTATTCCTTTTATTAAAGCCCTTTTAAGGGTTTTTTTTATATCAAAAAACAATCAGCTGAAACGCAAGGTCTTCGGTTTAGAGTTCCAAAACCCGGTTGGAATGGCTGCCGGATTTGATAAAAATGCCGAAGTCTTTGACACGCTCGAAAGTTTCGGTTTTGGATTTGCCGAAATAGGCACCCTTACACCGCTTGCGCAAGACGGCAACCCCAAGCCTCGTCTGTTTCGACTTGTGAAAGACAAAGCCTTAATCAACCGCATGGGCTTTAATAACAAAGGCGTTCACGAGGCAGTTGCCAATCTTAAAAAACGAAAAAGTAAGATAATTATCGGCGGAAACATCGGCAAAAATACGTTGACCCCAAATGATAAAGCCGATGAAGATTATCTCAAATGTTTTGCGGAATTATTTCCCTATGTTGATTATTTTACCGTAAATGTAAGTTGTCCCAATATATGCAATTTGCATGAGTTGCAAGACAAAGATGCTTTGTTACAATTGCTTTCGGGCATTCAAAAACAGAACAAACAATATAAAAAATCCAAGCCCGTATTACTTAAAATCTCACCCGATTTAAACAATGCACAAATAAACGACACCTTGGAAATCATAAAACAAACCGAACTGGACGGAATAGTTGTTGCCAATACAACTTCGCAAAGATACGGATTGTCTTTATCTGAGGAGGAAGTCCAAAAAATCGGGAACGGCGGATTAAGCGGTAAGCCCTTAAACAAACGTTCTACGGAAATTATTAAATACATTGCCGAAAAAACAAGCGGAGATTTACCGATTATTGCTTCCGGAGGAATTATGAAACCCGAAGATGCGCTTGAAAAGCTGAAAGCCGGAGCATCATTAGTGCAAGTCTATACCGGATTTATTTATGAAGGACCTGCATTTGTAAAAAGAATAAACAAACAAATTGTAAAATCAAATACGTAGATATTTTGCCATGAAATACCCGGTACTAAATTTTAGACACACAGCGGAATGATTATTTCCACAGGGTTTAAACCCTGTGGAGAATATAAAGTGCTCAATGTAGCTTTGGACGTTCCTATATGACCTTTGAAAATTATAAAAAAAACATATGAAAATATTATTAAAAAACTGCCGAATAGACGATGAAATTCAAAACCTTTTAATACAAGATGACCTCATTGCATACATCGGTAAAAATAATGTTGATGCCGACCTTGAATATGATTTAAACAATTTGTATATTATTCCCGGTCTCATTGACCCCCATGTGCATGTTCGCGACTTAAAACAAGCCGACAAAGAAGACTGGACAAGTGTTTCTAATGCGGCACTTCGAGGCGGAATAAGCACCGTATTCGATATGCCCAACACAAGACCGCCTACCGTAAATCTGGAATACTTAAATGCAAAAAGAGAAAAAGCCAAAGCCGCAAAAATCAATTATAAATTCAATATTGCCGCAACATCGCAAAACTTGAAAGAACTTGTTGAGGTACTCGACACAAAACCCGATGATGTTGCCGCATTAAAAATGTTTTTGGCAGGTTCTAACTCCAACGAGTTTGTTGATAAGAAAGAAGATATAAAAAGAATTTTCGACATATCTTTAAATTATAATTTGCCTTTAATTGTGCATACCGAACTGCAAGAGTGTGTTAATCGCTATTCGGCACAAGTCTCGGAGCCGACTGTTTTTGACCATAATTATATGCGCAACAGAGAGTGCGCCATAAAGGGCACCGAGCTTATGCTGAAATATGCAAAAGAAGTTGGCAATAAGCTCTATTTGGCACATACTTCAACCGCCGAAGAAATTGATTTGGTACAAGCAAACAAAGACAAATGCACGGTTTTTTGTGAAACAACCCCGCATCATTTGCTCATTAACGATACGGTTCTGAAAAAAGCCGGAAATTTCGGTAAAGTAAATCCGCCTTTGCAGACTGAAAGAGATAATCGAAGAATTATGCAGGGTATTCTTGACGGAACTGTCGATACGATAGGAACAGACCATGCACCGCATCTTTTGTCGGAAAAAAAACAAAAATATGCGCAGGCTCCGTCCGGCTTTCCCGGATTGGAAACTTGCCTGCCTTTACTCCTAAACGAAGTAAACAAAAACAGCTTTTCCATGAAACGCCTTGTTGAATTAACTTCCGCAAAAAGTGCCGACATATTTTCATTAGACCGTAGAGGAGCCGTAAAAGAAGGCTATTTTGCCGACTTAACTGTTGTTGATATGCAAAAAGAGTATGTGGTCGAAAGCAAAAAATTTCAAAGCAAAGCAAAATATTCGCCCTATGAAGGCATGAAACTCAAAGGCGATGTATTGATGACAATCGTAAACGGAAAAATACGATACAATAATTATATAAAATCTTAAAATAATACACATAAAAAAAAGATGACCAAAGAAGAATTTATTATAGACCTACACAAAACGGGAGCCGTTAAATTTGGAGAATTTACGCTTAAAAGCGGGCATAAATCACCCTTTTATTTTGATTTAAGAGATATTATTTCATATCCGGAACTTTTAAAAGGCATTGCGGAATTGCTTGCAGAGCAAATTAAAAATCTTGATTTTGATTATATTTCCGGTGTTCCTTACACGGCTTTGCCCATTGCAACTATTGTTGCGGACATGCTGAACAAACCATTGATATACATCCGCAAAGAGGAAAAAGTATATGGAACGAAAAATCCGGTTATCGGAAAGTTTAAGCCGAACTCGAAAGTATTGTTAATCGACGATTTGATTACAACCGGTGAAAGTTTGCTTGAAACGGCTGAAACATTCAAAGCTGCCGGACTTCAAGTAAAAGATTTTTTCGTCATCATAGACCGCAGCAATAATGCCGAAGCGGAAATGCAAAAACACACTTATGCTTTGCATAGTTTGATAAAATTAGAAAACCTCACGGAAGTCTTGCATAGAAACAAATATTTAAGTGATAAACAACTTGCGGAAGTCAAAGATTTTACGGAAAACATACATTCAAACTCAAAGGAGAAAAAAAGCCTTGAAAATGAATTGACCAAAAAGTTGAAAGAGCATATTCAAAAGAAAAAATCAAACTTGGTTTTATCCTTAGACACGGATAATCAGGCGGATTTTTTTCGTATTCTCGAACAAACGGCAGCGCATATTGTACTGCTGAAAACGCATGTAGATATGCTCAGCGATTATGACGATACGTTTATTTTGAAACTTAATGAATATGCCGAAAAATATGATTTTATGATTTTTGAAGACAGAAAGTTTGCCGACATCGGAAATACGGTGCGCAAGCAATACCGCAAGGGAATATATAAAATCAAAGACTGGGCACACTTCATTACCGTTCATGCCATACCCGGCGAAGGCATCTTGCAGGGATTGTTTGACGGACTTGAAGACAGAAGTTCCTTTTTGCTCGCAAAAATGTCTTCAAAAGGCAATTTAATGAACGACACATATACACGAAAAGTTTTTGCAATGGGCGAAAAGCATCCTCAATACGTCAGCGGATATATTTGCCATGCCACCGGGAAAGAACAATTAAAAAAAATAAAAAATAAAATTCCCCACGGTCAATTGATGTTGATGCCGGGCGTAAAATTAATTGCCGGTACCGATGCTATGGGACAGCAATATACTACCGTAAAAGACGCCATACAAGGCGGAGCCGATTGTATTATTGTGGGACGAGGAATTACCGAAGCCGAAAATCCGGCTAAAACGGCGGAAGAATATAAATTACAAGCTTGGAAAGAATACGAACTACGTTTAAAACAATAAAATAAAAATAAACATAAACATATGAAAAATCTAATCTCAATGCGCGATGTCAGTACAGAAGATATTCTGAAACTGGTTGATTTGGCAGGAAAAATTGAACGAAAAGAAATCTCGGTTGATATGAACGGCAAGTTAGCAGCTTTACTGTTTTTTGAACCGTCCACTCGAACCCATTTTTCCTTTGATACCGCCGTTAAGAAATTGGGCGGAAACACCTTTTCCATGTCGGGTACCGGCACAACTTCGGTGCAAAAAGGCGAAACTCTTGCAGATACCTTGATGACAATAAGCATGTATGCCGATATAATCGTTATGCGCCATGTTATAGAAGGGGCGGCACGTTTTGCTTCTGAAACCGTAAATATCCCGGTTATCAACGCCGGCGACGGCACCAATCAGCACCCTACACAAGCCATGCTCGATTTGTATTCCATTCAAAAAACACAAGGTACGCTGAACAATTTAACGGTTGGAATGGTGGGTGATTTAAGGTTGGGAAGAACCGTACATTCCTTATCACAAGCCTTGTCGGACTTTAATCCGACCTTTTATTTTGCTTCGCCGCGACACTTGCACATGCCCGGCTACATTAAAGACGATTTACGCGCAAAGAATATCCGGTTTGAAGAACTTGAAGATATTAAGGATGTTATACATGAGCTTGATATAATGTATGTTACAAGGGTTCAGAAAGAACGGTTTGCCGTGCTTGAAGATTATGAAAAAGTAAAAGAAAGCTATATTATTTCAACAAAAATGTTGGAAGGCGTAAAAAAGAACTTCAAAGTTTTACATCCTTTGCCCCGCGTCAATGAAATTACAAAAGATGTAGACAACACCGAATATGCCTATTATTTTCAACAAGCAAGAAACGGTGTATTTATGCGACAGGCAATTATAGCCGATTTACTAAACTTAGTCTAAAACAAGTAAACATTTTAATCTTTTATAATTATGAACAACAAAGAAAAATTAAAAGTCGATCCGATAAAAAACGGAACCGTTATTGACCATATAAGCGCAGGAAAAGCATTGCATGTAGCCGATATTTTAAACATATCCGATACCGATGGCGAAATTATGATAGGACTTAATTTGAGCAGTCGAAAAATGGGTAAAAAAGATATTATTAAAATCGAAAACCGAAATCTTTCGCAAGAAGAAGCCGGCAGTATTGCCCTTGTTTCGCCCGGAGCAACCCTTATTATTATTGAAAATTATAAGGTTGTGCAAAAAGAAGGAATTGATATTCCGGAAGAAATTCATAAGCATATTGTTTGCCCCAATTCTGCTTGCATAACAAATATTGAAAATGTTTCAACTCGGTTTAAATTAGCCGACAAAAATCCGGTGCAAGTAAGGTGCGGCTATTGCGAAAAGAAATATTCTATTGATAAAATTAAATTTAGTTTTTAACCCGCATGTCGAGACTTTTTTAGATATTGAAATAGCCCTCAAAGGTTTTCAAAACCTTTGAGGGCAGGTTCTCTAATCAATTCGGTCTGCCCTTGTTGATATACTAAAACAAATAAACAAAGCCTTTTTTTATTTGTTTTTTCTTTTTGTATGAAAAATTTAGGATATAAAAATAGGTGGAAGTGCTGCATTTTCGCCCCTTGTATTTGCCGTCCCAACTATCTGACAAACTATGACTTTCATACAGTTTATTACCCCAACGATTGATTATAATCAACTCATAATCATCTAATTTTTTGTTTGATTTTATTACAAATAAATCATTTACGCCGTCCTTATTGGGAGTGAAAGCA
>PDWI01005303.1_pt1 | contig 16701 bp, 14 predicted proteins | sample 1430891 | NCBI WGS metagenome assembly PDWI01 (sample SAMN01162508, study PRJNA174530) | Oral metagenome, whole genome shotgun sequencing project. | biome: Marine environment; feature: Marine mammal; material: Swab sample of the gingival sulcus; isolation source: swab sample of gingival sulcus...
GATGACGGCTGTTTTTATCGGATTGGTACCGGAGAGTTTACCGACTCGCTTGCACTGGACAGCATAACCAGATTAAGCGAAAAGCTGGTTCGCTATATGGCCGCCAAAAAAAACGGTATTCTGGAGCTTAAAACCAAAAGTGCGGTGATTGGCTCGCTTGAAGGGCTGGAGCATGGCGGCAGAACGGTCGCCGCCTGGTCGCTGAACAGTGCCAGCACCATGAAAAGGGATGAATTCAGGGTGGCATCCCTGGATGAACGCCTGCGGGCGGCAGCCCGTTGTGCCGAATGGGGCTATAAGCTGGCCTTTCATTTTGACCCGATTATTATTCATGCCGGATGGGAAAGGGAATATCTGGCTACCATCGAAAGGCTGTTCGAGCTTGTCCCCAGGGAAAATATTGTCTGGATCTCCATGGGTGCCTTGCGGTTCTTACCCGACCTGAAACGGATTGGCACCGCCAGATTTCCGGCCAGCAGGATGTATTATCATGAATTTGTTGAGGGGCTGGACGGCAAGTCAAGATATTTCAGGCCGGAGCGGGCGGCACTTTATAAAAAGCTCTACCAGCCCCTGCGAAGGCTTGCCGCCCCTGAGACCTGCATCTATTTTTGCATGGAAAGCGATGAAATCTGGCAGGAAGTGATGGGCTTTGTTCCCGGCGATCTGGGCGGGCTGGACAAGATGCTCGACCGGACTGTGCAGTGATTTTTTAGGCAGGTTTTTGGTTGTGCTTGAATGCTTATTTTCTTATCATAAGCCGGATGATTGATTTTTCTTGCTCTTATGGAGTAAAAATAACGGAAAAAAGGAGAAGGCAGATGATTAACAAGGCGATACTTATAGGCAATCTTGGGGCAGATCCGGAAATAAGATATACCCAGAGCGGTACTCCGGTGGCGACCTTTAGTGTGGCGACCAGCGAAAGGTGGAAAGGTCAGGACGGCGAGATGCAGGAGCATACGGAATGGCACCGGATTGTGGCTTGGCAGAAACTGGCCGAGATCTGCGGTGAATATCTGCATAAGGGTTCCAGAGTGTATATTGAGGGCAGGATTCAGACCCGTAAATGGCAGGGCCAGGACGGCAGCGACCGATATACTACTGAAATTGTGGCAAGGGAGATGAAAATGCTTACTCCCAAGGGTGGCGGCGGTTACGGCGGCGATCCAGGCCCTCAGTCCATGCCCGATCCGCCTGCCGGTACTGGATATGATGGTACCGGTGAGGACGTTCCCTTCTAGAATAAATGGCCGGACGGTATTTTTCGGGCTTGACGAACGACCTGGCTGAACCTACCTTTACAGCAGTTAGAGCGTGGGAATGTTAATAAATTTGCCAAGGTTGGATTATGAATTATTACGAAGTATTGGGGGTTGCCAAGGGTGCTTCCGCCGCCGAAATAAAAAAGGCCTATCGTAAGCTGGCCCTGAAATACCATCCCGACAAAAACGGCGGCGATAAGGCCGCCGAGCAGAAATTCAAGGAAATCAGTGAGGCCTATGCGGTCTTGTCCGATCCGGAGAAAAAGGAGCAGTATGATACCTACGGCTCCACTGATTTTCATCGGCGGTATTCTCAGGAGGATATTTTCAGAAATTTCGATATCAACGAAATTTTTCGGCAGTTTACCGGCGGCACTACCACCTTTCGTACTTCCGGCGGCGGTTCGGCCTTTGATTTTTTTATCGGTCAGGGCGGCGGCTGCGGTTTTCGTCAGCCGGCCAAGGGGCAGGATATAACCTATCAGCTTACCGTATCCCTTGAGGACATTATGTACGGCGTGGAGCGTAATCTCTCATTGAAGACCAATGGACGAAACCAGAATGTGTCGGTCAAGGTGCCGAAAGGGATTATGGAGGGTAAACGGCTGCGGCTGAAGGGCAAGGGCGGTGCCTCTCCTGAAGGGGGAGCGGCAGGTGATCTCTATCTGAAAATTCAACTGGCACCGCATGAAAGGTTTACCCGTGAGGGTGATGATCTGATTCTTGAGCAAAAGGTGCCTTTTTCTGATATGTGCCTCGGCAATAAAATTGAGGTGCAAACCATTGAAAATAAAAAGTTTATGGTTAAGGTTCCGGAGGGTATGAGCTGCGGCTCAAGGCTCCGCATCAAGGGGCATGGCCTGCCGGTCGGCCCGATTGGCAATGAGCGTGGCGATATGTATGTCAGTCTTGCCGTTGATGTGCCGAAAGAGCTTGGCAAGGAGCGGCAGGAACTGATCGAAAGGCTGAGGGATGCGGGGCTGTAATTTCTTGGAGGATTGATAAACCCGATTAACACGGAAGCGGAAATATGGAATCAAAAATCAGCATCACCAAAGGTACTGTCGAAGAAACTCTTCTGCTGCCTTTATGGGGAAGGGCGTACGAAACACAAAGGCAGAATCCGCGTTTAATTGACAATAAAGCCGTAGAGATTATCCAGGCCATTGATTACGATTTTTCAGAAATTGAAAAAACTCAAGGCGTATCTCAGCATGGCTGGGTGGCCCGCAGTCTGCATACGGATAATCTGGCCCGCGAATTTATCAAAAAGCACCCCAAGGCCGCTGTGGTAAATATCGGCTGCGGCCTTGATACCACCTTTAGCCGTATTGATAACGGCGAAATCTTGTTTTACGAACTTGACCTGCCCGAGGTGATTGAGCTTAGAAAACAGTTTTACGAAGAGAGTAAGCGGCACCGGAACCTTGCCTCTTCATTTATGGATACAAAATGGTTTGATGAAATAAAGGTCAGAGACGGGCTGCTTTTTCTGGCAGGCGGCGTGTTGTACTATTTTGAAGCAGAACAGATTAAGGATTTTTTTATTGCCGCGGCAGATTATTTCAAATCCTGTGATTTTTATTTTGATTCTCTCTCCCCCAAAGGGCTGGAATTTGCCAAAAAGGCTATATTAAAAAAAGGCGGTATGAGTATGTCCCTGGAAGGTGGTTGGGGGTTAAATCCGGTAAAGGAGCTGGAGACTTGGGATAAAAGAATCAAGGTGGTAAATACGGTTCCCATATATCAAGGAGTAAAGAAGGATATTTCCTTGAAACACCGACTGTTCTTATCTATTTCCGATTTACTTGGTCTCTGCTCAATGGTGCATATAAGAATAGAACCTAACTGAGGCTGACCAGTTTCTCATTCGGCTCATTTTATTTGCTGATAAACTTTTCGTTAATGCCGCTTAGCAATAAAATTAGAAAAAACTATTTTAGGATAATTTTTCGTGTCATCATCAAAATACAGTGAAGCAGGTGTAGATATTGACAAGGGTAATGCCTTGGTTGAAACCATAGGCCCCATCGCGTCTGCTACCCATGATCGGCGGGTTTTGGGAGGGCTAGGCGGATTTTCGAGCCATTATGAGATCGATCTTGAGCGGTTCCCAAGGCCGGTTCTGGTAAGCTCCACCGATGGAGTCGGCACCAAACTGGCAGTGGCCGGACTTTGCGGCCGGCATGATACCATTGGCATTGATTTGGTGGCCATGTGCGTCAACGATCTGGTGGTCAGCGGGGCGGTGCCGCTTTTTTTTCTGGATTATTTTTCCACAGGACATTTAGAAATTGATACGGCCGCCGAAGTGGTCAAGGGCATTGCCGAGGGCTGTCGGCAGGCCGGATGTTCACTGGTGGGCGGCGAAACTGCCGAAATGCCGGGACTTTACCGGCCCGGAGATTATGATCTGGCCGGATTTGTTACCGGCATGGTCAACCGTGATGCCATCATTGACGGTAGCCGGATTAAAAAGGGGGACAGGATTATCGGCCTTGCTTCCAGCGGCCTTCACTCCAACGGTTTTTCGCTGGTGCGGAAGATCTGTTTCACTGATTTACAACTCAAGGTTGACGATTATGTGGCGGAATTAGGGCGGCCTCTAGGAGAAGAATTGCTGGAACCGACCAGAATTTATGTGAAAAACGTGCTGCAATGTCTTGAAAACTTTACCATAAACGGCATGGTGCATAATACCGGCGGCGGATTTATTGATAATATTCCCAGAATTTTGCCGGATGGGCTTGGTGCCGAGATAGATTGCTCATCCTGGCAGGTACCGGCAATTTTCAGGTTTTTGCAAGAGCAGGGGGGCGTTGCCGTAGATGAAATGTACCGGACATTTAATATGGGCATTGGTCTGATGGTGATTGTCAGTGATAGGCACGCCCTGGAAATATGCAGTTACTTCAACAAGTTAGGTGAAAGAGCAACCATCATCGGCAGTATCACCGATACCGGTAAAGTAGCAATAAACCATCGTTAGATGCCTTGCGAGGCAGGCTCTTTTGAAAAATTATCTATTTGTTTTTCAAAAGAGCCGTCAATTCTTATAATTTGCCAAAGGCAAGCTCAATTTTGGCCGCAGCTTCATAAAGTTCTGCCTCGGTATGGGCAGCAGAGAGAAAGGTTGCTTCAAACTGGGAAGGTGCCAAATATACGCCCTGTTCAAGCATATAACGCCAGTATCTTGCATATTTTTCGGTATCAGCCTGCATGGCGGAATTAAAATCATGCACCGGATTTTCGGTAAAAAAACAGGTCATCAGTGAACCGGCCCGATTGAGCTGGATTCCGGCCCCGGCCTTCTTGGCTGCCGCAGTTATCTTTTCGGCAAAGGCTGCCGATTTTGCATTAAGTTCATCATAAAAGCGGGGGTTTTGCAGGATTTTTAAGGCGGCAATACCGGCGGCCATTGCCAAAGGATTGCCGGACAGGGTGCCGGCCTGATAGATCGGGCCGTCCGGTGCCACCTGATCCATTATTTCAGCCTTACCGCCATAGGCACCGACCGGCAGGCCGCCGCCGATAATCTTGCCCAGACAGGTCAGATCGGCCTGAAGGCCAAAATATTCCTGGGCTCCGCCATAAGCCAGCCTGAAGCCGGTTATTACCTCATCAAAGATCAGCACAATACCGAGTTCTGCGGTAAGTTTACGTAAAACCTGTAAAAATTCTGGAGCAGGCTTGATACAGCCCATATTGCCAGCCACCGGCTCCAGAATTACGCAGGCAATATCCAGCTCCTTATCCTTTAAGGTTTTTTCAAGAATATTCGGATCATTGTAAGGAATGGAAACGGTATTTTTAACAATATCATCCGGCACGCCCGGGCTGCCGGGAATCCCTAAGGTGAGCAGACCGGAACCGGCTTTGACCAGAAAGGAGTCGGCATGACCATGATAGCAGCCGTCAAATTTCACAATCATATTTTTGCCCGTATAGCCCCGTGCCAGCCTGACCGCACTCATGGTGGCCTCGGTGCCGGAATTGACAAAGCGCACCTTGTCGATGGATGAAAATGCCTCAACCACCATGGCGGCCAGTTCCACCTCGGCCGGGGCCGGAGTGCCGAAACTGGTACCTTCCGCCGCCGCCTTCTGCACCGCCCTGATGATGTCCGGGTGGGAATGCCCCATAATCATCGGCCCCCAGGAGCCGACAAAATCCAGATACTCATGGCCGTCCACATCGTATATCTTACTGCCCGATGCTTTCTGGATGAAAATCGGCTCACAACCGACCGATTTGCAGGCCCTGACTGGACTATTTACTCCGCCTGGAATATATTTTTTAGCTTCTTTGAACATTTTTGCCGAAATATCATTATCCATTGTCTTTCCTTGATTGATTTTGCATAACTTGATCTTGTTTTACTATAAGAGCATCAGTATATCATAACCATAAAACATTGCCAGAATGTTTATTACGGGTAGGCCCTCCGAAGAATCTGGCGGATGTCAATTTTTTTCATAATGAACATGTAAACTCAAGCAAATAAAGCTGCTCCTGATGATTTCGGCGGAATTTGGCTTATCCATAAAAATTCTTTACATTATAACTGAATGATGTTATTGAGCGAGGTTCAGTTGTTTGTTTTGGCGGTTTGCCGTCTCGAATAGCCCTCGGATGGTTCATCGGCCGCATTTGAACATCTAGGGGGAGGAGGTCAGGCAAGGTGTAGCCCTGTGCGTTCCTTGTTTTTTTGTTATCCCATTCGTAAGCGTGGGAAAATTCCTGCATATTAGAGGAAAAACCATGAGTAAAGATTTATCAAAGGTTAGAAATATCGGCATTAGTGCCCATATCGATTCGGGCAAGACCACTCTGACAGAGCGTATTTTGTTTTATACTGACAGGATACATGCCATTCATGAGGTGCGCGGCAAGGACGGCGTGGGGGCCAAGATGGACTCCATGGAGCTTGAAAAGGAGCGCGGCATCACCATTCAGTCGGCGGCAACCTACTGCACCTGGAAAGACATCGACATCAATATCATTGATACCCCCGGTCATGTGGACTTTACGGTGGAGGTCGAAAGGGCGCTCAGGGTGCTGGACGGAGCGGTGCTGGTGCTGTGTTCGGTGGGCGGCGTGCAGTCGCAGTCCATTACCGTAAACCGCCAGATGACCCGCTACAACGTACCCCGCATTGCCTTTATCAATAAATGCGACCGGACCGGTGCCAATCCGGCCAAGGTCACCAGCCAGCTCAGGGAAAAGCTGGATCTTAATGCCCATATGCTGCAAATGCCCATCGGTCTGGAAAATGATCTGGTCGGTGTGATTGATCTTATTGAAATGAAAGCGGTTTATTACGAGGGTGATAACGGCGAAAAAATCCGCATTGACGAAATTCCGGCTGATATGCTGGATGAGGCGGAAGAAAAACGTGCCAACCTGCTCGAAGAGGTGTCCATGTTCTCCGAGGAGTTGATGGAGGCCCTGCTTGAAGAGGGCGATATTGATTCGCAGCTAATCTATGATGCGATTAGAAAGGGAACCTTATCCCTTGAATTTACTCCGGTTTTTATGGGGTCTGCCTATAAGAACAAGGGGGTGCAGTCACTGCTTGACGGGGTGGATAAATTTCTGCCCTGTCCGACTGATGTAACCAATACTGCCCTCGACCTTAAAAATGACGAGGCGGAGTTTGCAGTAACCAATGACCCTAAGGATCCCCTGATTATGCTGGCCTTCAAGCTCGAAGACGGCCGTTACGGTCAGCTTACCTACATCAGAACCTATCAGGGCGAGCTTAACAAGGGCGATACGGTGATTAACAGCCGTACCGGCAAAAAGGTCAAGATTGGCCGCCTGTGCCGGATGCACTCCGATGAAATGGAGGAAATCGAATCCTGCGGTTCCGGCGACATTGTGGCACTTTTCGGAGTGGATTGTGCCTCAGGCGACACCTTTACTGCTGATAGTATATCCTGCTCGATGGATTCCATGCACATTCCGGAGCCGGTCATCTCGCTGGCGGTGATTCCGGTGGACAACAAGGCCCAGGTCAATATGTCCAAGGCCCTTAACCGCTTTACCAAGGAGGATCCGACCTTCCGCACCTATGTTGACCATGAGACTGGCGAGACCATTATCTCCGGCATGGGCGAGCTGCACCTTGAGGTCTATATCGAGCGGATGAAACGGGAGTACAAGGCCGAGGTTGAGGTCGGTGCCCCGCAGGTGGCCTACCGTGAAACCATCACCAAACGCTCCGAGTTTAACTATACCCACAAGAAGCAGACCGGCGGTTCCGGTCAGTTTGGCCGGGTGGCCGGTTATATGGAGCCGCTGGAAGATGGCGAATACGAATTTGTGGACGAGATTGTCGGTGGCGTTATCCCCCGCGAGTTTATCGGCTCCTGTGATAAGGGCTTTACCAAGAGCATGGAAAAGGGCAGCCTTTGCGGTTCGGCCATCACCGGAGTTCGGGTGGTGATAAACGATGGTGCCTTCCATGCGGTGGACTCTTCCGATGTGGCCTTCCAGCTTGCATCCATTGGTGCCTTTAGAGAGGGTTATATGAAAGCCGGCCCGGTCATCATGGAGCCGATTATGAAGGTGGCGGTGGAAGGGCCTGCCGAATTTCAGGGTGCGGTCATGGGCAGCATCAACCAGCGGCGCGGCATGATCATCGGTACCATGGAAGAGGGAACTTACACCGTGGTTGAGGCCGAGGTGCCGCTTTCCGAGATGTTTGGTTATTCGACCGTGCTTCGTTCGCTTACCCAGGGCAAGGCCGAGTTTACCATGGAATTTGCTACTTTCAAGCCGGTACCCAAGGGGGTCGGCGAGGAGCTGATCAAGAAGTATCAGGAAGAAAAAGACGCAAAATAAATACGGCACCATGAAAATTAGGATAAAATTTTCACAGGCCGGATAATAAAATAAATATGTAAGGGGTGTATGCCATGAAAAGTGAGGAATTAGGTGCAAAAAACCCATTGAGGGCTTTGGGGCTTAAAGGCGGTGAGGAGCCGGTCATGGGGCTGGTCATGGCTAGGGCCGGTCTCGGCAAGACTGCAATTTTGGTGCAGTTTGCCCTTGATTGTATGCTGCTTGGCAATAAGGTTCTTCATGTATCAATCGGCGAGAGCGTGGACAAGACCAGAAGCTGGTATGACGATATTCTTGGCCGTCTGACCGGCGGCGAAAAGCTGGATGATATTCCGGGTATTATGAAAAACCGGATGATTATGACCTTTAAGGAGAATGTATTTAGCAGTGCCAGGTTCGAGGAAAGACTGGAGGATTTTATCTCCCAGGATGTTTACCGGCCGGACTGCCTGATTATTGACGGCTATGAGTTTACGGAAAACAGCCGGAGTGAGCTGGAAGAGCTGGGAAAATTCATGGCTGAAAAGAATATTGGCTCGGCATGGTTTTCAGCAGTCAGCCACCGTGGAGACCAGCGCAAAAGTGCCGCTGGAGTGCCGGCTCCCTGCCATGAGATTGACGATATGTTTGCCAATGTGCTTCTTATTATGCCTGATGCTGATGCAATTACTCTTGACATTATCAAATGTGATTCCGGCAGCCATCAGGCCGGTGCCAAGCTGTGGCTAGATCCGGCTACCATGCTGGTACAAAAGTCATAATTGCATGACACTGCAAGACCTTAGGGCTTATTAAATTAAGGCAGACGGCTCAAAATGAGTTGTCTGCTTTTTTTTTAGCCAGCAGAATACTGACATTTACACAAAAATTAGACAACCGAACAAGAACTTTGTATAAGAACGATTATGATCTATAATCGCAACCTATTGAAATCAAAAAAGATTAAATAAAGATGGTGCCGAAGAGAAGACTCGAACTTCCACGATAGCTGGTGAGGCTAGTCTCCGCTTATGTCCGTATTTCGTAACTTGTGCTTCTTCCACCAGAGGCAGTTTTCTGAAGTATTTTTTTATGCACCAGGTCTGCAAGGTCTCGACTGGCAGTAACTTTGCTGCATTTGGTCATTCCCGCATATTTCCTTGTGGTCATGCCGCCTTCAAATTTCTCTCCGGCATCAAGCAATCGGTTAATGACTTTTTGTTGTCTCTGGTTAAGTGAAGTGTTCTGATGCACCTGCCAAAATTGAGCTTTCATAACGACCCTGTCAATTACCCACTCTGCTTCCCTCATAGCAGAAATCGTTGTCTGGAGAAACCAGGATAACCAGTTTGTAATATCCAGCGAATGCTTTCCTGCTGCTTCCAGAGTTGCATAGTACCCTTTTCGGTCTAAACTGAAATGCTTTGAAAAAGAGAGTATCTGCATAAGAGAGGGATAGTGTGAAGACATTATATAGTCTGTAATGGCTCTTCCCAACCGTCCATTACCATCATCAAAAGGATGGATCATAATGAACCAGAGATGGGCTATTCCCGCTTTAATCAAAGGGTGGTATGTACTTTTGGTGTTGGCCCATATGAGAAACAGATTCATCTCTTCCGCTAATCTGTCATAGGGCGGGGCGACATAATGAACGACCTCTTTTCCCAGAGTACCTGAAACGATTTGCATCTCTTCTTTCCCTCTATATTCCCCTACATGAATCCGCTTTAATCCAGAGTATCCTGTGGGAAAGAGACCGGCGTGCCAGCTAAACAGCTTCTTTTTTGTCAGAGGGGCTGGAGCGGGGCTTCTTGCATCAAACAGCACAGCAATCAACCCGTCTGCATGTGCATCCCAATCTTCCTTTTCGACCGGCAGCCCCAGCCTTTTTCGGACTGAACTTCTAACAGAACTCCGCTGGAGTATTTCACCCTCTATGGCGGCTGTTTCGATAGCGTCATCAGTAAGAATGCACTGCTGGGCAGCGGTTCTTTCTTCCTTGCTGATTGACTGGCTTACAGCTTCCAGCTTCCCGATGAGCTGAAAAGCTGTTCCCAGCTTTGGAAGAAGCTCATTTGCATCGAAAGTAAATTCAGGCCACTCTCTATTTTGCCAGATCCAATTATTTGTTTGCATCGGCTATTCATATCATAAATGATACGAATAGTAAATATAATCATATCAGGATGAAGTGGCCCCATTGTCAAACAAATTTTGGCACAATTTAAGAGTTATTTTTGATAAACCAGGGCGTTAAGCTGCTATTTGGGTAGTGTTCAGAGTGACTGTTTTTTTCATAATATATTTCCGCTGTTTTTTTCCCATGAAAATTTGGCAGTGTTGCAAATTTACTAACAAACATGATTTGTATAAGAGTTTAATATAATTAAATATATTCTCATAATACACAAATTTTCAACATTTTTGGAACACGGTCATTTTTTTTGTTATTTGTACGGTGATTGCTTTTTGAGGGGGAATAGTGGTAATGTGCTTCGCCTTTTGTGTCTTTTGCAGCATTTCGATAGCAAAAGATAGCATAATAAAGCAAAAAAAGATTGGATGCAAGAGCAGGGTTGAAGATGGCTTAAAATAAAAAAGGCCTTATCTCCTTGTTTTTCAGAGATAAAGCCTTGATTATTCAAATGGTGCCGAAGAGAAGACTCGAACTTCCACGAGGATACCCCCACCAGACCCTGAACCTGGCGCGTCTACCAATTCCGCCACTTCGGCAACGAGGCGTGATTATGCTGGCTGGGACAGGTTTTGTCAAGACTTTCTTTTAAGCTGCTGGAAAATTTTTAATAATCATACGAAATATGAAAATAATCAGACAACTGGATGAGATAGATAAGCAAATCACCAAAGCCTGCGTAACCATTGGCAATTTTGATGGAGTTCACCGGGGGCATCAATTATTGTTTAACCGGGTGGTGCAAAGAGCCAGGCGGCTGTGCGGTGTGAGCGTGGCTGTAACCTTTGATCCTCATCCCTTGCAGGTCTTGCGGCCAGGCGGCATAAGACAGATTTCAACCATCCAGCAAAAAATTGAATTGATTGAAATTTCTGGTCTGGATGTGCTGATTATTGTGCCGTTTGACCGGGAATTTGCGTCAATCACGGCGGAGCGTTTTGTTGATGAGATTCTCCTTGGCAAAATCGGCATGCAGGAGCTGGTGGTGGGCTATGATTATGCCTTTGGCAAGGGACGCTGCGGCGATACCGACTTTCTTGAAAGGCAGGGCGAAGAAAAGCATTTTCCTGTAGAGGTGGTCAAGGCTCATTACGAGGATAAGATTCTGGTCAGCTCTTCCAGGGTACGGGAAGTGATCATGGCCGGAGATATGGAGACTGCCATGCATCTTTTGGGGCGTTATTATCAAATCAGAGGCACCGTCCAGAATGGTTGTCAGCGCGGGGGAGCAGAACTGGGCTTTCCCACCGCCAATCTTGTCCTGAATCCCGAAGGTCTTGTGCCGCTGCATGGCGTATATGCGGTGCAGGCGGTTTATGATGGCAGATGTTATGGCGGCGTGGTCAATATCGGCTTTAACCCCACCTTTGCCGGCAAAAAACTGGTGGCTGAAACGCATATATTTGATTTTGATAAAGATATTTATGGCAAACCAATCAAGATCAATTTTATCAAATACCTGCGGGGGGAGCAGAAATTTTCTGGCATCGAAGAGCTTGGCCGGCAAATTGGGCGGGATGCGGCTCAGGCCAAAGAAATTCTAGTAGCAAACAGCCTTGAACTCTCGCTTGCCTGCCATGAAAAATTTAACCGCTGATGGTTATTAAGGCAGTCGGTGAAAGGCGGCGGAAATTTTATGCTTGCATGTGAACCCAAGGTGTCTATAGTTTACGCCGCCATGCCTGGTGCGGCCCCAAGTGCCGCATGGAAATAGGCGGTTAAACCAGATTTACGCAAATATTAACAGCGAGGGAGATATGTCCGAGAAGCAGTTGAAGGAAGACCTGCCGCAGGTGATCGAAGAGTTGCAGAAAAAATGTAAGGAAAACCCCGAGTCGGTAATGGCCTTCCATCATCTGGGGCTGGTCTATATGAAGGCCGGAAAGATTAACGAGGCCATTACCGCCCTTGAAAGGGCCATTGAAATTGATCCGATTGCCAGCGAGAGCCGCATCAATCTTGGAGCCATCTATTTTGGCCGCGGCGATCTGGAAAAGGCCCTGCGGCTAAATGAGGAAGCGGTGAAGGTTCAGCCGGAGGCCGCTCAGGCCCATGCCAATCTCGGCCTGATCTGGCAGCAGAAAAATGAACTGGAAAAGGCCCTGGAAGCCTACGAGAAGGCAATCAAGTACGATCCAAAACTTGCCACGGTCTGGATGAACCTTACCTCGGTGCTGACCATGAAGGGAGAGGATGACCGGGCCTTGAAGGCGGCCCGCCGGGCGATTGAGCTGGAGCCGGATTCCGGCCTTGCCAACAATAATCTGGCCGTAGCCCTTTATTTCACAGGAGACTACACCGCTGCCAAATACAGTCTTGATAAGGCGGTGGAGCTTGGTTATTCGGTTGATCCCAATTTTGTCAGCCGCCTTGAGCAGAAGCTGTCATAGCTTTGGGTGCAGGGCATGAAAAGCAATAAGGGACGGATCGTAAAAAAGCCGTGGTGTCCGTTTTGCGGCCAGAAGGTCGGCAGACCTTCCGATGCCCATGAAAGGCGGATGCGGGAGTTTCCGGTCGGCAGATGCCAGTGCGGAGCCGTTTACAGCAGTGATGCCACCGGCCATAATGTCGGAGCGGCCCTGGTGGAAACGCTGATCTTTGCCTGCGGTAATAACTCTGATTTGGCCTGGGAACTATTGCCGGAAGATGATTATCTAACCGGGCGGGTTGAGGATTATGACGAGCTTACCCATCAGATTGTGGATACCAAAAACATTGACGGCAGACCGGTACGCGGCGTTTTGTATTTCGTCAGGCTCCATACGGAAATGGCGGAATTGTCCGAAAGGCTGAAACAGAAAAAAGATGAGCAGGTAAGAGAGCTTTCCCCCGAATTTGAGCGGGCTGTGCCGGACGTAGAGCCTGCTCCGGCCAAGGGCCGAAAAAAGCAGAAAGCCAATAAAAGGCTGGTACGGGAACTGGTGGACAGGGAAGATATGGATGCACTGGTTGCCCTTTGTTTTGACGACCGGAAAACCCTGCGTCTTTTCCAGAGGATGCTCTATGAACCTATCGAGGAAAAACGCTGGCGTATTGCCTGGCTGATTGGCCGGGTTTGCAAACGGGTCTCCACCCGCGACCCGGGGCAGGTCTCCGAGCTTGTCCACCGGATGTTTGAGGCATGTTCTGACTCGGCGGCAACGCCGTGGGGAATGCTGGAAACCATTGGTTATATCGTGTCGGGCCGGCCTGATATTTTTGGGGCCTTTACCAGATATATCCTTAATTATATGGGCGAGCCGTCCACCCAGATGCAGGTTGTCTGGGCCTTGGGGCAGATTGCAAGATCCCGCCCCGATCTGGTTCGGGATACGCCTTTTTTCAATATGTTTCATTTTTTGCGGCACCCTGACCCGGCCATCCGCGGCCATGTAGCCATCCTTTTGGGCAGAATCAAGGCATCCGAGGTTGCCTTTCAGCTTATGGAACTTGGTCAGGATCAGGCAGAATTTGCCACCTGGGAGGATGGCAGTCAACTAAACACCACCGTTGCGGCTGAGGCCAAGAAAGCGGTAGCATTGATTCATGGAGGAGTGAAAAATGACTAATCTGCAAAGCCTGGACTCAATAGGGCCGGTACAAGAGACCGCCGAGGCTAAAGGGGAAGCCAAAAATCCGGTTGTTCGGGAGTTTGAGGGCGGTAAGCGGTTTTTAAGTAACGGGGATTTCGCCCAGGCTGCCATCGCCTTTCATAATGTTCTGCTGGCCTACGAAGAAAAAAATGACCAAAACGGTATAGCCAATGCGTCCAATCAGCTTGGTCATGTCTGCCTGGCCCGTAAGGAGTATGAGCAGGCGGAAAAACATTACCAAAGGGCCCTGGAAATCTGCGTTAAGGCCGATGATCCCATGAGCCAGCAGGCTATCAGTATTAAGCTGATTGAGGTTTATACGGGGATGAAGGATTACCGGCGGGCCATTGATACCTGTCTTGATTTGATTGAAGATTACCGCCTGAATAACAATCCGCAAGGGGCGGTATCCACCCTTGAAAAAATGGCCGAAATTTATCTGGAGTCCGGCGACCGCAAGGCAGCCGGAGACACTTACCGCACTGCCGCCGGCATACACCGGAATTTCAGACATTCGAAACTGGCGGATGAACTTGAGAAAAAGGCCGAGGAACTTTAATTTTTTACTGGTTATATGTTTACAGGCATTGTAGAAGGTACGGGCAGGCTGGTGGAAAAACGAAAGGCCGGGGGCGGTCAGGTTTTTGCCATTGAGGCCGGATTTGATTTGACGGAGCCTTGCGAGGGGGAATCAATTGCCGTTAACGGGGTTTGTTTGACGGCCTACCGGATCAAGGGCCGGAGGTTTCTGGCTGATGTCTCGCCCGAAAGCCTTGCCAGAACCATGCTGGGCGGGCTTGCCGCAGGCGATCTGGTTAATCTGGAAAGGGCACTCAAGGTGTCAGGACGGCTTGGCGGTCATATTGTTTCCGGTCATGTTGACTGCGTTGCCGCCGTAACCGGAAAAAGGCCGATGGGTAATTTTACTATTTTCAGCTTTTCCCTGCCGATGGATTTTTTCCGTTATGTGGTTGAAAAGGGCTCCATAGCCATAAACGGAGTCAGCCTTACGGTAAATGAATGTTCCGGCGGCAGTTTTTCGGTGTCCATCATTCCCCATACCTTGCAGGAGACCAGTCTGGGCGGGCTTGAGATTGGCAGCCAGGTTAATATTGAGGTTGATATTATAGGAAAGTATGTGGAAAAACTGCTGTCAGGGGCAGGGAAAAAAACGGATGTCAGCATGAATTTGCTGGCTGAGAATGGTTTCTTATGATGGATTCGTAAAAAATCCGCCATACTTCGTTGTGAGTTTTGGCCGGTACTCCACCGTACCATATGTACTGCTGGAGTACCGCCCGCAACATCACGCCTTGTCTAGCGGATTTTTTTCAGAATCCATCAGGATGGAGTTGGCTGATTTTTACGAAAACATCTTTTATAACCTTTTATTTTGAGTGGATATTATGGCGGTAAGCCCGATTGAGGAAGTCATTGAGGATATTAGGGCCGGGAAGATGATCATCCTGGTTGATGATGAAGACCGTGAAAATGAAGGCGACCTGACCATGGCTGCCGAAGCGGTTACACCGGAGGCCATAAATTTTATGGCGACCCATGGCCGGGGGCTGATTTGTCTTGCCATGTCCTCTGAGATAACCGAGAGGCTGGAGCTGCCGATGATGGTCGCCAATAATACCTCTCCCTACGGCACCGGCTTTACCGTTTCCATTGAGGCCCGCACCGGAGTTACCACCGGCATCTCGGCGGCTGACCGGGCCAGGACCATTCAGGTTGCGGTAGACCCGGAGGCAACGGCAAGGGATCTGGTTAGTCCGGGGCATATTTTTCCGCTCAGGGCAAGAGAAGGCGGGGTTCTGGTCAGAACAGGACAGACTGAAGGCTCGGTTGATTTGGCACGTCTTGCCGGTATGATCGAGGCCGGAGTTATCTGTGAAATAATGAAGGATGACGGCACTATGGCCAGGATGCCGGATCTTGAAAAATTTGCTGAAAAGCACGATCTTAAAATTGCTGCCATTGCCGATCTGGTCGAATATAGATTACGCAAGGAGGTGCTGGTCAAAAGGGTTGCCGAGGCAAGGGTTCCCACTGAACACGCCGGAACCTTCAAGGCCATTGCCTATAGTAACGAGGTGGATGGGCTTGAACATGTTGCCCTGGTTAAAGGAGAGATCAAACCCGATGATTTGGCCTTGGTCAGGGTTCATTCAGAATGCCTGACCGGTGATGTCTTTGGTTCGGCCAGATGTGATTGCGGCTCGCAATTATACCATGCCATGAAAATGATTGATGAACATGGCAGCGGCATCCTGCTTTATATGCGTCAGGAGGGCCGGGGAATCGGGCTGGTCAACAAGCTGAGGGCCTATGCCCTGCAGGATGACAATGGTCTGGACACGGTTGAGGCTAATCTGGAGCTTGGTTTTAAGCCTGATCTTCGTGATTACGGTCTTGGTGCCCAGATTCTTCGTGAGCTTGGGGTGCGTAAAATGGCACTTCTGACCAATAATCCGAAGAAAATAGTCGGGCTTGAAGGCTACGGCATTGAGGTTGTGGAAAGAAGGCCGATTGAGATTGCCCCGGGAGATGAAAACGAGAATTATCTCAGATGCAAAAGGGATAAAATGGGGCATTTAATCGAGGTCAAACGCAATGGGGCCGATAAATAGTCAACCCTGAGAAACGATCAACAATTTGAAAATAAAAGACAAATCTCATTTTTTTTATGGTCATAATTGCAGGTTTCTGTTAAAATATACTCAAAATCCTGCAATATCATATGACATTTTTGGAGTAAAAATGAAAGGAAAAAGTCCCAACCAAAGCCAACTAAGTCTGGTGGATCAGAGCCTGTCTATGCAGCTTAACCCTAAACATC
>PDWI01015794.1_pt1 | contig 16701 bp, 14 predicted proteins | sample 1430891 | NCBI WGS metagenome assembly PDWI01 (sample SAMN01162508, study PRJNA174530) | Oral metagenome, whole genome shotgun sequencing project. | biome: Marine environment; feature: Marine mammal; material: Swab sample of the gingival sulcus; isolation source: swab sample of gingival sulcus...
GCCTTTATCTCGGTATGGTTTACTGTTGCTATTGGCTTTTTCGATGGTTTCACCAAGCACAAATTGATGCCCCATCACTTTCATGGCTTTTTGCATGGCGGAGCGAATCACTGGCTCACCCATCTTTTTGGTCATACGGTCAAGAAAACCTGATGCTGTCGTACCACGGTCAATACTCACCACCTTACCGGTCATCATCAAGCCCCAAGTTGAGGCATTGACGATAAAGCCATTATCACTACCTAAATGGGCTTTCCAGTCGGCAACACTCATCTTATCGGCAATCAAAGCATCGGCAGTACGGTTATCTGGCACACGGATTAACGCCTCAGCAAGGCTCATTAGCAAGATACCTTCTTGAGTATCTAGGCTATACTCTAGCAACAATGAATCCACCATTTTGACCGCATCGCCATGATTACGCACATGCTCGACCAGCTTATGAGTTTGTTCCGAAACCCCTTGTTTTTCTTCTTCGCTCGGCTCAGCAAGCGGTAGTAAGGTTTGCATAAAGGTGCTTTCATCCACGCTATACAATGGTGAAATGCGAGAGAATAGAGCTTTGCTACCCTGCTCTAGATACGCAGGATTTAGTAAGTCTTGTGGGTCAAATTGGATTTTGTTTGGGGCGGTGAATTGTTGTATTGGGTTCATCGGATTCATGTGAGCAACTCCATATTTTGTTAGATTTTTGATAGATTGAAAACAAAAGTAAAGGAATGCACACAGGAGTTTGGCTGAAAATTTTAGCAGATTTTATAATTATTTGAATTGCAAGATGGCAGAAAAAGGCGACTCAAATCATTATAAAACGGCTTGTTTAACATTACTAATAAAAAAACGGTAAAGTAAACTGGCTGTGTACATTAATTTGCGTGCATAATGCCTTCTTCTGATAGATGTGATTGGTTAACCGTGATTAATGATGTGAGTGGTTAACCATGATAATTCACCATTCTAACGAAATACCTCTACGGCGTTGCTTGAGGTGATGCACAGGTGGGATTATATTACAGAATTTCTTTATAAATTGCAATGCTTATCAATCGCAAAATTAAGATAAAAAAAGACCCTACCATTATGGTAAGGTCTCTTTTATATCACTTTGAATCACTACTTTAAAGAAATACAAACCAATGATGTTAAAGATAGACATGGCGAATAAGGCAGCATCAGAGAAGTCGATAACGAAACCAAACTGGATGGTTGCACCGATCACAACGAACACACAGAAAATAAGCTTATAAGCAGTTTCTGCACCTTTACTCTCACCGAACAAGTAAGTCCATGCTTTTAGACCATAGTAAGACCATGAAATCATCGTAGAGAATGCAAATAATACGATAGCCAATGCTAATGGATACTGGAACCACTCAGCAGTCTGCATAAAGGCAGCTTGAGTTAGGTTAACACCAGTTAACGCACCTTCTGCACCACTGGCAACAGCAGCCATATTATCAAGAGAGTTCACACCAGAGATACTGATAACCAAAGCAGTCATCGTACAGATAACTACGGTATCAATAAATGGTTCAAGTAGAGCAACCAAGCCTTCGGTCGCAGGCTCTTCTGTTTTTACGGCAGAGTGAGCAATAGCAGCAGAACCAACACCAGCTTCGTTAGAGAAAGTTGCACGTTTTAGACCTTGGATTAATGCACCGATAAAACCACCAACAACACCTTCACCAGTGAATGCACCTGCAAGGATATTAGAGAAGGCTTCACCAACGTGCTCAAGGTTAGAACCAATCACAACGATACTCATGATGATATAAAGTAGAGCCATAAATGGTACAACTTTTTCAGTAACGCTAGCGATACGAGGCATACCACCAATAATCACTGAGGCGACCAAGCCAGCTAGAATAACACCAAAGACAACACCATACTGAGCATCAATGTGGAAAGTGGTACTTAAGGCTGCAAACGCTTGGTTACCTTGGAACATATTACCACCACCCATAGAAGCAAGGATAGTCATAACTGCAAAGCCAACGGCCAAGAATTTACCAAAGCCACCCATGCCACGCTCTGCCATACCACGGCTTAGGTAGTACATAGGACCACCAGAGACATTACCTGATGGTAAAACCGTACGGTATTTCACACCCAAAGTACATTCAACGAACTTAGATGCCATACCAAATAGACCAACGACAATCATCCAGAAAGTCGCACCTGCACCACCAATGGCAAGAGCTGCACCCACACCTGCAATGTTACCCAAACCAACCGTACCAGAAAGGGCTGTGGTTAGAGCTTGGAAATGACTTACCTGTCCAGTTTCTTTTTTATTTGGATCAGAGAACTTACCACGCACGATGTCTAGTGATAGACCTAAATGACGGAACTGAATAAAGCCAAAATAGAGCGTAAAGATAATAGCTGCCACTAATAGCCAACCTGCGATTAGCAAAAAGCTAGTACCGCCAACGTCAACAGACGTAAAGATCAGACTAACAAACCAACCAAAGGCTGTAGCCATACCATCATCAACTGCCTTACTGAACTGCTCCAGTCCCGTCTGTTCGGCCGCATTGGCAATGCTGGTCATTGCCATGAGTAAAAATGCAGTAAGCATTTGTTTTTTCATTTGAAAAACCTCCTGTAATTCGATATGTAAAATCGACAGGCTCGTTTAACAGTCAAACATTACTCTTGTCTTATTAAGATATTTTAACAAGACCTTATATTGTAAAAATAACGTATAAAAAATAATGTATGAGTGTTGAACAGAACCAAAACATTAAAAATGTATGTTATCAAATTAGATAACAAAAGTTAGATAATAGAGAATAAATTATCTTTATAAATCCATTCATTCCTAAATAACAACCGTAAGTATATACTATATCAAAAATAAATGTTAGAGAAAAGTAAATAATTTTGACAAAATAATTTTTATTCGCAATTAAAATTATGTTATAAATGGTCTCATTTTTTTATTGATAAGCTATTGATTCGTTATAGATATCCTACTAACAATAAGCTTTAACCAATAACTTCATTAATTAAAAAAACCTCCTAAATCTAAGCTATCTAAGAGCTTTAAAGACCTCTAAAAATTGAGATATTAACTATTTCCCCCTCGCCATTTCTTCACTTCTAAGCACACACGCCTGCATACCTTCACTGATAATTTTGGCTAAACCATTGGCTTTCATGCTTTCAATAGCAGCATGGGTTGTCCCATTTGGGGAGGTAACTTTTTGCCGTAATTCAGTGGGCGTGTCATCACTTTCTATCGCCATTTTCGATGCTCCAAATGCCGTTTGTAGGGTGAGTTGTGTCGCTTGCTCTTGGGTTAGTCCTAGCTCTATACCTGCCTCAATCATAGATTCCATAACATAAAAAAAGTAGGCTGGAGCAGAGCCAGATACCGCAGTCACAGCGTGCAGTTTATCTTCTACATCCACCCAAATGACCAGACCAGTGGCTGATAAAATACGCTCAGCGGTTATTCTATCATTTTGCTTAACTTTATCACTGGCAAATAACCCTGTCGCTCCCTGCTGAATCAGTGCAGGGGTATTTGGCATACAACGAACAATATTATCGTACTGTATCAGCTCTTCGATGGTTGCTACGGTAATCCCTGCAGCTATCGACACCACCAGTTTACCTTCTTTAAACAAACCAGCAAACTCAGGCAGTACACTGGCAAATAACTGAGGTTTGATAGCGAGTACTATCACCTCGGCAAAGTCAATTAATTCAGCTGAGTCTGTCGTGGTTCGCATACCTTGCTGATTAAAAAAATCTCGGCTAGCATCATTTGGATCAGAAACCATAATATTACTAGGGATAACGCCTCCAGCAATCAGCCCATTGATAATCGCTGTTGCCATATTGCCACCACCAATAAAGCCAATTTTTGCGGTAATTTGTGTCATGTTAGTTCCTTTTAGTTAGTTATTTAAGTAGTTACGCCGATCTCAACTTTCATGAAACCCCCTCTAACTCCCTCTTATCAGGGGGAGGACTGGTTCAGCTTGATAAAGAGATAATTTTAACTATTTGATTTAGTTGTAAAAATCAATCATGTAAATTTAAAAGTTGAGATTGGCGTGTAGTTAGTTATTTAAGTTTTAAACCATCAAGCCTGCTCTTCCACCCCTGTCATATCAACAGGAGCATCATCCGCCTTACTAATCACTTGCAGACCTTGACCACTTTCACTTGGCGTGCCTGATTTTGCAAGGTCATTGCGTTTAGCTTCTAGTGCTTGTAGATAGTCATCATCAATATCGCCTGTGACATATTTTCCATCAAACACCGCACAGTCAAAGCCCTCTACTCTACTGTGTTTGGTTTCTTTCACTGCCTCTAACAAGTCTTGTAAATCTTGATAAATTAGCTTATCAGCACCAATACTCTTGCCTACCTCTTCAACACTATTACCAAAAGCAATCAACTCACTACAGCTTGGCATATCAATGCCATAAACATTCGGATATATCACAGGTGGTGCAGCACTGGCAAAAAACACTTTTTTTGCACCAGCCTCTCGTGCCATTTGGATGATTTCATTACAAGTCGTCCCACGCACAATAGAGTCATCAACCAATAATACATTTTTATTTTTAAATTCTAAGGGAATGGCGTTTAGCTTTTGACGGACAGATTTTTTGCGTTCTTGTTGCCCTGGCATAATAAAGGTGCGACCAATGTAGCGGTTTTTGTTAAAACCCTCTCGGTACTTGATGTCTAGTTTTAAGGCAAGCTCCATTGCTGATGTACGAGAGGTATCTGGAATCGGAATCACCACATCAATGCCATGATTCTCACCCCAGTCTCGTAAGATTTTACTGGCTAATCTTTCGCCCATCCGTAGCCGAGCTTTGTAAACGGAAATATTATCAATAATAGAATCAGGGCGAGCAAAATAGACATATTCAAAGATACAAGGTTTATATTCTTTCATCTCGCTACATTGATGACTATAAAAGTTATGCTCAGTATCTATATAAATCGCCTCTCCAGGGCGTACATCACGAACAACGGTAAAACCTAATGCCGTCAAAGCGACCGACTCAGAGGCGACCATATATTCAGTCCCCTTTTCGCTCTCTTTTTTACCATAAATCAATGGACGTATGCCATTCGGATCTCGAAAAGCAAGCAAACCATGCCCTGTAATCATGGCAACAACCGCATAAGCACCTCTAATACGTTTATAAACACCGCTTACTGCGGTAAATATATCATCGGCTGAAAGCTTAGGTTTATTGGCAATCATCAACTCATGTGCCAAGATATTTAACAACACTTCTGAATCTGAGTCAGTGTTAAGATGACGGCGGTCTTCTTGATATAGTTCGACTGCCAAATCTTTGGCATTGGTCAGGTTGCCATTATGAGCAAGGGTAATGCCATAAGGGGAGTTCACATAAAACGGCTGAGCCTCCGCACTGCTAGAAGTCCCTGCGGTTGGATAGCGAACGTGACCAATACCAATATTACCTAACAGCCTTAGCATATGTTTGGTCATAAATACATCTCGTACCATGCCATTATCTTTGCGTAAAAAGAAACGATCATCTTTTAGGGTAACGATTCCAGCCGCATCCTGACCTCTGTGTTGTAACACGGTCAACGCATCATACAATATTTGATTTACTGGTTCATGAGTAGCAACGCCAACAACTCCACACATTAGATATACCTCTTTTTAGGGGATTAGTTTATGGTAAACCGTTTTACGGTAAATAGTTTTGTGGTAAACAGTTTTGTGGTAAACAGCTTTAGGGTAAGCAATGGTATTACTTTTATCATGCCTTTACAATAATAAATTGCTCAAAATGCGTTACCAGTCGCTTACAAGCATCATTATCCATATCTGGTAATAGCTTATGAATCGCCACGCTACTGGCTTTGTTAATGGCAGTCTCTGCAAGTGGGATGGCTTTGCGTTTGAGCATACCAAGATGCAAATGCTTGCTAAAATCTGTTAAATAATGATCAAGATTGGTTTCGATAATAATATCCATTACCTCAATCAGCATATCATGAGGGTCATCTGCGGTTTTGGCAGTGGCAAAGTCATCGACCACCTTTTGCCCCTGATTTTCTGGCATCAGAAAACCAACTCGCCTAATACCATCATTATCGGTAAATAGACAATCATCCAACAAAAATTTAAAAGCATCCTCAACCTTATCATTAGGATGTTCAACAATGATGTGTTTGAGCATACTATCAACCGCTGAATGGATGTTTGCCACCACTTTTTTCATTTTCTCTTTGCGTTTTGGGTCATCAATAATTTCAACCAATTTCACAAACAGATTTTCCAATATTTCATGAGCAATTTGATTGGTCACTTCCAATTGCCGAGGATAAAAAGCCTCTTCTGGACGATTTGCCACCATATCAATGACATCATCAAGTTGTTGATTTAACTCTGGGGTGGGGATAAAACCGAAATAAATGGTCATAATGCCTTCCTTCTTTCTATAAATAAATCCTAGTATATTTTCTTAAAACATATTGCCTTAAAACCTAGTATATTCTCCTAAAACATTGTACACTTATCAGTTAGATTTTAAAAGTTGAAAAACTGAAAAAGCAAACTTAGGAAAATATACTATGCGACCCATAAAAACCCCAATAGAAAAGGCAGGAACGCTTATAACTACAAACAATAGTAAAGAGAAAGAAACAAGTCTATTACCTAAAATACTATCTGCATCCGTGCTTGTCTCATTGACTGCTTCGTTAACTGCTTGTCAATCTAGCCCAGCTAATCTTAACTCTAGCAAGCATCTATCAACAGATGCCACAACACAGCAAATACAACTGTTTGACTTTTCTACTAATCCAAGCGTGTCAGAGCATAGCAAAGCTCGCTTTATTAAAGCACTAAACACCCATCTATCAACAGAACATATATCGGTCAGTATGGGCAAGAACAGAATCCGCCCTTTTGTAGATGCTGAAAGTATCGATGCCGACAGTCAAAGTGTTTTACAAACCGTACTAGAAACGTTTGCTTACACAATGGCAGAAGAACGTAAACAAGAAGAGGAATATAAAACAGAAACCATCAAAGAAATCATCGAAGAGCTGAAAGAAGATGAGACGTTTGCCGATGCAACAGAAGAAGAAATCAAAGAAGAGGCAGAATACCGTTATCAATCAGACTATAAAGAAGAATACAAAGAAAACAACAAAAAGAATGCCTCAAAAAAGATGTTAGCTAATTACCTAAAAATGAAAGCTGAAGAAATTGAGGCAATGAAACAGCAGACTGATAACAAAACCAATAACAATACTGGTAAGCAAGAAGAGTTTTTGCAAGATATCAGCAGTGGCAAATTATCCGGAGTTATGAGAGGCGTTAGAAAGTTTGACAAGCTGGACGATAAAGAAAAAATGGCATTTCTGCTGAAATTTTTTCAGCGTACGCCAGAGCAGATTGATGCCATGCAACTGTATCTGATGGAGCCAACAAGTTACCAAACGTTTGGACATTATATCCCCAAGGCTCGCCAATACAAAGGGGTGATTAGTTATGACTACCATTCACCTACCACCCAGCTTTCCGCTCAACTACCCTATGGTATCGACTTTACTAATAAAAGTGCAACCCTAGACCCTGCGGTCGTCATGCCTTTTGTTGCTTTATTTAAGCCTGAATTACTCACCGCATTAGATGACAGCAACAGCCTAAATAAACCACGTCCCATTAGTTTCTCACTACCAGAAGAAATTGCAGACGTTGTACCAGCAGATGTGTTATTCGATGCCTTAATCAAAGGGATTGGACGTGGCTTTGCCGATATGGATGAAGAACAATTCACCCCTATGGTGCTAACTGATGACCAATATGGCAAACAGCTTCAAGCAAAGCGAGCCGTCAAGGTGCATTGGGGAGCAAAGCAGTCTGGTGCATTTGTCGGACGCGTGCTAAAATCCATGAGCCGTGACTTGCAAGCCCACATTGACAAAAATCCAGAATTATATGTCAAAGCAAACAGCAAATCCAAGAACAAAAAAGACATCAAAGTTAGCCCACGACAGCTAAAAAAACTGAAACAAATGCTAAACCTATGGGCATCCATAGAAAAAGACTTTCAAGCAAAAGATGTTGGCGGACTCTATCAGCTGATAGAGGCGATTGCTCCGATTAGCTTTAACCAAACCATGTATTATTATCTATCGACAGATGACCAATTACTCGGTTACCAAACCAAGCTATCTATCGGTAGTGAGCTGTACGGTTGGACGATGGATAGTGTCAAGCAAACTCGCTATCAGCCAAAAGCCGTTACTAGCAGTCCACTGTATGCACTCTATGAAAAAAGCTTAGGTAAAGATGCACCTGCTAGCATAGATGCCATCGCCTTGATGAAAAAAGTAGCAAAAGAAGACAGCTTACAACGCCAAGCACGCTATGCTCGTTATGATTATCCAGAGTGGGATGAGGTAGAAGAAAATGAAGCAGAGTCAGAAGCTGAAACTGAATGAGAAAACAAAGCGATAGTAAAAATAGTTTTAACGAAACCAAAGGAAAATGAAATGATAATACTAGTAACGGGTGCAACACTCAACGCCCTACAAAAGCAACTGGGAGAGGGATTTATTCCGCTTGCCTTTGATATTGCTGATGTAGAGGCAAGTAAATCTGCCATCAATAGTCTGCCAAATGACCTACTTAGCAACATAGATGTGTTGGTAAATAATGCTGGACTTGCACTGGGTCTTGAACCTGCCGATAAAGTAGACTTTGCCGATTGGCAGACCATGATAGATGTCAATGTCATCGGACTCGCTAACTTAACTCGACTGATACTACCGTATATGGTTGCAAAAAATTCTGGCTTGATTATCAATGTTGGCTCTATTGCAGGCACTTACCCCTACCCAGGGGGCATTTATATGGTAAAAACATACGAGTTACCAACCTAGAACCTGGGTTGTGTGGTGATACTGAGTTTTCTAATGTTCGCTTTAAAGGCGATGATGAAAAAGCCGAAAAACTCTATGAAAACACCAAATTTGTCACCCCCAAAGATATTGCCAATATTGTCACTTGGCTAGCCGGTCAACCTGAACACGTCAATATCAACTCGCTAGAAGTCATGCCAACCGCTCAGACATTCAATGCTTTGCGAGTTTATAAAGAAGAATAAGCGACATCTTACACCACACCAGCAACTTATATAAAAACCTAGCAACTAAGCCCAAAGTAACATAAGCAACAGGCAACAAGGAACATCGATGAAAACCCTAGCAGAAGCACAAGCCACCCTCAAAGATGATGATTACAGCATGGATGAAGATATTCAAGAAATCTTTATCGAAGAGGCAGTCGAAGTCTTGCAAGAGATGGATGAAAACTTACCTAAATGGAATGAAAACCCTACCGATTTTGCACCACTAAAAGAAATACGCCGAGGATTTCACACCCTAAAAGGCTCGGGTAGAATGGTTGGAGCAAATAATGTCGGCGAAGTGGCTTGGGCAGTAGAAAATCTGCTCAATCGAGTGCTAGATAATAATGTGGAAATTTCTGATGAAATCGTGGAGTTTGTTAGTGAAGCTAAGTCACTCATTCCCCATCTAGTCAATGACTTCGCCAGCCAACAAGCCCCATCTGTTGACCCTGCTATTTTGATACTAATGGCAGAAAACCTAAGAACTGGTAGAGTTGCCACCGCAGGTCTAGACGAAGAGTTCGATGATGCAAGCGAACAAGAGACACAAAGCGTCACTGAAACCGCACCAGTTACAGAGGAAGTCTCAGAGCAAGAAGTGGCTGATACAGAAACAACAGATACGGAAACAACAGATACAGAAGCGACAGAAACATATACAACAGCACCAGCAACATCTACAACAGAGCAAGAAACGGTTGATAAGGGAACTGATACAGAAACTGAAGAGTTATCAAATACTTTGTTAATCAACGACTATTTTGATGACTATGATAGCATTACTGATGGCATTAATAGTGCTGATACTAGTACAGCCGATTCTGATACTGTTTCTGATACGGTGGAAACAGCTTTTGCAGACAATATGAAAAAAAATGTCGAAAATACTGATGAATATAGTGACTATCGTCCCACCAGCGACGAACCTTATAGCCAAGATAGCAGTACACAGACTTACCAAGATGAACAAGATAAATCTAATAGATCAGGCATTGAGAACAACCCAACGGTGACTGCAAATGGCTCATCAAACACATCAACAAAACATGTAAGTAGTTCAGCAATCCAATCAGCCAAACAGCTTGCTAACAGCTATTCTAATAATCCTAATGCAACGATGATTAGAAAGTTTGCCTTTGTTGGTATTGCGGTACTTATCTTTATCGTGTTGGCTGTGCTGATTTTTTAGGCAATGCGTTTCGATCTCTATAAGCCATGCTATGTCTGGCTTGGCTTTGTTGAGGTCTTTTGCTTTTATTTACTTGAATGATGAAAACCATGACTCCAGCCGTACTAAAAAAAGCGTTAATCGCCCTATTTACCATCGTCTTTGCCACAGGTTTTGTGGTCAATGATTACCAAACTTACTTTGCCGTAGCTCTGTGCGTGATATTAGCAATGATTGTCTATGTTGGTGGAAAGTAGTATCAGCCCAGTTTGGTTTAAGATAACATATATCTTAGCCTTGCTCTGGCTAAAAAGTCTGTTTAAAAACTCAACAAATATATATCACGGAGGATATTATGAATGCAACTAACACCACCGAAACCCCAACAATTAAAGATACAACAACTGAAGGTACAGCAACCGCCATTAGCCGCTACCCAATTCCAGATATCAACAGTTTGCCAGATGATATTGTACAGCGAATTTTAGATGTACAAAAAAAAGCCAAGTTTATCCCTAATGTATTTTTAGTATTGGCACATCGTCCCAATCAGTTTAGGGCGTTTTTTGATTATTACGATGCCATTATCACCCAACCAAGTCACGGATTAACATCAGCAGAGAAAGAAATGATTATTGTCGCCACCAGTGCAAGAAATGGCTGTCAATATTGTGTCATTGCTCATGGTGCTTTACTTAGAGTTTATTCAAAACAGCCTTTGCTTGCAGACCAAATCGCCATTAACTATCTACACGCCCCCATCAGCAGTCGGCAAAAAGCCATGTTGGCATTTGCCCTAAAACTATCAAGAACGCCTGAGTTAATTGAAGAGTCTGATTACACAACACTAAAAGCAGTTGATATTGATGATGAAGATATTTTAGACATTACCTCAATTGTTGGGCTGTTTGGCTTGTCTAATAGATTGGCAATCGTCACCAATATGCAGGCAAATACAGAGTTTTATACCATGGGTCGTTGATGCCTGTTAATGGCTACCGTAATGGATTACAATCAAAACAATACACATCATTCCTGCTAATCATGACTTGTGGTAGTTTTACATTTCTTGCATTATATTAATGCTCAATAAATGGCGGACGAAATGCCCAAATACGTTGGGCAAAAGCCTGAATGGATGGTTTATCATCAGACTCCCTATTCATGCTAGCCTGTTGCTGATAAGCACTGGGCAAGCTTTTACCTTTTGCAATAAATAGGGTCGCATAACGGGTTTTTTTGCGACTCTTACTGCTATCGTTTGCTAAAGTCTGATCTTTGCTAACAGAAATCAACACCTCAAAAGCCCTACTTTGATAACTCAAGGACTGTAACAGCTTGTCAAGCTGCTGTTTTTTCTCTTTTTCTTGACACTTTTTGCAAGGTTTTTGCTGTTTATCATTTTTTTCTGTGCTACTTTTTTCGTTACTACTTTTTTCATTTTTATTGCCATCTTGCTCACTAGCACCTTGCCCTGTCGTTGACTCTTGTTCTTTATTGCTATCCCTACCTTCATTAGTATTACTATCAGCATTACCATCATCAGCATTATCCAAACTATTATTAAACAGCCCTAACGCTTGTAAAGCTCCATCCGATTCGATGGGCTGGTTAACCCTACTGGTTAATAAAGTCTGCACAGCCCCACTATTTTCACTACCAACCATGGCTGTTAGCACCACGGCATCAGCAGTATTGACATTGATAGGTAACCAATATGGCACTGCGGTGACATAAGGTCGCAAAGTGGCAATGGTCTCTGCGGTGACATTGGGTAGCTGTGCCAGTTGGTCAATACTGATAAAAGGCTGATTCGCTGGTTGAGTAGAGCCAACTCCATTCTTTTTAGCAGTAGCTTGGGCAAGTTGACCAGTTGATTGATAAACAGTTGCCTCTGCACCACCATCGTTATAAACCAAAGTATCAGGGTCTTGCCAATCTAAAACGACTGTTGCTAAGTTCGGATCTAACCCCAAGGACTCCAGCAATCGTCGAAAACTCGCCAATGCCTGCTCATCAACTGCCCCATCGTGATACAGGTTATTTAGATTAAAACGTGCCGAAGCATCATTAATCGCAAGCTCTATCAGATAGCCATCCTCAGTGCTGTAAGGCTCAATACCTTTTGCCCACACATCTTGTAAGCTATCAGCATCATTCAGGTTACTGTCTGTGCGTATCAGCTCAACCGCCATCTGCTCAGCCGCTTGAATTTGTTGTCGAAAGCTGTCTTGCTCAAAAATTAGTTGGCTTTTGCGAGTGGTTATTTCTTTACTTGCCAACATTGAGCCTGCTAACACCACAATCATCACCACCAATAACAACACCACAAGCAAAGCCACTCCTCGCTGATGACTCGCTAAGGATATTGTAAGACTCTTTTTAGATGATGTTTTTTGGTGTTGGAAAAATTGCATAAGGTGATGGTATTCCAGTATTGGATTTTTAGCACAATTAGCACAAAAAACCTCATCAATGCTAAAATTAATGAGGTATCGGTAACGGGTAAACAAGTAACTGGCTAAACAAGCAACCGGCTATGGTTAGCTAAAAACTAAGCGAAGATTTTAAATCAACAACTTAGCTATTTTTAAAGGAAACCTTAGCACGGTGTTGCATCGTGCCGTATAGAGCCAAAGCATCCCAATTGGTTAGACGCACACAACCATGCGAACGCTGACGACTAATCATTTCCGGCATCGGTGAGCCATGAATACCAAAGCTAGGCTTACTTAGCCCCATCCATACCAAGCCGACTGGATTGTTAGGTCCGGGTGGCAAAGTCTTCGCTTTATTTTTAAAGTCACTATTATAGTGCGGTCGATAAATACGATTGGCAACATAATGCGTACCACTTGGCGATCGCACACCGATCGTCGTTGGATAACTGGCAACGATTTTATCATTTTTATCAAAAGCCACCAATAAATTTTTACGCTTATAAATTTCCACTCGAGTGACAGGGGTTACATTTGGCTGACCTGGATTATAGACAGTAATGGTATTGCCTGCTCTAAATTTCACATTAGGATTCAACCGATAGAGTAATGCACGGCTCATGTGAAACTTTTCTCCCAGTTTCTCTCGCACACTACGATACTGCATATTCTTTTTATTGCCCCACTGGCGTTTTAAAGAGGTATCTTCTTTAGTCAAAGTATAATTGACCAATACAGGTCGAGAAGCTAACTCCGTATTAGACGACAGCATACTCCATGTGAGAAAATTCATTTTAGAAGTTGGCTTAAGACCACGAGCTTTTTGAAAAGCTTGCATTGCCTTAACTGTATTGCTTGAAAACTTACCATCAACTGCCCCCACAGCATGATTATGCCAATTTAACAGTGCTTGAATCTTAATAACAGTCGCAGGGTCAACACGTCCAGACTCTGACCAATTGGCATGATTCACTGATTGAGCAAACTCTGATAAGTCGGTGGTACTGTATTCAATCTCTGGCAATACTTCAATCAACCGTTGCTCAATATCATTCATACCCAAAAATTGCTGACTGACATTTTCACGAAGTTCGGTGCGTATTGGTACTTTTTTATGATTGATACTGGCATTTGCTAAAGTATTGGCCGTACGCAACACCGACTTACTGCCCTTGATAACATCAGCAACCGTCTCTTGTGGGGTGGCAATCCCCTCATTAATATCAGAAAAATTATTATCAATATCATTTTTAGCGGTTGTTTTTTGCTGTGCGTTTTTTTCTATATTAGCATTGGCAGAATTGCTGGCAGAATCAGCAGATTCAAAGCCAACTGAATCCAGTGCTTTATCAAGCTGTTGGCTATTATTTTTTTGAGGAGTCTCTGAGGTATTGCTAACTTCTGCGTGAGCAGACGTACCAATAAGAGAAGCAGGTTCACCTTCCTTTGCACAGCCTGACAGTGACATCACCGCCATCGTTGAGGTAAGAGCAATTAAACCACGAGCCAGTTTCATACTAAACCGAACTGCTTGATTTTTTGTAACTGTTTTTGTAGTAACTGTTTTTACTTCTACAACTGGTTTTGTATCTTGGCTTTTGATAACTTGCATATTACCCCACTTTCTCCACTTTCACTTTTTTGTTTCATTTAAATTTTAAATAACAAGCCCCAACAAAGGTAAAGTACTATAACAGAAATTGCTAAAAAATAGAAACACCTTCGTCACAAAAAAACAGGCTTTAAACCCCTTAATATCAACACCCCTAACTTAATGGCTTTTTCCCCATTTGGCTATCAAGTGTTTTGTCAATGGTTTTATCAAGTTCATCAGTTTTTTCGTCCAGTTGTTGCCACGCCTCGCCAAAAGTTTCTTCCACTATTTCTCTTGCCACAGGGGCGTAAGGCAATAATTCTTGGGTAAGTAATGAGCTTTGGTAAACTGCCATTTTTGCAAACAAAGGAGCTGACACACTAAGAACCACCAATACGACCAGCACGTTTCGTCCTGCACCCAATACACCACCTGCCATTTTATCAAGTAGTCCAAGCTTTAAGGTACTTAAAATCGAACGCAGAATATATGCCACAACATGCAAGATGGTAATCACAACCAATACGATGGTCAAAAATCCCAGTGCCAACTGTAGCACATCACTCTTGACGATATCAACAAAATAAGGGGCAACTGAATCAGAAAGTTTACTCCCCAAAATCAACGCCAACAACCAACCAATGATACTGACAACAGACTGAATCAAGCCTACGCTAAAGCCTTTCCACATACCAAGAACCACAAAAATCAGAATTACAATGTCTAATCCATTCATAAATCACTCATAAAGGTTGATTATCAAATTTTGTTTTTATAAAGTGGGTGTTATAAACTTATTGTTATAAATTTAGCAAAAACATTAATAACAAAAGCAGGTCAAAAACTAGCTTGATAAATGTAACATATCAAAATAACTACTGATAGACTCCAAAGACTCTTGAACCAAGCCAGGCCCTTTATAAATCAATCCAGAATAAATCTGTACAAGGCTTGCACCAGCTTGTATTTTTTTCACGGCATGCTCACCCTTTTCAATACCCCCAACCCCAATCAAGGTCACCTCATCTTGCAAAATATCTGAAAACTGCTGTAGCACCATGGTACTGATATGATTAACTGGTCTACCAGACAGTCCACCTTGTTGCTCACTGTTATTAAAGCCTTCCACGCCTCTACGGCTGATGGTGGTATTGGTGGCAATCAATCCATCAATTTCAAAGTCTAGTAGCTGTTGAGCGATAAATTCAATCTGAGCAACATCCAAATCAGGAGCAACCTTTAATACGATTGGCACATAAAACCCATAATCTGTCGCTAATTGCTGATGACGCTCTTTAATCCCCGACAATAATTCAGTTAACGTATCACCAGACTGCAAATCTCGCAAGTTCTTTGTATTTGGCGAAGAGATATTAACGGTAATATAAGAGGCGTGTGGATAAACCCGCTCTAGGCAATAGATATAGTCATCAACCGCATTTTCGATGGGAGTGACAGCATTTTTGCCTATATTGATACCTATATTGCCTCGATATTTGGCTTTTTCAACATTTTTTACCAAATGCTCAACACCTAAGTTATTAAATCCCATTCGGTTGATAATGGCGTGGGCTTCATTCACTCGAAAGATTCTTGGTTTTGGATTACCCTCTTGAGGCTTAGGGGTGACCGTTCCCACTTCAATAAAGCCAAAGCCCAACTCACCCAACGCATCAATATAGTCGGCATTTTTATCTAGCCCGGCCGCTAGCCCAACCGGGTTATGAAAACTCATTCCCATACAGTCTATGTGCAGTGATTGATTGGCTGAGACAAAACCCAATAGCTTAGACTTGTGTGCCTTTTCTAATAGTGATAAGGTCACTTCGTGAGCGTGTTCTGGATCTAGGCTAAAAATAATGGGACGAAGTAACTGGTAAAACATAATAGCACAACCTACTTAATAAACTTATACAAATTGAATCAACCAGTTATAAATATTCAGTTATAAATATTGTGACTCCATATTATGACTTTAAAAATCAATATTGAGTGGCTATATTAAACTGATACTAATATTAAACTGAGACTAATCTAATAATAATGAATGATAACTATTTTTCTAATTTAAAATAATTCTCTATTATAGCATTTTGCTAGCAAAACACCAAAAATATATGCTATTAGATGTCATTTTTATTGCATTCTTTGGTTGATTGTTTGGTTGATTGGTTGATTGGTTGATTGGTTGATTGGTTGATTGGTTGATTGGTTGATTGGTTGGTTGGTTGATTGGTTGATTGGTTGATTGTTTGCATTAGTTTGATTCTTGATAATTCTTTTTATTTGTATAAGTTAATAAAGCATGGTATAGTTGCTGGCATTTTATTTAATTAAATATAT